>Ga0209671_1002327_pt1 | contig 17254 bp, 15 predicted proteins | sample WorMetHERISLAND2_2_FD_187401 | JGI IMG/M metagenome (GOLD analysis project Ga0209671, IMG submission 187401) | Marine gutless worms symbiont microbial communities from Max Planck institute for Marine Microbiology, Germany - Olavius geniculatus... | ecosystem: Host-associated > Annelida >...
GTGTATATGTTTGGCATTTATATTTTATTAAAAGTATTACTTATATTGTTACTTACTTACGAGCATAATTGGAATATGTTTTTTATTACTTGTAACGGTGAATGCATTGTTTGGTTCTGCCTGATCACCACAGATGAGCTCGGATCACAGAAATTGCTAACGTTAGTGACGACAGATCAGTTTATGGCACGGCAGATAGTATTTCTGTGATGTGAGCCGATCTGTGATCACTAACATCAGCAAATACTGCATCTGGTTGGTGGCGTGGCATAGTTGGTAACGCGTTTTGGCTGAAACGAAGTTACTCTATGCCGGGCCCGGTTAGTACTGCGATGGGTGACTGCCTGTGGGCAGGTAAACCATCTCGGTGCGAAGCCTGCCAGCTAGGTCGACTCAGCCTTCTACCCTCCGTGAGACGGTAAAATGAGTAGGAACTCATTTACATGGGTTACGGAAGGTGGGGACCTTGGTACAGCTAACTGGGGTTGCCTAGCCGGCCGCTGCGGCAGCCTGTGTCTGCAGGCTGCACACGGTGGCCGTGCGGCAGGCGGCTCTGGTTAGCGACGAAAGCGCATTAAAGGCGTGTGCATACTCGCGACTATGCGCTATGCAAATTGACGGCCTTTACCTTTACCTTTTTTTACCTTTATCTGTGGTGTCTAGGCAGGCAGTGTTGTTTTGACATTTGTTGCAATAAGTAAGTAAATTAATGTTGAATGCAGGTCAGAGTGCCGTCGCACCATCGTTTGGGTTTGGAGTTTCGACAGCACCAACATTTTGCTTTCACTCGACGTCATCGCTGTTCGCCAGTCAGCCAGTTGCCACGTTCTCATTTCCAGCTTCTACTCAGCCGGCGTTTACACACGTATGCATTGAGTGTGCTTTTTTCTAGCAGAGCCTTGAAAATATTGATTAAGGGGTTAGCTGTCTTCCTTTCTTTTTTCTCTTCTCTTTCCCTTTCTCCTCTCTTTCCTTTCCTTTGAAAGTCGATTTTGCTCAGTATGATTTTTATCTTTAGGTCTGTTATTAGTGGACCAAAGTTCACCGCGAGATGAATTGTGGTGGATTGAATACTTGTCTGATTTTGAATACCTCCGTCCATTTTGTTCAAATCCATTTTGTTCAGCTTGAGTACACTTTACCCAGTTTTTCTGGCTGTTCGTCTCGCACTGACTTGGTTTGAGTCAGCGCTGCCCTTAGATAAGCTTGGTAATGGGCATTGCTCAGCTGGAGGATTTAATTGACTGCAATGTTAAAATCACCGCATATGCCTAACGGCACATACAGAGCGACGTAACTGAACTGAACTGACATGGTTTAGTTTTTGACGAACTGTCCAATGGGCAAGCAGTAATGCATTACAGTAGGCATAGTCTAACGGCGTCTGTGGCCTATGTGACTATGCTCATGTATGCGTCAACCAATGACCAATGACCAATGCTTGTGCGACTGAAACGTGCGATTAAAGGCAACTTACTTACTTATTTTTTACTTGCTCATTCGTTTTTTTGCTTTTTCCCATGATAGCTGACTGTAAAGCGACTCTGGTGCCATTGGTATTTTTCACTGTAATTATTATTGTATTGAATTGTGTTTTTTACAGCAGCTGGTACAGCAGAGCACGGGGTTTCCCAGTTCAGTACAGCCCAGCATGGGGTTTCCCAGCTCAGGACAGTCCACTGCGGGGTTTCCCGGCTTAGTACAGCCCGGTGGCGCTGGGTTTTCATTCGCGGCAGCTAACACAAACGCGTTTATGCTTGGGGCTGGTTCGTCAACCACTGCTTCGCCTGCTGCTGCTGGCTTTGGTCTTGGGAAAAGAACAAATGTTGACAGCGGAGAGGCTGGGAGTAAACGTCTGGCTACAGGTGTGTGTCTGTCCGTCTGTCTGTCTGCCTGTATCTGTGTCTGGCTGTCTCTCTGTCTCTCCGTTTGTCTGTGCGTTGTGTTTTACTTAATGTCTATAGGTTATGAAATATTCTTCAAAATACAACCTTTTGTAATTGTTGTTGTTGACGTTTCGGCAACCGCTGCTGCCTTCGTCGGAACGACTGTCCGCCAGGTGTAGCTGCGGCGGAGAGTAAGTAGTCATAGATGTGTGAAAGTTGGTAAGACCCCTCATCTCGATTCATCGACTTGTCTTGTTCTTTCCTGATGTGTATCATTTCCCTGATCCATCGGTTCATCCTGTTGCTTTCTCTGTTGATCACCTTGGCGCTGTCCCAGTCTATGACATGGTTGAGAGAGATGGCGTGGTCTGTGACTGCCGACTTGTTTTGCTCTGTTGCGGTGGATTTACTGGTGCTTCGAGTGTATGCCCTCACATCACGTTGTGTAACTTCCTGTCGATGTTCCTGTAGCCGTACCCCAAAAGCTCTACCTGTTTCTCCAATGTAAGTGTTGTCGCAGTTCTTGCATGGTATTTTATATACACGTTCACAGGCAGCTTGATGTCTTCGCTTGTCCTTTGGATGTACGAGTAGATTTCTTAGTGTCTGGAATGGTTTCATGGCTGATGAAATACCATGACATCTGTAGGCTCAAGTAACGGCTTCCAACAGGCCGTGTACATATGGTATAACCACTGTCGTCCTGTTTTTCTCTGCAAGCTGCATGGCTAATTTCTGAGTGACCTTCTTCTGCCTGACCATTTTACCTTTTAGATGCTCCAGTCTGGATACCTGCAACGTGTGAGTGCTGTTTGAATGTGGTGCTCTTCCTGTTTTCTGTGTGTTTTCTCTTCTGTTACGATGTTCCTATTTCTGTCTAGAAGAGTCCTAACCACACTGAGCTCATGCTGCAGTGGGTGGTGTGAGTTGAAATGTAAGTACTGGTCTGTATGTGTAGTCCTCTTATAGACCAATAACTTGACGTGGTCATCGGGTTTTCTCACAATGAGAGTGTCGAGAAAAGGCATTTGTAGATTTTTTTCCTGTTCTGCGGTGTCATCCACAGAATTCAGGTGTTGAGTCAAGCCATCTGTCCATTGTTTCTTAATGATCTCTAAAATGTCGTCCACATATCGCTTCCATAATTCTGTTTTGCATTCAACTGGAACTGATGTGATCGCTGACTGTTCTAAGAATTCCATGAAGATGTCTGCCACCATTGGAGATACAGTTCTGTTCATTACTGTACCAAATTTTTGTGAGTAAATTTGGCTCTGGAACATGAAATAAGTGATCGTGAGAATGAACTCTAACAATTTCATTACATCCTCCACTGTTAGGTTTGTCTTGGGCTTTCCATGCAATGTCAGTTTCTAATCTCGCCCTGATTACCTCCAGAGATTTCTTTATTGGTGTGTTAGTGACCAAGGACACAACATCGTGTGAGTTCAAGATCTCGTCATCTTCTAGTGTGACATCCTCTAATGTTTACGCTAGGTGTATTGAATTTTTGACATTATGTTCGGTCTTGCCCACTACATTCGAAAGAATGTCTGCCAGATATCTGGAGGTGTCGAACCTGTGTAGTCAACGATAGGTCTAAGAGGCGTGCCTAGTTTGTGTATTTTCAGTGTGCAGTACATGCGTAAAACTACTTCCGTTGTCAGATACAAATGTTTGTATTGCTGATCGCTCAGTTTGTCTTCAGACTTCAATCTCGTAAGTGTCGAAACCAGTTTCTTTTTAAACTGTGGTGTTGGCTCTTTGTTCAGCTTTTCATTCATGTCTTTTCATCTTCCAGCATGTCTTTGACTTTAGTTTCATATTCCGTTTTGTCTATAATTACTGTGGCCCTGCCTTTGTCCGCCGGCAAAATCTGGATCGAAGTCAATGACCTTGGATGACCTTGAACGCCAAAATAGGGATTTTTTATGGATTTTTCGGGTGATTTCGGACTGCGACACAAAATCATTTACAAGGCTGTGCCAGAGTACTGACATTGGTGATGTGGCATAGTTGGTAACGCGTTTCGGCTGAAACGAAGTTACTCTACGCCGGGCCCAGTTAGTACTGTGATGGGTGACTGCCTGCGGGCAGGAACTGCTATAGGCTTTCGCGTGTCCTGTGAACATTAGCTCAAATTTCTTGGATCGAAGTCTCCTTCCGAAGTTTGTCTAGAGCTCAACTTTTTTCTTTCGAAATGTTCAGTGTTGGCGGCTTGGCCTTACGCAAGATATTGACAATCTCCCAAGTCTCCACGCAGTGACTCAGTTTCTGCTGCTGGTAGCTGACTGCGTGCTTTTTCTGTGGATAAGACATACTCCTCACACATCTACGATTACTTACTGTCCGCTGCAGCGACACCTGGTGGACAGTCGTTCCAATGAAGGCAGAAGCGGTTGCCGAAACAGCGACAAAAACAATTATAAAAGGTTGTTTTTTGAAGAATTTTTCATAACTTATGAAGTTACATTTCAACCTATGAGTCTATTCAAGGACGTTACTTAGGTCCGGTTTTTCCATTGCCAATCAAATCAAATTTGATCTCCGATTTACTGATCTCCGATCAACTTGATGTTCAGAGTTGATCGTCGATCATCTATGTTTCATTTTTCCATGGATTTTTTATCTCCAGTTACGTGATCGGCGATTAGTTGATCGACCGTCAACTGAGCCTACTTTTGCCAATCTGATTGGCTGACAGTGACCTCAATTTGTGGTGTTGTGCTAATGGGCATGCACTGCGAATGGACGCCATAGGCAGTAAACGTCATCATAGCAATGATATTAACGATACTGTCCATATTGTCTGCTGTCAAAAATACGTTCTACTGCAAATCAAATTTTACGGGAGCATCTATCCATTTTATTTCTCCACAAAACACTATGCACATGCCTGGAACTTTATTTTAATGCATGAATTGCCGTTCTGAGCAGCGAAGTGAAGCAATGTTTCTGGTGCGAATAAGCAACGAACTGCAGATCGCCACGTTTAATCGTCAATTATCTGACTTGATCAACCAATATTCGGCCATCAACTTGATGGGAGATTTGATGGACGATCAGTCACTAATTGGCGATGGAAAAACGATTATTGAGATGATCTCAGATCAAGTACCGGAGTTGATCGGAGATCAATTTGATCGGCCATCAAATGTGCATGGAAAAACCGGACCTTAATGTTTGTCTTTCTGTATAGCTTATAAGATTTAGTGTGATATTGATTTTTGCTGCAAAAACTAGCTGACTCATTGATCGGCTCCATCACTATTATTTTTTCATTTTCAGTATTCAGTAGCGTAGTTGGGGGGGATGCGGGAAACACTTACGCGCGACAGCAGGTACTGCTATAGGCGTCTTAGCCATCGCAATTCTGTCCGTCCCTCTGTCTGTCACACAGGTAGATGAGTCAAAAACAGTCTAAGCTAGGATTACCAAATTTTCACCGTCAGCTGCCCGGAAGACTCTAGTTTCAGGAACCGTAAAGCTTTTCCATAAATTCGAAGGGGGTCACCCCAAACAAGGGCGCTAAATGAGAGGGGTTGGCAAAATTTGCGATTTTTGGCCAATAGGTCGCTGTATCTCAATAACGGTGCGAGATAGTGCCTAGGTTACTACTAATCACTGATAGAAAGTCGTACACTGGCTCTCGATTGCCACCGAGATCAGTGACCTTAGATGACCTTGAACGCAAAAATAGGGTTTTTATGGATTTTTCGGCGATTTTGGGCTCAACACACATTTCAAGAGCGGCAGCATTCACACGAAACGGTGGCGCCATCTGGCGTATGTAGATACATCGTGTGCCCAATATTAGTTGCTGGATCGATGAGCTTAGATTTGTTCGCAGTGGGCCTTTAAACATGCACAGCTGTTGCACGTTCCCCTTTGTGTTAGCTGGGCTTTTCTTGTTCCCAAACGATATTCAAGGGAGAATTTCATAACTTGATGTCGCCAGATGTCATTTCTGGGGTGCTGAAATGCTCTAAAAATACATTAGCAGCTGGGGCTTGGCCCCGGACCCTGCGGGAAGCTTAGTGCACTCCCAACGCTCTCCGGCTTGACTAAAGAGGGCCTAATTCAAAGGGAGAGAAGGGAAAAGGGGGCCTTCCTTCAAACAAAAATTTACCATTAGGGTACATTGCTGGTGCTACATAAATGTATTGTAGATTTAATTGTTATCGTATTTGTAGTGTAATGGTAGGATGTCAGACTTATGATTGAGAGGTGGTGGGTTCAACTCCCGGTCGGGTCAAGTGGTTACGACACCAAGGTCAACTCAACCTTCCATCCCTCCGGGGTAGGTAAATCGAGTACCAGCCTGTCTGGCTGGGGATAAAGTGGGGCACGTTCACCTGTTTTGTGTGGCAGTGTGATCCCATGTGGCAGGTGATGCTCTGTAGCTCTGAGATGGGTGTCCCATGGAGGGCTGTGCGGAACGTTCATCATGTATTGCACTGTGTGGTTGGTAGGATCTAGTGCTGGTTCAAACACAAACATGTTTGTGTTTGGTGGTGGAACAGCGAATCAGTCATCGTCATTGGTCAGTTCAACACCATCGTGGAATTCTCCTGCACAGGTTCACAGTTGCTGTTTTTTTGCACTCAATAAATGACTTAACTTTTCAACTTAACTTTTGCTGAGTCTTTTGCTGAGTGGCCTTGGCCACAGTAACTTTTGCTGAGCGAAAATATGGTCTAAGCACACACTTTAGTCATTGAAAAGTGAACTGATTTCACTGAGCTTTTTTCTATCTGGAAATTTGGTCTAATTTCAAAGATTTTGCTCAGTGAAAGTCTTAGTCCAAAAGTTCAGTTTAAGTACATACTCAGGGCCAAAGTTAAGTTTAGTTGAACTTTGGTCTACATAATAATGGATTTTTGCATTCAGCTGTAGCTTTCTTTCTGCAAATTGGCTGAGAACACTAAGTGGTGCAGAAATTTGCTGTTTTTGACCGACGCTGCAAATTTCAGGGGGAAGGGGAGGTGAGTTCCACCGCATAAATTTTGGCTGTCTGATATTTGTTGGACAGTTTTTGTCTAAACGTGCTAAGTTTGGTGTTAAAAAGTGAAAACCCCTTTTCTGAGAAAATTTAGGGAATGTTAAGACTTTGAGCACCTGTAATTTTCTCTGTCGTAAATTTTTGACTGTCTGTCAGAATTCTGTCGGAGAATTGCAATTTCCTGCCTAGCTCTACTTTTTAACCAACGACACCGCTGATTCTAACATATGCTAACATGATATGGAATTAATTGCAATTATAATTAGACATTATATGTTTGCCCAATGTCAGTGTTCGTGGATGTTTATCGTCACCAATTTGAAAATGGTTATTTATTGAGTAGCTTAATTAATTTGTTTATAATGCAAAGTGAACTGTAGATATGGTGCAGTGTTTTGCAGGTTTTCAGCTATTATGTTGTCCACATATTTTCAGCATAAAATGTCTAATATATCATGAAATTATGAAATTACATGGCACTTTCCGTCGAATCGATGACGAAAATGTGAGAAGTCTGATGCATATGGTTAGAATGTAATGCTTTTTGGACACGCTGTAGTGAAAGAACATACATATATACACACACACACACATACATATACATGTTGTGCGGACTAGTTTGGCTGTACGTGATTCTAAATATAGTAACGTACAACATTTATAAGCGTGTTGTTGATTGTGTAGACCAGTGTGTCGGCACTAGTGTTTTCGATGACGCCAAATTTCCAGTTTGGTCAGCAATCAGCTAAACCCGTCTACCAGTTCAAGTACTGTCTTTGTCTGTCTGTCTTTGTTCGTCTGTCTGTTTGTGTCTTCTGATTATTAACCCTAGTCCCTGACCCTAACCCAACCAGTTGTCCACTCCCATTTACTACTTCAAGTAGAGTCTGTGTGTCTGTCTGTCTGTCTGTTTGTCTATATTCTGAATGTTAGACTGTCCAGAACGGTAGTTCCTGGTGGTCTTATATTTCTCTGCTGATGTTTTTTGTTTGCTTTTAAACCGCAAGGTTATTGCGCTTCCTCGGCCAATCGCCGTGAAACTTTTCCGCGTGATTAGAAGCTGGGTTATGCTTCAACATCTGGTGCTTCAGCATTATGATTGAGGCGAGGGCAAAGCCACATGCTCAGGGGCCAAGTTGCATCAGTTTTACGTAACTGTTATGAAGCGCTAATTGGCTTATCAAATGTTAATTTGTCAGTATTTATTAATTTTCTTGTTCCCAGTGTTATCTTTATACTGTAAAAATAAAGTTTTAAGTGGACAAATGTGACGAAACTGTGACGTTGCAAACAACTATCAACGTCAGCGTAGTGTTCGAGAGAATCTGATGCTAGCAGTGTCGATGGAGCGCAGTACCAGCGAAAAGACTTCGCTTGCATTTCGAGAAGTTGCTGTCATACCAGAAGTAGGCCAACTGTATGCCCTTTCCGTTGCACCAGATTCCGACTTTTGCTTCTGGAATGCAAGCGAGTTCCCCCTCTGAGCACATGCTGCATCGACGCTATGGCCAGCTCATGGCATGAAACTTTCTCGCACGCTGCGATACATGCTATAAACAAAGCGTATTAGGTGACATAATCATTCCGTTCGTACAACATTATTTTATTGAAATTAATGTAAAGCGATGCTTTTATTTCAACTGATCAGCGCATTAATAATTAGCATCACATTCTACACATCTTTAGCCAATATCGTTTTCTCGTGCGACTTTAAGGCAGAGGTCGAGTCTATGGTTTTGAGACTGAGGCCAAAATTTTGGACTTAAGAACTGTGTATAATATAATATAATCTGTGTATAATAGTAATGTCACTGTTGATGATGTAGTGTGCAACCGTCAAGGTCAACTCAGCCTTCTGTTCCTCTGGGGTAAGTAAATCGACTACCGGCTTTTCTGGCTGGGGTTAAGAAAGGGCGTTCACCTGTGTTGGGTTGCTGGTAATACCGTGATCCCATATGGCAGATGGCGCTCTGTAGCTCTGAGATGCATTTCCACTCAAGAGCTATGCCATTCAGCAAATAGAGGGTTCATAGTGTGCTTGAGAAATTGTTGGAAAGGCTTTAATTTAAAAAAAAACTCAAGGCTCTCGAAAGTACTTGAAAGTTCCTGAGTCTAAATCTTCAATCAATATGTTGAAATTTTGCATTTGATTACAATTCTAAAGCAAATACTTGCATGCATGCAACAATTCTCTGTAAAGCAACCCAAAAATTTTTCTGCTCATTCTATTTGCGTATTATTGGCAACCCCTTTCAACTTTTAAATGTGTGCTGGCTCAGTCTACATCTTTTAGCACTTTGCCTGGGATATGGCTTTTTATCGATAAGTTTGTTGCTTCTGATTTTTGAATTCTGTGCTTTTAGCTTGCTGTGAACGCTGCCAATAGCAATGTTGTTCTTGTTGATGCAGGCAGGTGATACTGTGTGATTCCATATGGCAGATGATGCTCTGTAAAGTGGTTGTGTGTGTTGTATCAGTGTGCAGGCGCCTGCGGCTGGTACCAGTACAACAACAGCCACAGCTGGTGCTCAGCAGCGAGTCTTCAAGAAAGCTGCTCGCAAACTGAATCGCTGACAACAGCCACAGCTGAGGTCGGAACCATGAAGGCGTTGAGGCCAATAGTTCAAGAAAGTTCTTTTCTAACTGAATAGCTGACTGGCAAACTTACTCACATTTCTGGCCAGTTGCGGCTTTGGCCTTGGCCTTGTGTAGGCCTGAAAGATCACTGGCTCCCTTGGTTTTAACAACTTTTTCATCTTGTGTGGCTTCTAAATTTTGGGCTGTTGGAAAATTGTAGGAAAATATTTTGCTTGTCAGAAAATTGTCGTCCAAAAATGCCAAATTTTGGGCTTAGGGAGGGGCAGTTGTTTTTGTAAATTTTGGGCTGTCAGAAAATTGGTGTCCAGTATTTTTCTTGTCAAAAGATTTTCGGTCAAAGAGTGCCAAATTTGGGACTTTGAAGCGCTACCCATTTTTGTCGAAATTTAGGGCAAAAATTGAAATTTTGAGCACTTGTAATCTCATCTGTCGGAAATTTGTTGTCTGGGTTAGGAAATTGCAATTTGCTACCGCACTTACTTACTTTTTTCTAATGCACGTTGATGCAGTTTGTGACGTTTGTTTTTACCGAAGTAGATTTTGTGATTTTCTGTTGTTTGTTTGCAGTGTTCATATCAACTGCCAGTGACTCTCTGTGTACATTTCTCTTGAACATTAACACTACGTTGGGGGTCGATTGGCAAAACATCATATTTGTTTCTGATGACATGTCAAGAAGATTAAAAACATCATTCTACAGACTTTTTCCTTCCCATTGTGTTTATTTGTCTGCCCCGGAAGTGATAGCTTGCGGAGTGGGCTTATGTTTTACTCGAGATGTTTTTTAGGCCGCTCGGAATGATAGTTCGGGGCGGCCTTATGTTTTACAACAGTTCTTTCTTTTTTTGTTCAGCGCGAGATCTTCGAGGTCCGTGGGCCGATCGCCCTGAAATTTTGCCGCATGGTCGGAAGCATGTTCAATTTACAAATGCCAGTCCAAAAATTTCAGGGCTTGCTCCCCAAAAAATTTTGGGGGTGAAAAACATGCTAAATTTGGCCCCATTTTGGACCCCTTTCCACTTTGAGCGCGAATATCTTCGGAATGGATAGAGATATTCGAAAAAGGAAAACTAAATTATCGACAACATTTCCTCCTGCATTAGATGGAACAAGTCCGGTGAACTTTGGTTCACTTTCCACCGCGTTCTCACCGCTAATGTTTATCCACCAAATCGACTTTTTCGGAAGACCATATTTCGGCCCCTAGGGGGTGCTGCGCTCTGAAATTTTTACATTCGCCACATAATGGCCAAGTCTTACTAGCCTACACCCCATAGTGGATGGGGATTCCCCCAACAATTTTTTTCAGTGGGGTCAAAAATGGCTAAAAATGTAGCGTATGCGCGCCAATAACTTTGGAGCTAAAGGGAGCAGCCCCATGAAACTTTACCACGTGATGTGCCACTTGGTGGGGGTGTTCATCTGGTTACAACTTTTGGGGGACACCGGCCCCTTAGAATTTGGAAACTCAAAAAATGTCCAAAATTTGGAACGACGTAGGACAACTTTTGACGTTGACCACAAATATCTCTGGAGCGGATTGAGACATCCACAAGTGGTCAATGGCGTCAGCAAGCAGAATCAGCCTCACTTTGAACAAAAAAAAATTGGTGAACTTTGGTCCACTAACGATGGTTAGCGCGCGCATGTTGACTGACCATAATTTGATAATGCACATTTTGTGTATGCTAACGTGTTTCAGTTCGGGCCACGTGACTTTTCTGCGAGGGGAATTTCAGCCCCTAAATTTTTCCCCAGTTGCACTTACAGCGCCGGGCGGCCTCACGTTGGCCTCTGCCCCATATTTCTATTTTTAATATATTTTTTAGTCCAACACGAGATCTCCGAGGTGCATTGGCCGATCGGCATGAAATTTTGCACGATGATCAGCAGTAGGCCGAATTTTATAATGCCTGTTCAAAATTTTGCGGGGCCCTCCTCAAAAAAATTTTAGGGGCCAAAAACATGCATAATTTGGCCTGATTTTGGACGACTTCAAAGTTTGATGGCGAATATTTCCGGAACGGATGAAGATATTCGAAATCGGTCAAGTACTTGATCGACTGCGATTCCTCTTGCATTAGGCGAAAAAAGTGCGGTGAACTTTGGTTCACCAATTCCGGAGGTCTAAGTGTGGAATCATACCCACCTAAATTGACTTTCGGGAGACCATATTTCGGCCCCTAAGGGGAGCTGCGCCACCAAATTTTCACATGCGCTAGAGAATGACCAAGTCTTACTAGTGCACCCCCCCATTAAGGATGGGGTCTCCTTCACAAATTTTTTCAAAGGGGGCTCCAAAATTGGTTTAAATTTTAGCGAATTAGTCACAATAACTTTGAAGCAAAAGGGAGTAGCCTAATGAAATCTTGCCGTGTGACGTACTGCTAAGTGGGGCTGATAACGTGTATACAACTTTTGGGGGCACCGCCCCCTTAAAATTTGGGATAGCAAAAAACGTCCAAAATTCGGTGCAATTTGGGACAACTTTCAACTTTGAGCGCAGATGTCTCCAGAATGGATAGAGATATCAATAAGCTGTAAACGGCGTTATCAACTACCGTCCCTCCCGCGTTGAACAAAAGAAATTTGGTGAACTTTGGTCTGCTAACGACAACGATTAATGGCTAATGTCTACCTACTTTAAGTCAACACTGCACGTTCTGTGTATGCTAATGCGTTGGAGTTCTGGCCACGTGACTTTGCTACGAGGGGAATGTGAGCCCCCTAAATTGTCCCCCCAATCGGACTTAGGACGCCGGGTGGACTCACGTTGGGCTTTGCCTCAAATGTCTAGTTGTTTTTGTAAAGTTTGTTACAAGTAACATGCAGATCTGTTTGCTGTATTTCATTTTGTATTAAAATAAATTTTTAAGTAACATTCTGAAGAACTTTATAGCTGTAGTTAGGATGTTTAGCCATAGACAACTATAGAATGTGGACAAGATGTTTGCCATTCTGCCCTCAAAATAGTGATTGCAGTTTCGGTATTATTTTGATTTTAAATGCATTGAATGCCGTTTCCCATTTTTGTGTGTATTACAGACAAAATACCTGCATTTTTAAACTGTACACTCTGTCCCAAAAAACGTCCCGCTTTGTGATTGTCTATATCTTTGCCAAATATTAACCTATTTTCAAAATTTTTTCACTGTTACATTCTGTGGACAATTAGCAATAAAGTGATTATTGAATATCCTGCCACACGTTAACTATGTCACTACACTACCTTGTGAAATATAAATGCAAGAAAAACTAGCAATCATAGACAGCAAGCGTGTTGGTGAACAAAATACACTTCCATCCGAAATGCAGTGAATGATCTGTATGATGCTGGACTTTGTTAGATCTGTTTCTTTGGATATCTGGCGTATTGAACGATATGTTTGTTTCTGGCCTTTGTGATTTAGCAAGCCTACCATTTTATCTACAGTGATCATGTTCTCTTCAGTACGTGTATGCTTCAGTCTGCCGGTCTCATGCCGTTGGTCAGTGCTGCATGTTTCCCAAATCTCTGTTAATAACAATCCCACTCTTTCCCTCTTGTAGTTTATCTTCAAAAATTCTGCTAGTATTCTCCAAAGACTGTATTTTTTGAACTGGTACAAGTTATAATCAGAGGTTTGTCTCCACTGCTAAATGGCACATTGCATCACCGGTATATCGTCAGTGCATTAAAAATTATTATTTACAACAATATCATTTGCTTTTGTTTACAAACAGCAGAAATATGTGTAACATTAAACATAATTTAATTTTTGTATGAAAATTAGCATAAATTGTTTCAGAAGATGATTTTTTGCATATGTATAATAATGATTTTAGTGTTTTTTCAACATTTAAGTTTCACATGGTAGTGTAGCACCACAGCACAGTTAAAGTGTGGTGGGATATTTAACAACCACTTTGTTGCTAATTGTCCACAGTATGTGCCACTGAAAGAATTTTGAAAATCGGTTAATATTTGCCGAAGACATAGAAAATGAGAAAGTGGGACGTTTTTTGGGGACACAATGTCCCCATGTCCCCAAAAAGCTTTGCAGAATTTTTTTTGTCAGAACTTTGTGAAATTTGTAACAAACTTTCATTCATTTTTGTACAAACATGGCAAAAAGAATAGAATTATATGCGGTACACTCATTCTCCACCTCACCTTATTAGCGATGCCGCACTACCATGTTAAACACAGATGTTTCGAATTATTACATAATGCCCAGTGAGGGCCTGCAGTAAACTTTCTAACACTAATTAGCACTCAGTGAACTAATATGTAGTAAGTTTTGCTGAACTATAAGTTTATGTGGCACCATTGCAGGGGCGAAGCAGTTATCTCCCCCAGTTTTTGGGCTCTGAGAAAATTGTTGGAAAATCATTTTGTGTGGAAATTTCTGAACAAAAATGCTAAATTTGGGGCTGAAAACCTTCATTTTAAGAAAATTAAAGTTCTGAAATTTTGAGCACCAATAATCTCCGCTGTTGAAAATTTGCGATGTTCGTTAGAAAATTTCGACTTGTTGCCCCGCCCACTTTTTTAACCCACGATGCCCCCGGAGTATGGTAATGTGCAGGATTCTCGTAGAAAATAGTTCTGCTGTCAATTAAACATTGTACATGTATAGATCACATATCATTTCAAGATAAATTGTCAGATTTTTATAATTTTTGGCACAAGTATTTCTGATAGCTGGTTATTGAGCATGAGCGTAGGAGCCGGAGGGTGAGGGGGCGGCCGCTCTCCCCCCCCCCAGATTCGGGCAAAACGCGGAGAAGATTCGGGCAAACGGCGAAAAATTCAGACAAAAAAGAAAAAAGTAAGATAAAAACAAGAATGCGGGACAGAGAAAGCCAAAAAATGTCCAACGTGTATACCTGGTACTTCAGCAGCGTGGGAAGGTTTCCTTGAAGAGGAGTTCGAGATTTGGACTGTTGAAATCTACGTTTAATACTGAAAATTTCATATGCAGGTTGTTCTGGCTTAACTCTAGTGATATCGGCGCAATTCACGCCTGAAGTGGGAGTCACAGCCCAAAATCGCAAAAACGAAAGTCAATAAAACCTTTATTTTGCTGTTCAAAGTGATCCAAGGTCATTGCTTTCGGTACCAAACGAAAGCGAGTGTACGACTTCCTAACTTCCTATTAGTGATTAATAGTTATCTTGGTCTTATTTCACATCGTTTTTGAGATACGGCGACTTAGGGCCTATTGGTTAAAAATCGCGAATTTTTCTAACCTTCCCCTTTATTTACTTTCTTTGGTTAAGATGATCTAATTCAAATTTTCAAAGAAGCTTTACGGATTCCTAAACAGAGTCTTTTACTAAGCTTAGATGAAGGTTTCGTGATCTAGCCTGCACTGTTTTGACACGATTGCAGAGTGTGACGGACGGACGGACGGACAGGCGGAGGGATAGACAGACGCCTCAATGTGCAGCATTACAGTGCTGTCGCGCGTAAAAGCATTGCCAGTAATGTATCCACAGGTAGCGGAGGCACTTAAGGCGTACACTTCTTCCCAGAAAATTTTTGATTTTTGGGCGACAACTTGCTGTGTTTGGGCGCATTTTGACATTATTTCTAGAAAAAATAGCTTAGAGTTCCACACTAGATGATCGCCATTTCTGATGTCCTGAGAGGCCATTTCCCCCAGTGCTCCCTAGAGCCACGCCATGACTGAAAAATATTTGCAGGGGCAGATCATCCATGAGGCTGGTGAGGCTGAATTCTCAGGGCCCGGGCCCCGATAGGGGCCCCGACAGCGGACCCGAAATTTGTAGACAGTTGCTGCTTGCTAGCTCTAGACTAAAACTTTTGCCAATTGTGCGTACAACAGTACTCGCTCGCAAGTTATTTGTACCTCCGCTTTTTAATTTGTTCCACCGCCCTTGTTTGCCTTAATTGTTTAAGCAAAAAGGGTAGCAGTACAAAAATAACTATAATAAAGTCAATATTGCAAATATATGTAGGACGGGCCCTCAGTCGCTTTCAAGCCTCAAGGCCCGAAGGGACCATGATCCGGCTCTGAATATTCGGGCAAGTTGCCTTCTCTGCCCCCCTAAGCGAAAGAGTCCCCCTACGCCTATGCGCGCTCTGCTTATTCAGGAAGCTTCTGTCCTCCCACATTTGAAATTAAAATCAGGCTCAAGTCCACCCCTTCCCTTTTTTCCTTCCTCTTTTGTCCCGACTTTCTTTCCCTATCCTTATCCCCCTTTCATGCACCATCTTTCCCAGGTTTCACTTCTTCTCCCCTATAGCTCCATTTTTTTCCGTTTCATGCTCCCATCACATTTCCCTCTTCTTTACCTCATCCCGGGGGTCACGCACCCTTAATCCAGCTAGATGGTAGTTTATGCTGCATAGCGCTCTAAGCTCCCCCGGCGGGTTAAGGCACAGCCAGGCCGCCAAACGATTTGTGGTGCATTTTCAGCTAAAACAGCCCTTTTGGTGATAGCAATTTTTATTTTATACATCCTTAACAAACCCCTACCTCTTATTTTTTTCACTAGGGCAAGCTGCGCCCACCAGATATATGTGCACATTCATTGTACAAAGGATGATAAAGCGCTTTGTTTGACGCTAGAGCCGCATCCATTGCAAACTCAGCAACCGGGGCAGATCGGCGTCGCTACGTCGGTGACACTCGGGGGACTCATTACACTTTCCACCTTCTTACCTTTCAATCTGTCAATCAATTAATCATCAAATTTGCCTTAAATTTTGTTCTAATAAGGTAAAGTGGGGGTTAGATGTGCATATATGAGGTCAGAAAACCCCACCTGGGACACTTCTGTGGCCTAGGTCCCACATTTTGAGTTACTGTGCGCAGCTGTGCGCAGCAACCAAGAAAATACAGCAAAATGTGGACGGATAGGTTTAATTATTACGTATTTAATTAGTACGCAAGTTAGTAAGGAAAACGGTTATTTACAGCGTGGGCCAACAAAAACGTGCCACTTTGCTTTTGTTTATATCTTTGCCAATTATTGACCGCTTTTCAAAGTTTTTTTTTTCATTTTCACACTATGCGGACAATTTCCAACAATGTGATTATTGTATATCCCACCACGCCCTAAATGTGTCTCTACACTACCTTGTAAAATATATGTGAACTAGAAATTTGAGGCAAAGCCCAACGTAAGTCCGATTGGGGGAAAATTTAGGAGGGAGGGGAGGGGGTGAAATTCCCCACGTAGCAAAGTCACGTGTATCCACAGAACGTGCATTGTTCCGTGGTTTTTCTCTTCCAGCGTCTTAGTGTCGCTGTCCATGCAGCGAGGCAACGCCGCTTCCGTGACTGGAACTTGTGCTCCATCTGCAGAGCTGGATGACATTTTTATATCGTGTAGGCCTAGTTGTGTTCAGTGTGGTAGACAGTGACTCTGAAGACATCTTTTATCTACTGGACTGTTGGTTACATACTAGTCTGTATTTGTTTGTCTTTATTATGTGCAATATATTGGTCTAATTTTATTGTTAACGTTAGTTTTTTTCTTAGATTTATATTTCGCAAGGTAGTGTAGAGACGCATTTACGGCGTGGTGGGGTATATAACAATAACATTAGGCCTATTGCAAATTGTGCGCAAAGTGTGCCAGTGAAAGAATTTTAAAAATCGGTCAATGGCAAAGATAAGGACAAAACTAGTGACACGTTTTTATTGGCTTACGATGTATATATAGCGCATAACGTTGAAATTAATTTCTAATGCGCCAATTAACCTCCAATAGCAACTCGCCTTAATCGGACACTGTATAGACCCAGCGTTTAGGT
>Ga0209671_1002328_pt1 | contig 17254 bp, 6 predicted proteins | sample WorMetHERISLAND2_2_FD_187401 | JGI IMG/M metagenome (GOLD analysis project Ga0209671, IMG submission 187401) | Marine gutless worms symbiont microbial communities from Max Planck institute for Marine Microbiology, Germany - Olavius geniculatus... | ecosystem: Host-associated > Annelida >...
TTTATTGCCACTCATATAGTAATCAGCATGACAGTTGCTATGTCCAATGTGTATAATCTTACATTTGTCAGTATTAAATAGCATCTGCCAGTCTACTGACCATTTTTTACGTAGACAGATAGTAGCTGCCAAAGTGGTAGGAGGAGAAACTGCCAGTTTTCGTTTCTTGATCTGCTTTTAGTTTTGCTGGGCTGCAGTTATTTTTTCTGAGTGATTAATTAGCATGTTTGCTGGTGTTGACGTGGTGAGTGATAGTAGTAGGAAGTAAGACTGACAGTGATGGACGACTGTATACTGTAATATTAATATATTTGATTCTGAGCCTATGGCGCCCTATGATGAAACGATACTGCAGAGGAAACGAATTGGATCTATCGCCTGTAGGCAGATGGAATGCATTAAGCTGGACTGATTGCCTCTGCAATTGATGCCACTTCACACAAGTACAAGAAAGAACTAGAAATTTGGTGCAGAGTCTAACGTGAGGCCGCTTGGTGCTGGGTTTAGTTGGCTGAAATGTTCACTTGCAGCAACGTCACGTGGCAGGAACGAACGCATTGCATTAGTCTATGCAGCACGTGCAGTTTTGGTCTTTGGGGGTCAACATGCGTGCCCATAACTTTTTGTCAGTTGGACCAAAGTTTACCAATTTTTTGCTACAACAAAGAAGGGTTGTAGCTGATCACTTGTTATTCTAGTTTTTGATATCTCGATCCGATATCTCGATCCATTCCAGAGATATTTGCAGTCAAATTTTAAAGTTGTCATATCTTATGACAAAGTCTGTGATTCGGGCCACTGCATTATAAAATTCAGCATACTTCCAATCATGTGGCAAAATTTCATGGCGATCGGACAATGGAACTGAGATCTCATGACAAAAAATAACAAGAAATTCGAGCTAATGTTCACGAGACGCGCGAAAGCCTATAGCAGTTTCTGTTCACAAACTGTCAGTCTATCTCCAGCCATTTCGCCGCAGTTCATTCAGTCATTCTTAGAGTGTGCACTGCAGCCGAAGATCGCAAAAATCAATAAAAACTCTAATTTTGGAAGTTCAGGGTCTTTCAAAGTCATCGATGTCGATACGACTGAAGAGCTCGTCTCTAGTGCTTGTTGTGATAAGCAGCATGCCCATGCCTGTCTGCAACCGTTTTCACGAAAGACTGGCCAACAACGGTAAGATAACGACTTTTATGGAGGTACCACACTTTGATGCCCTAGTGCGCCGGTTTCGTTCAATGCTGAAAATTTCATACGCAGCTTCTCCATGTCTATCTCAGTTTGATTTCGGCGCAGTTCGCTCTTGAAATGTGTCTCGCAGCCCCAAATCGCCAAAAGTCCATAGAAAACCCTTATTTTGGCATTCAAGGTCGTCCAAGGTCATTGAATTTGGTGGCAATCGAGAGCCAGTGTACGACTTCCTATTAGTGATTAATAGTAACCTAGGCCCTATCTCGCACCGTTATTGAGATACAGCAACATATTGGCTAAATATCACAAATTTTTTCTACCCCCTCTCATTTAACGCTCTCATTCGGGGTGACCCCCCTCGAATTTATGGAAAAGCTTTACAGTTTCTGAAACTACACCGTGTCCGGATAAAAAAAAGAGTCTACAATAATTTCGATACATATTTGGCGAACTTACACATATTTTCATAATTTTTTGGCATGAGTTTTCGAGAAGATCCATTTTATTAAAACATTAGTAAATTTTTTCTTTACATTGCGATATCACTATGCAGTGCTGACGTAATTGTGACATCATCGAATATGCCGTTTTTACTGTATTTTGGGTGGAAAAAGATAGCAATGTTCCGGATAATAACTTCCACAGATTCAAATGCACGTTTATAATTTTTGGTAGGTAACATTACAAAAGTAATGTGCAGCTGACAATGTATCGATAGTTTACATTGCTTAATTAGTGACGTCACTTTACCGTGAAAAGTGAAAAATTACTCAACTTTACGCAGAATTAAAACAAAAAAATGCAGAAAATAGTTTTTTTTAGCTTGTAGCTGCCTGAGTTGTCAATAAGAGTAACAAAACTAACTATTAGCCAAATTTGGAGTAAAAAAGTGCTGCAGAGATGACGCTGCGCTGCGGCTGCTGCACAACGACGTTCCCGTAGTGCACGCAACGGCCACGTTTAACATGGCGAAAAGCACAGCTAGGTTAAAAATTTTAGGTGAAAGCAATGTTTTTCTATGTTTTCAATTTATTGCGTTTTTTCGCTGCAATTTTTTCGACAATTTTTGCTGTTTTCCGTACTGCTGAGGCTTATTTCGACGGCATTTTCCGCGAAAACGGCATTTTCAATGACGTCATACTTACATCCGCAATACTTAATGATGAATAAATTTTATAGTTTAGTTTTTGATGTCTTTAGTACAATGTAACGTTGGTGTAATGTTTGCCAAAAATTGTACAAATATGTTCTAATTTGTTTAAGTTATTCAGGAAAAACTAGATTTTTTTCCGGATAAGCAGCCGACGGTGAAGATTTAGTAATCCTAGCTTGCACCGTTTTTGACTGATCCACCCGTGTGACGGACAGACAGACGGACGGACGTACAGAATTGCGATGGCTAAGTGAGTGAGTGAGTAGGGTTTACGTCCCGCCCAACACAGTATAGGTCATTTCGGGGACGGCCTTTGCAGACAAAATTGCACATACCGTACACATAATGACGAAACAAAAAGTTTAACCTTTACAGAAAGTTTAACCTTTATGAAACACAAAACACAAAAAACGATGTAAACCTAAAATTGTAAGAACTAGCAGTAGCTGCTTTCGCGCATAGAAATAAAACATCAGCAGTAAAACATAAGGTCGTTTAATTAGTCTTGTGTCACAGTTTAATGGGAAGCTCTTTACTCTGCGTAATGCATTGCGGCAATTTGCATCAGAGCGCTGCTTGGCGTTTACGGTCGCATTAATCTTTAACCTGCTTCTCGATCTCAGCTGGGCAGCGCGTTTTACTTGCAAGAAATCGCCGTCCCTATACGATTCTTTCAGAAATACGAGAAATACCAAAACCTCAGTGCACGGTGGCAAAAGATTTTGCTCTTATCAAACGCTCACTTCTTATTCGTTAAACAATGCACTTTCCAGTGTCGTTGTGGCTAGGGGAAAGGGGCAGTTTTGGACGATAAGTTTTTCAACAAGAAGCAAATTTTTCAACATATTTCTGACAGCCCAAAATGTAGGTGGGGCAAATGCATTCTTGTAGTTATCGAATTATTATACCACTGCCGCACAAAATTTACGGGGTGGGGCAGGTACTCCCGTTAAAATTTGCCAAATTATTAACTGTATGCAGTGCAAATTTTTTGAGATCTATTTGTAGTATTTGTCTTTAAAAATTATGACTATTTATCAATATCAAAGTCACAGGAGAAAACAAAATTCGATTTTTTGAGGCTGCCTGTGCTTCGATCTAGGCCTACGATATAAGGTATTTGCATGTAACAGTGACAGACTGGCAGACAGGCAGGTTTTCTCAGAGCTGAAAAACTTATTGAGCAATCAGATTACAATTTACAAACGATTATAACCAGTTATAGGTCTGTGGAAGTGTCTTAGACACAATTTTGTTTTTCGTCTTTTTTATGTGGATTCACGGGCGTTCATCCCCCCTCAGCGTTAGGGGACAACTTCTCCCCAACTCGGACGCTCTCCCTCTTTTTTCTTTTTTCCTTTTTTCCTCTCTCCCCGTCCTCTCCTTTTTCGTTCCCATCCCCCACTCTCCTCTTCTTTTGCTCCCTTTCCTTCCCTATCCTTTTGTTTTTTTCCTTTCTTTTCCCCTCCCCTCCTATTAGAAGTAGGACCTCTTGAATCAGGCCAAGGGTCTAGGGAGCGCTGTGAGCTCCCCAGCAGGGTCCGGGGCGGAGCCCCAGCCGAAATCGAATTTGTTGCATTTTAGCCTTAGACATCTGGTGGCAACAGTTTTAATTATTTTCCACTGAGTTAACTGACTAAAGTTAGTGCAGTTTAAACAATAAGGGCAAACAAAGGCGGTGTGGCACCACAAATTTAAAAGCGGGGGATATAAGTAATCTGCGACCGAAGCGAGCAGAAAAAAATGGTGTCGTTGTACGCAGAATTGTTGCATTCTTTGCCATGCATATTCTAGGCAATTTGCCACCGATAAAAATTTTCCTCCAATTTTGTTTTTTGCTTACTTTTCTCCCAAACTTATCCAGGAGGCATGTTCCTCCAGGTGTCAATGGCGTGGACGCCTCTGCGTAGATTAAAAGAATGAAGAAACGCGAACGTCTGTGGAAAAATTTAAGGTGACGCCAGTCCGTCCCCCTTCTTTCGTGTTTCCACCGGTGGCGCGGTATCTAATGAGAGGAATATTACACATCAAGTAGACAGACATGCAGTCACGCAGTGTATATGATGTGATGCTAACAAGCACCTGTCGTAGACACATACTTGTATTACCAGTAATTAGCAGTCAGCTGTCTCACTAGGCCGACGGCTGCCTGGCTGTCACTATAGTCGCTTGTTACTGTGACGTTCAACTCCCCCCCCTTTATTTCATGATCTGCTTGGGCCTTCTATTTCTCACTGTCGTGTCTGGAGTGTTATAACTGCCTATAACCTCCACTTCACTCAAACGTGACGACTGATAGCGTCTTGCAGTATATCACACGTGCGTCAGGCAGAACACGTCGTTGATCACGGCCATGAAATAAGTTTCAACACGGTCTACTCGTTATACTCGTATAAGCGACTCGTCTTTGGGCGTTAATTAATTTCTTTAGAAACTTTTGCGAGGGAAGAGTGGAAGGGACCCTTCCACTCTTCCCTCGCAGCCGAAGGGACAGAGGAAAGGTATAGGGAAACGGAATAGCGTAGCGTTTTGGTTGTACATGTGCTATTGCTGTTTTCACAAATTGACATAATGGACGAATTAGCGGGCAAGTGTCCGAACTAATGTTCCAACGAATGAATGTATATAGATGCATGTTTTCAGCCGCTATGATGTTTGGAGGGGAAGTTGGTAAATTATGTCATTTTGCTCGGTTATAACCGACCGCTGCAATATGCTGTATACCATACCGGTTGTTGAGCGCAATATACCCAGCCGGTTCGGCTCTATACAGTTTGAATGACCACTGACCAGCGCGTTCTCTAAAAGCTGCAGAGATCATCTTACGCATTTGCACGTTTACTTTTGACAGCATAAGATAAATTTCACTTTTGTCGCTAATTGTATGCGTGAAAAAAATGAATAAGAGGAAATAAAAGTTGTAAAAAGTCGAGCATGTTGAAATTAGAACCTGTGCTCCTCAATACTGTAGACCACTGATGTGTGATAGCCAGATACCAGTTGTCACTCCAAACATATTTCTAGAAATCCGAAACTGGGGTGTGTGAAAAATTCTGGGGCCTTTCTTTTCCCTTTCTTTACCTCTTTTTACCTTCCCCTTTCTTTTTTTCCAATCTCTTTCCGTTCCTTTCTTTTTCTTTTCCGCTGCCCACTCTGCCTCCCTAACCTCTTCCCCCTTCTCGGCACCTTTTTTCCCTTCCTTTAGAAGTACGATCTTTGAAATCCAGCTGTCGGTCTGGGGAAGTGCTGTAAGCTTTCTCATTTGTCATAATGGTGGTAACAATTTCAACGATTTTCTTGAGAATCAAACTGACCAAAACAGTGGCAAAACTACGACGAGAAACACGAAGCATTGACATAACGCCCTGTGGTTCGGCGCAGTTCTGATTGTGGGCGTGTAGTCCCACATGTCTGGGGTATTCGATGGTTGTAGAAATATTACTGCAGATGTGAAGTCTGTTTGCGCGTGTATTTAGACTATCAGAAGCTGGAGAGAGAGGCGCGGATTTGTCGAATGTTAAAGCATCCAACGATCGGTGAGTTAATGTTTTTTTTATGTCTCCGTCAGTGGCCATTGCGGTTACTAGTCACTACGCATAATGCTACTACACCGAACAACAATGGTGCCGCAAGGCGAACGCAATTGAATTTCTCGTTTTTGTTCACTGCCGGAATAATAGCCTGCAGGCTGTTGTTACGACTGCCGTATTAATAGTCACGGCGTATATGAAAATATATCACGAGTCCGGTTTTAAGACACTGGTTGGCGCAGTCAATAACCTGTGTCGAGTGGATGGGTCTGATGTGGTCGGGCCGACTTAGCACTTGAGTTCATCAGACACACTGTCAACGTTACGTCTCTACACGTCGGCTGGCTGGCTTGGTTATAAATATTTGATCAGCGAATGGAGTGTGGAAGTGCACATTAGCTGGCTAGATGTATGCGGGTCAGTACCGGCACATAGACGGAACTGTGACCATTTCTACACTTCTTTAGGCCGTCCCGAACGGTATATAGTTTTCGGTTGGCTTATATTTTGTTGCTGTTTTTTCTTTTTTTCTCGTTGCCAGATTTCCGAGCTCTCTCGGCCGATCGCTGTGAAACTGACACATAATGGGAAGTATGTTTAATTTTATAATGTCCTAAATTTCGGGGGCCATCCCCCAAAAAATTTTGGTTGAGGGGGGCAAAACATGCAAAATTTGGGATGATTTCAGACGACTTCAGATACGATCGGATAAAAATATCCTAAATCGGACAACGCTGTGTGATCAGCAGCAATTATTATCTTAGCACCAGGACCACGCTATTGAAACTTTCTAATATTTCCTAAGGTTATTTTTCTAAGCTCTTTCAAACTTTGGTGTCTCAGAATTTCTTATAAGAAAAACTGTCGATATTTTCTGCGAGAATACCTGACGTTAGGCGGACGCCTATTCGTTAAATTTATCAGGCAGTTCTTATAAACTTTTGGGCCGATTGCTAAGCTGTTAGCTCAAAGGTCGGCCCTTTGTCGTGATTGTCGTCCGTCTGTAACGGATGTATTGTGGCTAAACGGTGCAAGATAGGGCCTAGGTTGTTATTGATCACCAATAGGAAGTGGCATACGCCCTTTCAGATGAAAATGAAAATCATTGACCTTGCATGGCCTTCAAGGTCAGTGACAACCAGGACGGTCGGCCCCACCCAAACAACAGCTGGGAATCTTATGATGTAGGGCCTGTTATCTGCAGCTATTTAGCACACAGACAGACATGCAGACGATACGAAAACACAACCCACTTGGTATGAACCTAACTATGTGAACGCTGATGCTGTTGGCGGCGCCTCGCAAAAGGAAATTGCTCTGGACGTTGTCTAAATGCCGGATATAACTGACACCGGTTCGACCCCGCAGGCGTCCGATGCCGCGTCGGTATAGGCCTATAGAAGCAGCAGTAAATTACACGTCAATTTTAGGCCTATAATGGCGTAATGCGTCTCTATCAGCCCGCAGCGATGTTATCAAACTGTGTTCATCAGTATATTACCTTGCAGCTATGCTATATACGCTGCTGATCTAATGCCCCCGAGGGATAGGAGGCTGAGTTGAGCTTGGTAAAGGCGCGTACAGAGCGACGTAACTGAACTGAACCGACACGGTTTAGTTTTTGATTAACTGACCCTGCGAGCCCATTGTTCATTGATTGCCGCGTACGTGCGCGTAGTCACGTAGTCGCCGACGACGTTAAACGGTGCCTACTGTGATGCACTACTGCTTGCCCATTGGTCAGTTCGCCAAAAGCTAAACCCATGTCAGTTCAGTTTTTTTCACTTTCTACGCGCCTTGTAGATATGCGGAATGATGTGGCTCATTACAGGCGGACTGCTTATCATCAGTGTTATCAGTCATCACTCATCAGTGGCCAAGAAATTCAGGCACGACAGAAAAAACAGACAGGCATATCGTGGGCGGCGCCACAGGGGGGCCATAGAGGCATCTGCCCCCTGTGTCCGTGCTCTTGCGCTTGTCTCCCCAGCTGTCCCTCTGATGGTGATGAAGTGCCATTTGGTAACCATGCACATGCCAAGGTGTGACTTATGCAACGTCATTTTTGCACGACAACACAGATATTTGTCATTTTTTTGGCATTTCCAAATATTAACAAGAAATTTGAGCTAATGCTCACGAGACGCGCGAAAGCCTATAGCAGTTCCTGTTCAGTGGTTTAGCTGAAATTTGGGGTGTTCACGCTAAATTAGTATACAAATACCAAATTCTCTATCTGGATCGCATAACGATAGTTCCGTGGCGCCACCTTGTGAATGATATAGACTTGTGTCGCAGCCCAAAATCGCCAAAAATCCATAAAAACCCTATTTTGATGTTCAGGGTCATCCAATGTCATTGATCTCGGTGGCAATCGAAAGCCAATGTACGACTTCCTATTAGTGATTAATAGTAACCTAGACCCTATCTCGCACTGTTATTGAGATACAGCGACTTATTGGCTAAAACTCGCAAATTTTTTCCACCCCTCTCTCATTTAGCGCCTTCGTTCGGAGTGAACCCCTTCGAATTTATGGAAAAGCTTTACGGTTCCTGAAACTAGAGTCTTCCAGACAGCGGACGGTAAAGATTTCGTAATCCTAGCTTGCACCGTTTTTGACTGATCCACCCGTGTGACAGACGGACGGACAGACAGACAGATAGACAGAATTGCATGGCTAAGGCGCGCTGAAAGCAGTAGCTGCTTTCGCGCGTAAAAAGCAGATAAATTTGCGGCTTTCGTTGCATGTCCAAAAGCTAGAAGTGTTTCAGCTTCTTCCTCTGAACCCTGCTACATGTTTTCGATGCACGTAACAACTGAAATAAGGTCAACATTTGGCCCACACACACAAAATGTATTGCCCCTGTGCCCTGGCCCTTGCCCCACGCACTTTCCCCAGCTTCACATTCCTAGTGCCGCCCATGAGGCACCGTGAGGCGTAGGCTTATGCCTACAGTTTTTTTCAGTCAGCAGTGAATTACGTTAAATGTAGTACAAAGCACAACTACAAGCGAATTTGCACATGTAGGCCTATTCGAACGGCTGACTAAGGTTCGAAAGGTAGGCTATTGCTTTTCTCGGCAAACCCATCTCAAAGCTACCGAACGTCGGAGTTGCCAAGTTGCCATATGCAATCGCACATGTGGTGTCGCCCTGCCATCCGACACAGATGAAAGCGCTCGATCCGCCTCATCCCCAGCCAGATCGTACCCCGGAGGAGTGGAAAGCTGAGTTGACCTTACCTCAAGCTCAGTGCGCGTCCCCGTAACGTCTTAGACGTAAGCCGGACGGCACTGTAGCAGCACGAAGCCTATGACTAATGATGATGAATGATAGTGATGCTGTTATGGATGACGGGTTCGTAGCTAGGCCTAATCAGCCCAATTTCTGCACTGCTTGTGACAGTGTCGCTGCTTCAGTGCTGCCGGTGCAGTCAACAGCGGGACCAAGAGTGCGACTCGTTTGTTAATTGCCACCTAGTTTAATTACGGGCGCTGTAATGGACAATTGTCAGCACCGCTGGCTAGTACATACACTATAGATGAAAATTGTGCTACAGGACAACCACAATCTACCAAGAAACAAGTCATATGCACATGCTCGTCCAGAGGGGCGGGAGGGGGGTAAGTTACCCCGGGCCCCGCGACGTTTGGGGGCCTGCCATCGCTCAAAAATATAAAGTACACCAGAATGCGCCATTTTAGAAAGACGAATGTAAAAAAAATTTTCTCCTCAGAGGGGCTCAGCGAAAATGTTTTTCAGGGCCCCGCTGTGGCTCTCGACGTCCCTGCGTACGCAGGATACATACGAGTATTGGTTTTGTCATCATCGTCAATACTGTCCGCGGTAGCGACGACAGTGTTGTTTTCAGCACCGTGTCTGATTTTGTGTTTAGTCTGTTAGCACGATAACTCATGAACTGCTGCATTTAGCTTGATGAAATTTTGCTGGAACATATGCCGCAAGAACACTATTGAATTTCAAGGTCACAGGTCAAAGGTCAAGATTACGAGACCGGATTTTCTGATACTTTGCCATTGGAAGATAACACTGTACTGCTAATATAGCTGCTGGTAGACTAGCCTAGGCCCGGCATAGGCCGATAGCTATTGGCCGACGCTGACGTCATTGCTATAAATATTGCTGGATGCAACGGCGGCTACCGCGGACAGACTTAGCCTTGCGGAAGTCTTGACAGTCTAGTTAGTCATGGGCTCTGTGCCCTGTATATTCGTTTGTTTTGCACAGATGTCTCGAAAAAGAAACAAAAAAATGTAGTCAAACTGACGATGAAAACAGATTTTAGCTTAGGGGCTTTAATTGCAATTCATTGTCGTTCAGGGTCAAGCGTTTTATGGTTGCTGGAAAGCTCATAAAATGCTTCATTATGCTGCATTAGGATTCAAGTCCCGAGGTTCCGAAAATATGGCGTTAGGGCTTACAAAAAAAAATAGCCGGTTCTGACCATCCCATTGCTTGAGGCTTCCTCTCCATGGAACTCTCATGAATTGTCAATTGCGTTCACCTGAAAACGCACGAGGATAATGTGAAGTCTGGACGTATAGCGAGTCATATAGATAACCGTAATCATAATGACGAGTTTTATTGCGGTTTTATTGCACCTGTGCAATGAACCGCATTAGTGGCTGACGATCGCCTAATGAAGCGAATTAGCCTATACATTGTGCGTGTAAACTGTCCACACACAGACCGACTATTGATCAGTTTATCCCCCTTATTATTTCCAATTCGCTCCCTTCCCTAATCACCTATCATCATTGTGACTCTGCTAATTAATGGAAGGGTTGTGGGCGGTAGGGTTGTGTTGCGAGCTGAGCCCTGCTTTACGTCCAGGGACCAATAATATTGTCATTGTCGTAGTTTGATTGTCATAATCAATCATTTTGTTGCATGCCAAAAAGCAGCGCGTAGATATTGCAATAAAGCATAATGCAGGGTACTCTAAAAACTAAATAGTGAGGCGCGGAACTATTTAGTTAATTCTGTACGAGCATTATTGATGAGCTTAGTAGGCCTAACTGTAGATAGGGCTAGTGCATATTTGATCTACAGATACGGTTGTGTGACTGCCAGAGCATGTGGTGATTGCAGTTTTCGAATATTCTTAGAAAGATCGTAGAACGATTCTTTGTCCTCGGAAATAAGGCACATTTTGACACGTTCTTTAAAGGATTTTTTGAAAGAAAATTCGTAGGCCCATATATCTGACACAAAGGTAAAGCAACAATTTTGTGTAGGCCTACAACACTTTAGAATTTTTGGAGCGAAACTGCATTTTTACGTCAACTTTCTTCATCATGTTGCCTGCCAAAAATTATCAAAATCGGCGGGTGTTTCACGGAGTTATTTTATAAACAAAAGTGGCACGTATTTTATTTTTTGAGACGCGGTGTATGTATAATTGTATAATCGCTAAGTATGATACAATACACGAGTCCTAAGACAAATGCTATATATAGGAGCGTTGCGCGTATACGAATCGCTGATAAAGGCGCAGCATTAGCGAACAATCGGCGGATGCTGATATTGTCTTGTATGATGCAGTGATCTGTACTCGGCTTGTACTGCTGCTGCTGATGACGACGACGATGATGACGTCGTGATAATTATGCTATAGTGCTGCAAGCTGCTGCCATTCACAGACCCACTGCAGTCTAGTGCGGACTACCTCTCTACTCTCTCTCTCTCTCTCTCTCTCTGATAATTGCTCTGTCCGTCTTTCCTCATCGCACCACAAATTATCCGCTGCTTCGACTGGATTGGTGTTTTTGCTGTCCGTGTTAATCACAACAGTAGGCCCCTGTTGCTTTCAACCGAGTTTTTACCGCTTCATGCATACATGCGTGGTTTGGTATTGCCGTCATGTGATGTCTGTCTGTCCGTCTGTCTGTCTGGTGTAGCGATGGTGAATTTTGATCACATAAGTAAAAAGTTGGTCTACCTGAAATTTTATTACACGATTGATTAGTCTACAGGGCGCGGCAAAAAAGGAGCCCCCTAAAGTTTTTCGCTGTTTTCTCAGCAACCGTCTAGCATTTTAATCTGAAATTTTACGGATTCATTTACTGTATTGTTCCACGGCTAAATGCCAAATACAATTTGATTCCATTGAAAAATGACGAAGTTATAGATTTTTTTAACATGACCGCCTACCGATTTTTTATGCGTGAAAAAATTTTCAAGCTACAACACCTGTTCAATAACATCGTTGAAACAACTTAAACAAGTCAAACAACACAGTTAACTAATGATCAGATGCCAAAATTCAATTGTCACTGTGAATGCTTAAAGTGCCTATCGACAGCTCCAAGCTCCAACGCAAGCCTTCCAAGCCTTTTGAGAAGTCTTTCACAGTCTTGTCGATCGGTTCTTGTGGTACACCGTATAGTTGCTCCAGGTAACCTGAAGCGATTCCTTGAGTTCGGCGATTGTTTTCGGCTTTGTTTTAAGCTTGCGGTAAGCCTCCAACATTGCACACCACATGCACGTGATAGTCCATTGGGTTTATATGCGGCGAATTTGGAAGCCATTGCTTTTTTTGTGATGAAGTCTGGACCGCTCGCCCGCAGCGGCGTTGCGTGCTGTGCGTGCTGACGCGCCGTCCTGCTGGAAGATGAATGGGGGGACAGCTGGCTATTGCTTTAAACGAACGATAATTTAATGATAATTTGTAAATAAAATAAACTAGGCCTACTGTTTGTCAAAGCGTCACTGTGACGTCGTCGGCAGTAACGTGGTAACCGGTTTTTTAACATTAAATAGCAATTTTAGCTTAAACATTTTTAATGCTGAAAAATCGGTAGGTGGTCATGTTCAGAAGTTTATAATTTCGTTGTTTTCAACGGAATTATATTTCACGTGGCGGTTAGATGTAAAACGCTTCCGTAAATAAACCTGTAAAGTTTCAAGTCAAAATTCCAAGCGGTTGCTGAGAAAAAGGTGACAAACTTTAGGGGGCTACTTTTTTACCGCACCCTGTAATGTTACAACTCTGATGTAAAATTTGAGCAAGGGGAACATTCTCAAATTTAGGGTTGAATAGAGGTGGGGTAGGGAAAATGTGCGTTTTTCAACCGATAAGTCGCCGCGGGGACACTGAAAAGGCACGACATGAAAATGCAGGACCGGAAAATGTGGCACAAACCCCCACTGAGTGGAAAATTTAAGACTAGAAAATGCTGCACAAAAATGTAGGACGTGAAATTGCTGGACTAGAAAACGAGGCACAAACCTGCAAGAGGTGGAAAATGCATGCAGGGTAGGTCAAAATAAGCAAGGGGCTCACCCTTTCCCCTGAGACACTTTTAACTATCAGCTTCTCTGGTCAGTGAAAGGCCTTGGCGGCTACTTAGGGGACCATTCTGCTCAGTCAGTTCAACTTTCAATTGTGCTGCTGTCGTGTAACTAGGTTTAAATCATACTCAGCTTGCACTGTTACTGTTTTTCACATTTTCGCCTGCAGTCTTGTGTCGTAAAGCAAACGACGGTGTAGTCTATGCGATCTTATCGTGGTTTAAATATATGATACCGTACTGCGTACTCGCTTACCCACTTTAGCAGTGCAGTATCTAGTACTTAACATTCAGGCGCCGGCTCCAAGCTTGTACAGATAAGTGCTCAGTGCGAGGAAATCGTGGTGTTAAACCAAGACCCCGAGATGGATTTATTAGCACTCTCGCAACGCATTACCGCAACAAAGCCGCGTGTCACCGGCTGAGTAGGCCTATACAGTGCAGAGACGACTAAATTCCAGTACATCGACTAGTGCCACAATTTGCTCATTGGTCACTGCCGAGGCCAAGCTCTGGCGTGTATATATCGAGTGCCAGTTTTCGACGTCAAAAATATGAAACTGTGCAAATAAAGTTCAAGTCGAAAAAGTTAGCTAGTATGCACACGTTTTTTTCCCATAAGCCAGTAAACCCATATCGCTTTCTGGTGGTACCAAGATCGATGACCTCGAACGACCTTGAACTCTTTAAAATAGCGGGTTTCAGTGACTTTTTTTTCGCGATTTCCGGTTGCTATTAGTTAGCTTTGTTCCTGAAGTGGTGATAGAAATCTACTGTTTTTGGCGTGATGCCATGTATATAGGCTACGTGACGGTCAGACAGGCAGATGGGGAGACGGATCTATAAGGCAGTGGCCATAATGCGGCCCGTTAGGATGGACGGCAGCATATAATAATGCTGCGTGGAATATACGAGTTTAGCTCGTCTGTTGACGAGTGCTGCGTACGCTGTCATCTATACAACCGTTTCGCCGTCGTCATCCTCATCATCATCGTCATCATCAGCAGCAGCAACAACAACAACAGTAACAGCGTCATTAGAGATAGTGTGTAGAGCATATACATGTACATGTAGGTTGCAGACAGACATCGTAAGACATAAGTATAAGGTAAGAGCTTAATCCGATGTGATCAGAGGGTGGTCGTCAAATAAGTAGTTGGGGCAAACCTGGAACTTAGTGGAACTTATTTATGCTTTATTCTCAAGCTGTAGGCTAATATGTACAAAAATGCGATTAAATTATATAATTATTATAATGCATGTCTTGCAAATCTGTAATTTTCTCTGTTACAGATGGCGAAGCGATGGTCACTAGTGACAGACTATAGGAAATTACCAGTGTCTAGGGGCCTACCCAACGAATATACTATCGCCGATCCTCACGGACACGTTGTATGGTAGAAAAGATCTGAAAACGATATTTTTGCGTAGAGACTGTGACTGCGTAACGAGACTGGATAAGACACTTAGAAACAAGAAAGCCCAGCTGTCGTTATGGAAGACGCGCTACAGCCTGCACAGTTCCTGTTGCAGTAGGCCTACTGATCTTCAAGGTCATCCGATGTAGATTTTTTCATATCATCTGAAAGGGCGTATGCCACTTCCTATTAGCGATTAATAGTAACTTTGGCTCTATCTTTCACTGTTTTCGAGATACGACCAGTTTTCCGTTGAAAAACGCAATGTTTTCCAACCCCCTCCATTCAACCCCACTGCATCCCCAAAATTTTGTACGCGGAGAGCCTCGACAAAAAGTTATACGACCTAATGCTTATACGCAATACATCCGTAACATACGGACAGACGGACGGACGACAGACAGACGACAATCGTGCCATAGACGCGCGCTATACAGTATAGCTGTAGCGCGTCAAAAAATGTTAAAGGTCGTTTATAATTTTCAGTGGTAACCCATCGTACAGCTACGGAGCGTCAACTGACATATGGGATTACACAGTGTTATGCTAGTTGCCATCCGATACAGGTGAACTCGCTCCGCCTTAACCCCAGCCAGCCAATCAGCGTTTAAACCGCCACGCTTTAGTTTATGGGCGCTTATAACACTGGAGATACTGTGCTGAGACAGGAGGATGACGTAAATCATGAAATGGGATGAAGTATGACAGTGCCAGTGCGTGATGATGTCACGTTGTGTGACAGACCGACCGACCGACCGGTGCATTTATTGTGATTCAGTTGGAGTCGTTAGCACCGCATAAAGTTTGGACTTTTGGAGCGAATGCTGTGATAGAGTCATGCGCGACGTTGCATATAGCATGGAACACCGAACACGCCGCACTCTGACATCCTGCAGACTTTATCCTATAAACCCCACGTTTGATAACTGGTCAGATGACGTTTCACCTCCACGATGTTTCGCCATTAAGACGTTTCAGACATTTTGCCCTTTAGACGTTTTGCCCGCTAAAAATTGCGGATAGACGAACGGACAGAGAAAATGGCCGGAGGATGAAAGCGTTTGTTCTTCCGTCTTCTCCGTCGTTTTCGCCGTCGTCCGCACTCTTCAGTGGGCGAAACGTCAAAGAGGCGAAATGTTCGTAATTCTGATAGCCATGCCATTGTGATCTGTCACTTGTACGACTCCTTGAGAAGACAATAATCTACTTTGTAACTTCTAGCACTTTGTTTGACAGCGTGCAATGCACTTGTATGATAGCAAGTCGTTCAGTATCGTGACATGTCAGCTGCTCTGGGTCTGTTCTGTGCCTTAGTTTTTTTACAGGAACAGGATGTCTGCATATTAGCATGCTATGCAGATGCCCTGTCTTAGTGCTGGCCATGCGGCGGATCCAGAACTTGGGAATAGGGGGCGGAAGGATAGGGGTGGGTCCTGTGGTTTTGCCTTCTCCTTAAAATTTTTCTTTCAAATTTTAAGCAAAAAGAATGCATTTTGTGCAAAATTTTCACCATTTTTGAGATGCATCCAGTCAATAGGGGGAGACGGCCGCCCCCCTTGAATCCGCCACTGGTGCTGGCAGGAACGTCTGTCCGTCCGTCACACCCTGCGATTCTATCAGAACGATGCAAGCTAGGGTCACGAAATCTCTACCGGCGCCTTCGCGACGGACTGTGCTATCATTTGAAACGGGTCACTCGATCGATGAGAGAAAGGTGGGAAAATTGGCGTTTTTCAACTAATTTATGCCACCGTATTTCAGAAGCGGTGCAAGATAATGCAAAGTTACCACTTGTCACTAATGGGGTGTTTACACGATCCAGCAAACTTCCAGCAAATGTATTCAAAATACACGTGCTAATGCTGGACGTTTGCTGGATCGTGTAAACAGTAAACACCCTATAATAGGTAGTCCGATATGCCATTTTGGTTGCTAACGGTCGTACCGCACTCTACTGCACAAATGATGCGTTTGTCGGGACTCACTCACCACTGCAATTCGAAAGAAGATATACTCATAATGTCAGTGACAAAATGTAGCATAGGAACATTACTTTAAGCGGTATAAGTTTAGTGCGGATATTCGTCGGGATTTCGTGGCCAGCAGGGCTGGAAAAACCTAGGTTTTTAAAGAAAGGTTTTAGGTTTTTAAAGGGTTTTTAAGGTTTAATGTTGAATGAACACAGTAGTGGCCGTCAGGGGTGTCATTTAGGGGGGAGGGGGTCTGGAGCGGTCTACGAACCCCCAAGGATTTGTTTTTAATTTTTTTCCCTCAGTGAAACTGCAGCCATGCAACAGTATTATTAATATTATGCGGTGTCATGAAGTGCTTAATCGGCTTTCCAGTAGCCGGAAAATGCTTGACTGTATCACCATGAGATGTTATTTTACGTCAAAATCTGTTCTCATCGTCGGCTGCTTTAATGACGTCGCGCTGGAACTGTTTTCACAATTTTTACGCGCGAAAGCAGCTCTGCTTTCAGCGCGTCTTAGCCATCGCAATTCTGTCCGTCCGTCCGTCCGTCTGTCTGTCTGTCCGTCACACGGGTGGATCAGGCAAAAACGGTCCAAGCTAGGATCTCCAAATCTTCACCATCGGCTGCCCGGAAGACTCTAGTTTCAGGAACCGTAAAGCTTTTCCATAAA
>Ga0209671_1002333_pt1 | contig 17244 bp, 8 predicted proteins | sample WorMetHERISLAND2_2_FD_187401 | JGI IMG/M metagenome (GOLD analysis project Ga0209671, IMG submission 187401) | Marine gutless worms symbiont microbial communities from Max Planck institute for Marine Microbiology, Germany - Olavius geniculatus... | ecosystem: Host-associated > Annelida >...
CATTTATCACATTATTAATGTAAGAATGCAGCCATATTTCTTCACTGCATTACCAGGACTGTGGTTGGGACTGAAATATCAGTCACTTTGTTATCAATTACCAAATTTATTTAAAAACAATATATTTTAAGTCTGTGTTACAAAGAAACAAATGGCTTGAGATGGACTCTGATATAATACTGAATAAGCCTGATTTAAATAGGCCTACGTGACAGTGTCGTGGCATGGTCCTATGACTACCAGGAACATAAGTTTAACAACGTACCTAATAATGTGCCTACCCGATCTACCTCTAGCAATTTTCCAGTGCTAACAGCAAGATCGCCGATCTACCGCTAGAATTATTGATGCAAAAAACTTTCGAAACGTAAAAAATGGACTTTTGAAGTTAATAGGTCTTTAACAGTTAAAACGAAGTTGTTTCGTACCAATTTTCCAACCTTGTGCATAGCAGACGAGCAATGTTACTGGAACTTGGCCGGAGATAGTGATTGCAATTCCCGGATTGAATTCTAAAACTTTAGCCGGAGAACTTCGATCGTGTGCTATGGCCCATGTTCCTCAGAGAACCAAACGCACCAGTTCGGATCCTTGCATCACTTAGAAGGACACTTCATAAGTAAACAATAACAAGTGTAAAATGGAGCGACGCATATTTCGATTTTTGCGTTGGAATCGTCGCGGCGACAACGACGACGACGCAGACGACGACAGCGATGCAAATGACGATGAAGTTGGTGAGTGCCTTTACTAATTATTTACCGGAATCTTACCGGACGAGGCCTCACTAGATGACCGCATCAGTCTCAGTAGGTCTAGCAACATCGGTTGTCCGTAAACAGGTTCCCATCCCGTTGGATTGAGTCTTTCCAGGTTACTTTTTTTTAGCAGTTGTTTAGTGAATTATAAGTAATTTTTTGCCTTGAAGACTTTGTCAGATGTTAGGCACTAGCTGTCAGAAGATAGAAGACTGTTTTGACTCTTTTTCGTGAGTTTCAGTGTATGGCCACTCATTTTATTTATGACTAGGGACCAACTTAATTCACGATTTCACGGCTGTGACATTTTCCGCGAAATTGACCTCCTTCCATGAAAAACGCTGATTTCCGTGAAATCCGTGATTTTTCGTGAATTTTAGCACTTTTGGTTTAATTTATGACAATTCCAGGTTTTATCAGCAGCTTTTGTATGGATGTTGCTGTTTGCCACGTGTCGCACTTTGGCACTAAGTAGCTGACATCGACTGTCTTGAGTCTTGACTTAGTGTAGTAAATATTCGTTGTTCTGAAATTTCTTCATTTGCATTAGCACAGCACCTTGAAATAACGTCTGTGTGGCCCGTGAATTTCCAAAACTTTTTCTGTGAATTTTCCATGAAATTTGACACATTTTAAAAATTCTGCCGTGAAATCGTGCATTTTTCCCGTGAATTCGGTTGGTCCCTATTTATGACAGATGCACAGTGGCAGGGATACCGCAAACTGTGACTGCATACTTGTTTGAGACAACATAGTTATTTATCAGTCTATCTCGAGCAGCATTTCAACATGTTTACTGGGACATTCTGACAGTGGCATACCTAGAAATTTCAATTGGAGGGTCTCATCTCCCTTTTCTCCCTTCCCCTTTCCCCTTTTGTCTCTTTCCTTTCTGCCCCTCTTCCTTTTACCCCTTTCCTCCCTTTCTGTGTCTCTTCCTTCCCCCCTTCCCTTATAAGTAGGACCTACTAAAATCCAGCTCTATCGGTCTGGGGGAGCGCTGTGAGCTCCCCAACAGGGTCTGCAATGGAGCCCCAGCCGAAATCGAATTTGGTGCATTTTAGCTTTAAAAGATGAGATTTGGTGGCAACAATTTTAATTATTTTTCCGAAAATAAACTCACCAAATTGTCAAATTTTGTGCAGTTTATACGTATGCTTATGTTTTGTCTGGAGGAGTGGGGGGGCTGGACCCCCTGCCTCTTTTCCCCTCCCTTTTTCCCCTTGGCTATGCCACTGCATCCTGAGTCAATTATTTTATTATGATTTTTTTCAGTATAATTCAGGTAGTCTACCTCTGCTATGCACTGTTGCAGATGAAGAAGAAGTAGAAAATGAAGGGACCAGAGCTGAAGGTGGTGCAGTTGCCCATTCTTCCTCTGTCTCAGAAATCACTTTTGATAAGTCGTTGCCTCGGACCCATGCTGTAAGTGTCTGCTGTTCATAGTTGATAATGTTGCAGTTTTACTAAATATATTAGGAAATATATGTTGTGGTGCTTTTTTGGTATTTTTTGTGTCTTCTTACGAAAAATATTATTGTAAAGATCACACCTATGAACAGTGCTTAATGTTTTTGAGTATGCTTGTGTAGTTAGTATTAATACTTGGGTACTGACTACTAAATTATGATTCCTGCAGTTTTTTATTGCATTGCATTCCCAAACTTGTTTGGTTTATGCTTTACGAGAGTCCAGTTTTGCTGAAATTAATATAATATGCAGTATTAGAGAATTCTTATTAGTTACATTTAGACTCCCTCCACCAAAAATCCACAGGAAATAGAAAGCCTAACCAATTACTTTCTTCGTTCTAAAAATCTTATACATAATTTTTGCTTGCATTTATTTTATGCTTTAGTTTTTGTTACTTTATTTTTTTTTGGTTTTCTGATCTCAGGTTTTTGTGTCTCTCGTAATTGTCTATTTGTGGATTTTTCTGCTTTTTCAGTTACAGTTTCAGTTCTCCCATTTCAGTTACATTCAATGCAGTTGTGGTCCTTTTAGTTTTTGCGCTACCGTAGATTAAATTGATGCCTGACTGTCAGTTAGTGCAAATTATTCATAATCGTGCATAATATAATACCATATATATTCTTATCTTTAGTACCTAATGTTAAACTGCTCATATTCTTACATATTTATGGAACAATGGTTTTGTGAACATGTCTGCAGTACTTGGGTGCAGATCTGGAGGATGTTCACGGGCGTACAATCCATGACGATGACAGTCATGTGACTCTCCCTGTGCTGTCTCTGCCCGGGGTTGTGCTTCTGCCTGGACAAATGCTGCCGCTCTTTCTCTTTCAGCCGACGATGGTTGCAATGATCAAACACGTTCTTGACCACGATCGCACGTTTGCATACATTGCCCCTGGGTAAGTTACTGTCGGAGGCCATTAAACCTATATGCATCACGGACAGTAAATCTTATACAGCTTTAAAAGGTGGGATGTGATAGCATAAGTTTTCCTTTGCATTTGTGATAATCTGATGTCTTCAGATTGTGCGAAATTGCACCAATTTCCGCCAATTTTTTTTTTCAAAAAAATTTCTCCGAAAACACCCCGAACTGCCATAAATGCATGTTTCACCTTTGAAATGTACGAAATTGCACAAACTTGCGCTTGCATGTTTATAAAAAATTTTAGGCATGACACATTTCAACCGTCATAACTGGGGAGGGAGCAGGTTGCTTACTTGACCCATCCTCTTGATGCGCTTTTGCTGTTCCACTTTTCGAGATGTTCCATGGCTACGGATCGCTTAATACTTTTATCTTTGTGTGTTTGTAATGTTGTTGAAGTGGTGTAACAGTAGCGTGTCGAACTGGTAACCCTGAGGTCCCTGGTTTGATTCCAGCTCGGTAACGACTCTGGGCAACTTGTTCACACTCACGTGCCTCTGTCACCAAGCAGTATTATTTGGTATTGGTTAAAGGGTGGTGATGCTGTCTAGCTGGGAAGGTAACCACGGCCTGGTGGAAAGTAATGGCAGCCTACCACCGGGTTTATGACTATGCCACCTTTGGGCTGACTGCCTTGACTTGGATCAGCACCAGGCCCAATGCTCGTGCTGAGTATGGTTTATCTTTACCTTCAATGTTTAAAAATTTTTTAGTCTCACAAGACAAAATTTACAAGTCAGATATACTTCAGAAATCTCTTTTTTCAAGCATAGTAGTTAGCTTGTAGGATTTCACAAATAGCCAGTTGTCAAAACAGCATAATGGGCAACTGAAATTGTAACCTTGGATTGCAGGAAGTTACGTTTTTACTAGCAATCTAGGCTATTATTTTACTAGGTTAGATTTAGGGGGAAAAACTAACCCTAACTGTCTAGATTGTTGTAGTATTAGTATTAGTAGTAGTTGTTGTAGTAACTTGGAAGAAGACATTAACAGTAGCAAGTATTGGTACTATGGTAGCAAAGGAAGAGATTAGTAGTATTGTTGTAGTATTTGTAGTAGTTGTTGTTGTTGTAGTAACCTGGAGGAGGACACAGTTACAGTGGCAAGTGTTGGTACCACAGCAGAAGTCTTAGCTGTTAAGGAAGATGTAGATAATCTCAGCGGTATAGCAGCTACTAGGATCAAAGCTATCGGACGTCAGAGATTTAAAGTTCTCTCAACCACACGCCAGCTTGGCGGGTTTGACAGTTTTTCTGTTCGTTGATTACATTTACAATGCTAAATGCATTTTTGATTCTATTATTTCTAGGAATTATTTTACATTGGTCCAAGTTCTGTATTTGTGGTCTGGTAGTGTAAACTAGTGTCTGGTTGATGACTAAGGAAACAAAGATCAGCACCACCTTATGGCTCTGTACGCGTAGTGACCACTTGTCCGGAAAACATGGATTTTAACCCAGTGGAAATGTCAGAATTTTACAGATGTCAGCGATTTCAGTAAAAATCATGGAAATGTTAGAGAATTGTCAGGGAAAAATCTTGTTTGGGAAAATTGCCGAACAAGTTTCCTAAGAATTGCGTCAACAGGCTTTTTAGTATCACTCACTTAGTACTCTGCCGATTGTTTCTGCTGTTCATTGCTTATGTTGCTTCCTTATATATTGGTTTCTGACATTTATATCTGCATTATATTTCAGTTAGTACTAGGGTTAGGTCACCTTATTTCAGTACCAGTTAAAATGGCTACGAATCATCAGGAAATTGTCAGGGAATTTCGTAGTGTCTTGATAGTGATCACCATGCTACGTTGTGATCAGAACGCTGTTGGCGGACGTTCAAATCCTGCCGGAGAAGGTAATGTCAGACCCACTGGACGGAGCTGTACCAACTTCACACCGACGTCTGTATGCTAGTGACCTATCGCAAGAGTCCAGCTGTGTCAGCACTGACGAAACTGCAGTTATCAAAATGGATAAAGTCTGTTCACCTATTTTGTCCGTTTAATGTAGACCTATAATTTTTGTGCTGGCCTTATGTACACCGTGTCCGGAAAAAATAACCCCCTACACGTCGTACAATAGAAATGTCAAATCTGAATGAATCTGAATAAAATTTTGCACACTTAATTCCCAATAAATTGCTAAATCCATCTTCAAATTTTGGTAAAAAATATGACATAATAGCGGAGTTATCATTTGTTCAATATTGTCAGCAAAATATCTTCGTTACTAATATGGCATTACATAAGTGAACCACTCTGTTAGTGTACATCTGCGTAACTCCAACAAATAACATCTGATTTTGGCAAAATTTTACATAAACAATGTGCCGTTTATTGCCATTTAAAGTACCAAATTTCAGCTAAATCTGCCGAAGCAAACAATAGTGTGAGGTCACCCCAAAACACTTCAGTTTCAAGCCTTTGTGTCTGATGTCATCCACAAAGACCGGAAACTGAAGTGTTTTGGGGTGTTAGTTTGGCTAAACTTTGGTTTAAGTAGGTACTTAAGTAGGTACTTAAACCGAAGTTTGGTCTAAGTCAGTTGACTTAGAACAAAACTTTGGTCTAAGTACCTACTTAGACCAAACTTTTGAAATCACTTCACTTTTTGACTTAAGTATGTACTTAGACCAAAGTTTAGGCTCAGTGAAAGTCTTAGCGAAAGTCTAAGTCAAAAAGTGAAGTCGCCCATTGTATTAATGTGTTTTCATAAATCTCATTTGATGATTTTAAATGCAATTCTGTAGAGCAGGTAAACATCAAAATGTTTTATAGTTAACATTTCAGAAATTGATGACTAATTAATTGTTAATTTTGAACAGAAGTTAACAGTGGTAATAATGCCATAGAAAGTGCTTTTTCTTGTTTAGCAATGTTCCAATTTTTTGTATTTAGCTGCCGGCTCTCACAGATGCACTAATACACAATTACTATGTTTTTTAACCCAGTCTTGTAGACAGACTGAAGCGTTCACTTTTCTGGAAAAACAGGCAGTGATATGATATAGATGCTTGTCATGATGTCATTGTATTAACTTTGTAATGTTTTTATTGTCATTACTTTGACCACTTTTTTAATGATTAGAATTTTTAAAAATTAATATTAAATATTTTGGTGTATCGTTAATTTTCACAGCTCTGCTATTTAGTGAAAATTTTCAGTTAGCTGTTCAATAGCATTGACGTTACATCAAATTAGACATATTTTGTGCTTTTGAATTTGTTGCATGGCATGCTGAGTGTTGGCAGATGTCTGCCTGTCCTGATTCTTGTAGCTAAGAAGATTATGTGCTGCTAATTTCACACATTGGCCGGCGTGGGTTTACAAACAATACGACGCTGTAAGTTAACAATAATAATTCATGCTTGTTTACTATTAGTTTAAGAGTGAGAGCAAATTCAACCTTTACGCTGATGTGTTGTTTCGGTGTCAAGTATTCACTACTGTCTGTGAATTTCCTACAATACAAAATGTTGCATTATGTTCACGAATTATTATGTTCCATAACAATTGTGTTGAACCTTCAAGTTGTGTGGTGCTTTGTAGTAATGCTTCAATGGTTTTAATTTATTATAGTTGCTGGACATTGGCCTCGGTTAGTACTTGGATGAGTAACCATTTGTTATCACGGTTAACTCAGCCTGGCCACACGTCTGGGTAGGTGCTGTAAGTACTGGTGAAAGCTGTTCCCTGAAAACTGCAGCCATGCCAATCAATGCCATATAATTTATGCTTTCGCAGTAAAAGCCTGTAAAAAACCAACTTATGAAATAGAACAAAAATACCCGGCTTCATTAGAAAGTTTTTTCGTGCAAAAGCAGCTACTGCTTTCAGCGTGTTTTAGCCATCGCAATTCTGTTCGTCTGTCTGTCTGTCTGTCACACGGGTGGATCAGTCAAAAAAGGTGCAAGCTAGGATCACCAAATCTTCACCGTCGGCTGCCTGGAAGACTCTAGTTTCAGGAACCATGAAGCTTTTCCATAAATTCGAAGGGGGCCACCCCGAACGAGGGTGCTAAAGTAGAGAAAAGAAAGTGAAAACATAAGGCCTTCCATTTCCGCATATCGGTATCCCAATTCATGCTGGTAGTATGCTGCATCTCACTGTACTAGTGTCAGAAATTAAGCGGTGATGTCGTGTGCTTTGCAGCAACATCTGATGTCGCTGGTTCGGCGGGAGTTACAGAGTTGGAATGAGACGTTCTCACTGGAGTCGATGCCCCATGATCCGATTGCATTCTCGTACTGGGTCGTGAGCAGTCTGCCGCTGGATGATAACATGAAACTGAAGCTGCTCTCTGTCAACAGTGTTGTACAACGTCTGCGCGCCGAACTGCATATCATGCGAACCGTACGTTTTTCATTTTTTTAATCAACTCATTCGTTAAAACACTGACTGATAATAATGAGTGAATGAGAGGGTATGTAGGGTTTAACATCCCGCCCGACACAGTAAAGGTCATTTCGAGGATGGCCTGATAATAAGTAATGAGCTCACGGTCATTGACCTATTATGTCAGCATATTAGCAGTTTGCAGAATGGATTTTGTTTTTGAAATTTGGTTTTTGTTCTGATTTTAAAATTACACAGTTTTTGTTTGCACTTCACTTATTGACTGCAATTCTTGTGGAGGGCTGATCATTTGATTTGAAACCATTGTTTATCTGTGAAGGTTTGGGATAGCTGGATCGTTCATTTCGGTTATTTAACAATTGTAAACTCAACAGATTTTTGTTTTTCCACAGCTCTAACTCTTTTTGGCTGAAAATAACAAACGGTATGCATTTTGCTCACAAAAAAGCCAAATTATTACGTGCAACAGCAGCTACTGCTGTAGCACGTCTTAGCCGTTGCAATTCTATCTGTCGGTCGGTCCGTCCATCTGTCCGTTACATGGGTGGATCAGTGAAAAATGATGCAAGCTAGGATCTTCACATCTTCAGCTGCCTGAAGGCCTCTAGTTTCAGGATCCGTAAAGCTTTTCCATAAATTTGAAAGGGATCACCTCGAACGGGGGCGCTAAATAACAGAGGGGTAGGGAAAATTTGCGATTTACAGCCAATACGTTTTCGAAGTGAGACAGGTCATGGCCTCTGATGAGTACAAGTAAAACTCTAGAGATAGTTAGCCGCCGGTCGTCTGGCACCCTCTGGCGACTGTAAAAGAAACATCGTTGCTAGGATGGGTGAACTTAGATTTTGTTTTACTGGTCTTTCAGACATGCACCACTGTTGTGCGTTCCCCTTTGCGTTAGCGGAGCTTTTCTTGTTCCTTCTATGATAACTTGATGGCCTCACTCCGGAAACCATGCTCTCAGTATATGGCCTTGGCCTGGCCTCAGTCATAGTGCTTTGACTTTGTTAATCCCATAAAACTTCTAGCTTATGATGTCATTGTCACTCTTATACACTGTGTCTCAAAAAACATCCCCGACATTTTCGACTGTAACTTGAAAACCAATTATCAGATTTCGATAATTTTTGGTAGGAATATTTTTGAGACAACTTGCTGTCAAATGACCATTCAATTTCCCACCTCACCCAGCGTTTGTTTCTGCACTACCTGGGGAAAACACAACCAGCGAAATATCACTTTTTTATCCTATGCGATATGATTGCTTAATTACCATAACGCGTAAAAACATATTTTATTCACATTTCTGACACTTTGGCCGACAATTCATCCAGTTGTCCATTTTTCAACTGCCTGCAGTAAAACTGCTTGAAGTGTTTGCCCACTATGCGAACACAGGCAAGGAGATGCTTTCTCCATTCATTGACAGCATTATTGATAAAGTTCTGCTTCAGACTAATCCAGGTTGTACCAGTCACTTCTTGACTTCAGAAACATTCCTAAACTTCATCTGGTAGATTCACTGCTGCATGACCGTCAAACCTTGTAATAGACCGGCTGTTGGGCCCACAGATTAGAATAAATGGAATTTATCGACGTTTTTTCATTCATTTTAACACATATTATGCTTGATCTGCTTTCTCCAGGTAGTGCAAAAGCAGACGTTGAGTGAAGTGGAAACTTAAACACTTACTTAATAGCCAGTTGTGTCAGGAATATTTCTGCCAAAAATTATTAAAACCTGCTAATCTTTCTTCAAGTTACGATCGATAATGTCGGAGATGTTTTTTCAGGTTTTCTGTTTATTTCAACACATATTTCGCTTGATCTGCTTTCTCTAGGTAGTGCAGAAGCATACATTGGGTGAGGTGAGAAATGGTTGTTTGATGTCAGGTTGTGTCAGAAATATTCGTACCAAAAGTTATCAAAATCTAATAATTAGTTTTCAAGTTACATTCAAAAATGTCGGGGATGTTTTTTTGAGACACCGTGTATGTCTGCCTTTGACCTCGGCCTTGAACAGTTGGCTTTGATCTCGGTCGTGTCCTTCTGTGCTTATTGTCAATTTCATGGCTTTGGCCTCGGCCTTGTCCTCGAGACTTCTGAAGGAACTTGGCTGTAAAATGTTTCATTTGGCAGTTTGCATTAAATTTTCTTGACCAGCAGCGAACTCTCTATTTTGGGATCGGTATGGCATTAATTTGACGGCAACGAACGATCTCATCGTAGGTGTTGTTGAAAATTGGGCAGTTTTTGGCCTCGCTCAACATCACTGGTTACACTGTTGGTTGTAGAGCACCGTGTTCTGCTGTCGTCGCTGTAACGGCGTCGTCACTCAGAAGAAAGATATCTTCAGCATGTCTGTCGAGGGTCCTGTTGGAGCCTTTGTGAACCCAGGCGGTCATGTACACGAGATGCTCACCGTTGGCCAGGCACGAGGACTGCGACTGATTGGCCGGCCGACCACCGAAAACAGTTGGTTTGATGGGTAAGCTGGGCCTATATGCATAACAACGTCATAACTTTCCTTCCAAACTAAAATCGATTTATGTCGGATGTAGTGCTAAGTCGGTATGCATAACAAGTCATAGCACTAGTCAGACGCCTATGTCCAAACTAATGCTAGTCGCTCCAGCGACCTGTCGTAAATATTTAATCGGTCGTTGTCAATGTAAACTAACGTCGCTAAGGAGAAGCTGCAATCACGTCATGCGTCTTAAAGGACTTCTGGCAAGTCAGTTACACTATTGAAACTAATTGCAGTATTAAAAGTTGCTGACTGAAACTTTTATCCTTTGATCAATTTCATTTATTCGCATCGCGCATTCTTACTTAGCCCATGGAGCTGTAACTAAGCTCGAGCATGCCCAAGTCTGCAGCAGACGACAAGTCAGGCCATATCTATTTTTAGCTGCAGGCCGGCCGAGGCAGAGTGCGTTTAGCCAGGAAATTCCAGAGTCAAACGACCCGACATCAACTACGTCGTGACTAGCTAGTCGCTCGCTACGACAGCGTTTTGCATGCCGTCGAACGTAACTTTCTAGTTTGGAAGTAGTTAGTCGCGACGTTGGCCTTACGTCCAAACTAAGCTACGACGTTGTTATGCATACCGCCCCTGGTGCCTAACGCCTAAAGGTGTGTACGGAGTGACCCAACTGAACTGAACTGACATGGTTTAGTTTTTGACGAACTGACCAATGGGCAATCAGTAATGCATTACGGTAAGCACCATCTAATGGAGTCAATGACTATGTGACTACACACATGTGCACATCAATCAGTGACCAATAGTTTTGCTCTGCTCACCGTTTGGTCAGTTTGATAAAAAATAAACCATATCAGTTCAGTTCAGTTACATCACTCCATATGCACCTTAAGATTTACCATTGCAACAAAATGCAAGAATAGACACTTCACTTATTCTTCAGTGATTTGCTGATTTGGCAGACAGTTTCTCCTTATGTTCGCCAAACGTTCCTATCTTCAGCCGCTTTATTCAGATCAGTATAAAATGTTATTTCCCATTTGGGGTGACTGTTTGATGTTACATTTGTGTTAATTACTGTTTTTTTTGCAGGCGGAATAGAGCATAAGTGATTTCACTTATTCGTACACATTTCTGCATAGTTTTCAGTCACATTTGTGCACACTACTTAAACCGTTCGATGGATTTAAATGCCATTTGGCAGGTACAATGACACATTGTGTTAGATGGGGTACCTGTCCCCAAGGGAGGGGGGATTTAGGGGTCAGACCCCCAGCCAAACATGCAGTTGCAAAGTGCAGCCACATCGTCAGTCCTATGCTGCCACCTGGCAAATCAAAATGAGGCATTAGCGATTCTGCCTTTTACCAAATCATGCTGGTCCTTATGTTATATTGTCTGCACTTAGTTATAATATTATCGTGCTTGTGTCTGTACTGTTGTAGATTATAAGGAGATTTAGGTGTCAGACCCGCACACAAACACGCAGTTGTAAAATTGCAACCAAACTGTAAGTCCTATGCTACCACCTGGCAAATCGAAAGGTGGAGTTAACGATTCCGCCTTTTACCAAATCACTCTGGTCCTTGTATTATATCCTGTCTGTTTAGTTGTATTAAGCCCAACACCATTATGCCGATTTTGCGATGAAGTCTGCAGACTTGGTTTCTGTTGGTGAAAGTTGTCATATTGGAACACGGGCTTTATTGGTTGCGTGTCTGCACTGCTTTAGGTACGCGTGGACAATAACACAATGTCGCCAGTGCTCGAGTCACATGGGCTGGAAGTTCACTGTGGCTCCTGGTCACAGCCTCAAGCCGGAGAAGTTCTGGGGTTTATGTCGAGCGTCACTCAGGCCTGGCCTACAGACTGACAACAGTGACGTCGATGAAAATTTTACTTTATTTTATTCGCTGATTTTCTGAGGCAACTAAACCACATCTAACATCTCCTTGCCAGTCGTTGGTTTATTTCATGTTTATTTGCCGTTTGTTGTTGTTTTTTTTTACTAAGAAAAGCAACTAGGCCCAATAAAATAGCCCCCTGTCCTCCAATAGACAGCATTATGAGATTGGTGACTGTCTGGAGGATAACGGAAAGATTATTAGAACTGCCATTATCGTTACATATGTACAACTATAATCGGCAGTTCTTACAATTTTCGGTTTGGGTCGTTTTTTGTGTTTCACAAAGGTTAAACTTTGTGTTTTGTTATTATGTGTATGTGCAATTTTGCCTGCAAAGGCCGTCCCTGAAATGACCTATACTGTGTCGGGCGGGATGTTAAACCCTACTTACTCACTCACTCACTCCTAATAAAATAGCCATAGCAGCAGTAGCATTGTCTGGATTTGGCACGAGGGGATATGAAACTGGTTGAAAATAATTTAATGGTGATGCACAAAAGTATTCCGAAATAAAGCCTGAATTGCGACATACAGTAGGCTGTGTCATCACTGGGCTTCAGTGTGTGTGTGTGTGCATGTCAACAGTGAATACAAAATATGCATCTAATTGTACATCATATGCTGCACTGATTGACTTTTGTGACAGTTTCGTGGAAAAATGCTGTTGTGTAATTAATCGTATTGATATTGTGTCAGTGTACAGTGTACATAAAGCTTTGTTACAAGGCATTTGTGAGCATTGCTTCACTATGCAGTTTGACTGTGAACATTGTGGCAGTAACGTTAACTGTTGTGCTTTCTATGGGTTTATATATTGGAAATTGCCGACAGCCCTTACGTCGGGTTATGACAGTTGTAAAATTTACACGTATGAATAAATAGTCTAGTAACACAGAAGGTTTCTTCAAAAGAATGTAGTTACTGGATGAAAATAGCAAACTGAAATCATCGCAAAATAAGCAAAGGCATATACCATACCAGCATATGTATGCACATCACAGCTAAAATAAATGAAGATTCAACTGAAGTGAATTGAGTGGCATCGCCAGTATTTGGCGTGAGGGAGCACGAGACGAACAGAAAATGGTTTAAGGGCAACACATAAAATGCTGTGAAGCTCATGCAACAAACAGTAACAGTAAAAGCATGTACAAAGCGACATAACTGAACCGAACTGGCATAGTTTAGTTTGTGACGAACTGACCAATGGGCATACAGTTATGCATTACAGTAGACACCGTGTAACAGTTACGTGACTATGCTCAGTAGGCTCATCAGTAGGCTCACCCTGCTTGCTCATTGGTCATTTCATCAAAAATTAAACGGTGTCAGTTCAGTTCAGTTACGTCGCTCCATACGCGCCTCATCTGCACCGCGGATGTCTCAGAATATGCAGAATACACCGTGCTGGTTTCTTTTCCAGGACAGACAACCATGGGGTCAAATGGAAGAGGTACCATGGCTTTGAAGTAACAAAAAATTGAGGGGGAATGTGCCTAGTGCCCCATAGATGTCGACTACATGTGTGAATTACACGCTACAGGGTGCGGCAAAAAAAGTGGACTCCTAAAGTTGTTCGCCATTTTCTCAGCAACCGTTGGGTATTTTAATATGAAATTTTACAGCTTCATTCAGTGAAACCTCCTACATCTAATTGCCAAGTAAAGCATCATTCTGTTAAAAACGATGAAGTTATGGACTTTTTAATATGACTGCCTACTGATTTTTCAGCATTAAAATGTTCAAGCTAAAAATCTATTTAATTTTCAAAATACTGATTGCACGTTACTGCCGATGACGTCACAGTGACGTTTTGATAAACAGCAATTTATATTGTTTATAAATTATCATAAAATTATCCTACCTTTAAAACAATCGCCGGCTGCCCACCAGATTCATCTTCCGGCAGGACGGCGCGTCAGCACACACAGCGCGCAACGCCGCGCAGCGCACAAAACTGACTGTGGGCCAGCTGTCCAGATATCATCACAAAAAACAAATGGCCTCCAAATTCGCCCAATATAAACCCAATGGACTATCATGTATGGGGTGCAATGATGGAGGCTTACCGCAAGCTTAAAACAAAGCCGAAAACAAGCGCTGAACTCTACGAAGTGCTTCAAGTTATCTGGGGCAACCTGCCACAGGGACCGATCAACAAGGCTGTAAAATTTCTCAAATAAGGCGACTGGAGGCTGGTGTTGTAGCTTGGAGCTGGCGGTGAACACTTTGATCATTCACAGTGACAATGGAATTCTGGCATCTAATCATTATTTAACTGCGTTGTTTCAACGATGTTATTAAATTGGTGTTGTAGCCGGTGGGTGGTCATGTTAAAAAGTCTGTAACTTTGTCATTTTACAACAGAATCACCTTTTATTTGGCAGTTAGATGTAGAAGGTTTTAGTAAATAAATCTGTAAAATGTCGAATTAAAATTCCAAACGGTTGCTGAAAAAAAGTGAAACACTTTAGGGGTCCACTTTTTTTGCCGCACCCTGTATACTGGTCCACTTTCATCAACAATATTCAGTAACTCTAGTGTCTAGTGACTAAGAAGCTTGATCCATCGCTTGACTACCAGAACGTTTTCTTCTCTTTGTGCGTTGTCGACGTACGTATGGCACTTTGTGTACACGATCAACATACGGCTCCTCACACGCCAACGGCTACAATACAATTCAACAAACACGTCTTTAACTAATCCATCCTAAGGTAGTTCACACTACTTAAGTTATTTTCTCCATGGAGTACACACATTATCAACAGAGGTAATAAATGCTCGCTGTGCCATTCAATTACTAAACTGTAAGGCTAGCAAAAAGGCTAAAAATACCTGTCACATGTATAGGCTACTAGGCAAGACAAGAAATTTGAGCTAATGCTTATGAGAAGCGTGAAAGCCTATAGCAGTTCCTGTTCGCAAACTGTCAGTCTATATCTCCAGCCATTTCGTCACAGTTCATTCTTGGAATGTGCGCTGCAGCTGAAGATTGCACAAATCAATAAAAACCCCTTACTTTGGAAGTTCAGGGTCTTTCAAAGCCATCGATGTTGATACGACTGAAAAGATCGTCACTAGTGTTTGTTGTAGGCAGCATGCCCATTGCCCATGCCTATCTGCAACTGTTTTCACGAAAGACTGGCCAACAATGGTAAAATAACGACATTTACAGGGGTATCGCTCTTTGACACCTTCGTGCACAGTTTCCTTGAACCTAGAAAATCGAGACTTGAATTGTCAAAATCTATGTTCATACGCAGCTTTTCCATGTCTATCTCAATTGGTTTTGGTGCAATTCGCTCTTGAAATGTGTCTCGCAGTCCGAAATCACCAAAAAATCTATAAAAAATGCTATTTTAATGTTCAAGGTCATCCAAGGTAATTCGGTGGCAATCGAGAGCCAGTGTATGACTTCCCATTAGTGATTAATAGTAACCTAGGCCCTATATCCCACCGTTATTGAGATACAGCGACTTATTGGCTAAAAATGGCAATTCTTTCCTACCCCTCTCTCATTTAGCACCCTCGTTTGGGGTGACACCCTTCGAATTTATGGAAAAGCTTTACGGTTCCTGAAACTAGTCTTCCAGGCAGCCGATGGTGAAAATTTGGTGATCCTAGCTTGCATCGTTTTTGACTGATTCACCTGTGTGACAGAGAGATGGACGTACAGAATTGCGACGAAGACACGCTGAAAGCAGTAGCTGCTTTCGCGTGTAAAATCTATAAAAGTGCTGACGTATAATGCAGCCAACCGCTTCACCTTTGACTTATCGAGCGGAAAATTGGCATACCAAATTTACCCCGGGCCTTCGAAAGTTGCATGCCATTTTTGTTTTTCTATGCTTTTTAGCTTTCCAGTGGAGCTCATATGGTATGGATGTGGAACCTGAACGGGGTGGATCGACGGACAGGCATCAACTGTAATGTTGCCAATTAGGACAGTCAGACAATATTGTAACAGTAGGTAATTTGTTACACTGCAGATAACAAGATGCCTGGAGTAAACAGACAATAGGGTTTCTTGGGCTCTTAAAGCAAAGTGCACCCTAAAACTTGATCTCCAGGCTCCAGTCCATTGTATTAAATTAATTAGCTACCTCAGATCGAACAACTAGATTACTGTGTGCTTCACCTCAGAAGTAATTCGCAGACTCTTTGGTAGGGTGACAGCACCACACTGAAGGCAGTTCACTTTCTCCAGGACAGAGGGCGCCACTGGTGTCAGTAAGTAAAGCTTTTTGTCTTCAGCAGAAATTGAACGAACAATACCTAAGTCACACATAGTAAGTATGGAAAGATCAAGTAGAGGAAGGCAAAATGCAAACATAATAAATGTATAGTCCATTCCCAGCCACAAGACAGATACAGGCAGCTCTGGTGTCAATTTTATCAGCCCTCAGCCAGACACCTGCTTACACTGTAAGACCATACGTCCCAGCTTTCACTGGTACTCATTGCACCTACCCACAGAGGGATGGCCAGGCTGAGTTGACCTGGGTGGCTGATTACATGCCAAGATGCCTGCTGACAGTCGCCCATCCAATAAAGGAATCTGAGACTGTGAATATTATTCCAGCTATTATCAAAAACTCTACAGTTGAACAATTCACAAGGTAGTGTTGAAACAGATTATGGGTGAGATAGTCAGATTTACTTCATCTTGTTTTGCTATTCATCGTAGAATACAACAGTGAAACAAGCAATAAAATCGATCCATATTTGTAAAAGTTATCACAAAAATGAAACAGGTTCACTTTTTTCTGCGACAAATATTGTTAAGATTTGTTAAGATTTACAGCTCAAATCAAAACTGCTAAAAAAAACTTACCGAACCCGACGCATTCACAGACGGAGCCTTTACGCAGCAACTTTGGACAATCCGGCATATCAACTTCAACCATCTAAAAAACACAAAAATCGCACATATCACAGTTTGTACATCATTAGTCTAAAAACAGTCACTTAATAGCAACAATGCCTGACAGTCAGACATGTGCACAGCACAATGCAATGTACAGGGTGGTCCAAAAAGAACTGCACAAAGTTTATGGCACCATAATTTTGCAACTGTACATCACAGAGTCAAGTGGTTTTCAGCAAAATATTCTGAACGAAATTCTTTACATGACTTAAGTCAGTGTTTAAATACAGCAGTTAAATATTCTTTGTTTTTGCAGCTGGCAATTGAACTATTGAAAAACAATGTACCTTGGCCCATAAAAACATGCCACTATTATTTTTTTCAACAACTCTGTGAAACATTGGCCAATTTGAATAATTTTTGGCATGCGACATTAAAAAGAAACTTGATGCAAAGGTCTGTAGTT
>Ga0209671_1002334_pt1 | contig 17243 bp, 7 predicted proteins | sample WorMetHERISLAND2_2_FD_187401 | JGI IMG/M metagenome (GOLD analysis project Ga0209671, IMG submission 187401) | Marine gutless worms symbiont microbial communities from Max Planck institute for Marine Microbiology, Germany - Olavius geniculatus... | ecosystem: Host-associated > Annelida >...
CTCGGCCTTGACTCTTGTTAATTGCTCATGTTGTTTTGGCAGACTTTACTTTCAGCAATCAGTATGCTTACAGGTATTAGAAATGTTATGGCCTTTATCAATGTCTACTATCTGCATTAAAAGTCTGACAAATTGCAGCCCCATAAATATTCGCAAACATTAGAATGCATCACCAGGTTAAAATTGTAAATAGTTCTTTGCCAGGCTGCTATAAAAACAAATAACACGTAATTTTTTTCTGAAAAAGAAACTCTAATCAAAACCAATTACTGTTATCCACAAACTAACAGATAAAAATGACACAGTAACTAGTAAAGATAGTATAGAATGGTGTAAAAATCTAATATAAATCAACACAATCAATTTAAATAAAAAAATGTGATTAAAAAAAATTGATACTTTCAATTTTTATTGTAAAAAATCATGACTTTTATCAACTCTGTCAAGTAGCCCTATGCAGGAGGACTAATGGACTGATGATTGAATCATCTGTACTGAATTTGTCACAAAGTTGTGAAAACATTAATTTGTAGCACAAGAAAAAACTAAGCCAAATAGCAAAACTCTGGCATGATCATATTTAAACATAGCTGTTTCCTAGTTTCAGAATTGGCAGTCACTTGTGAACTCTTTTAAATGGTGGTCCTCTGGTGGAAAACATAAAGACTTGAAAAAGAAGCATCTATAAATATAAATGTGCTATGACCTTGACCATGTATCATGCATTATCCTCATACCACATATCAAATTTCATTCAAACTGAAAAAAAAACTTTTCAAAGTACTGTCAGTAGAGCTCTCCAATACATCATATAAAATTTCCTATTCATGTTCCACAGTAGTTTTATGGCATTTGTACAATTCACGACATTTGTAAACAACTGTCACATGTGAAAAATACACTGTTTGTACCTTTTTATAGATGTCATTTAAAGTGAAAACGATATCAAATTTTCAACAACTGAAATGATGCAACTCTACAGCAGTGTAGCTGTTTAACAATTCAAACACACATAGACTATAAGTATTCAGAAGAACTCGGTTACTCACGTTTTCAGTTGTGCCACAATCAGGCAGATGAAGAGATTCAATCTTTATAATAAACTTCTCTTGCATATAATCAGGATTCTAAAACACATTTGCCACCGAGAGATCAACATGATGTGTGCAAACTGAGAAACATTCTTTATACTTCATACTTCCATCATTTCATACTCTAACAAGACAACTAGAAAAGTAAAAAAAGAATTGTTCATTGTACTGCTGAAAAACACAGCAATGTGTAACAAATTAAATCTGCAGCACTGTAACATCTATAATTCCGCTCCATTCACAGACATGTGCTAAAATTACTACTATCAAATGGACGCAAGGGTTTGTATCAAAAAAGGAAGATGAAACATGATGCAATGCATCATTGTAGCTTCAGAAAAATGACATCCATGGAAAATTATTGTTTTTGAGAATGTAGCTAACTGACAATGGCTTGCAATCGGATAGCTAACGGTATGACATCTGAGAAGACTTTATGCCATGGCATCAACATTCATTCTGGTTCTTGCAAAAGCTGAGAAGATTCACAGATACATGTAAACATGTAACAAATGAAGCAAAAAAATTATGCAAATGGCTAACCCAGACTAGCCTAAAAAATAACCATTTCAATAGCATGTACGCAATGCATGTTTTCTAAACCAGTGTTTTTCAACCTTTTTGCTGCAGCGGAACCCTACATAAGTGTCAAAATCACTCACGGAACCCCATGGCACGCAATGATCTGTGAGTCCAATGGCGTAGGCAAAGTAGAATTTTTAGGGTGTCTGGGGACCAATGTCCCCAGCGGAGTTGAGAGGCAAAAAACTTGTGGGAGTCTGGGGCAAAACCCTCAAATGCTGACGATAAAGCAGCAGGCAAAAGACTTGTTTAATTTTACCGTATAGGCGTAGATAATATTATTTAGCATTTTTATATCACCCATAACCAAAAGCACTTTACAAGGCGGTTGCCACTGCCCAAAAACTATCATTGGATCTTTTACGTTTTCACGCCCATGGACAGCATAGGGGGTCTGGACCCCACAGCCAGTCACGCTAATGGGCAAAGCTTCTATATTTTTCAAGCAGAATATTTAAGGAAATGAAAGTCTTTCGATAAATGGACACACAATTCCTTAACACTGACACTAATAAGTTAGTGTTCGGTGTTCAATGCAAATATTCTAACATTGTTAACAACAAGGAAATATTCAACACTGTATGCAAAAGTAGACGACTAGAAGCGCTAATTTGGAACTAAACATATTCAGTGCGTAGTACTTCAATCTAAGGCTTGATCTGACGTAAATTCGCACGCTAGATTATTTCTATTTTTTTACTGACGAGCCGCAGAACCCTTGGCAGATGCTCGCGGAACCCCAATTGAAAATCACTGGTCTAAACTGATAAACAGTATGACTCCAAATCATTTCTGCCAGTTCAAACACAAGGTAACCAAAAGGAACTCCAGGATACACAACACATAAATTATTGCACATGATTTGGAAGATATTCATTTAATTATCACTACAATAAATGCTTAGAGGGTTTCAATATTTCCTCTGACAAGAAGCAGCATGCAGGCAACAAGCTAGTATATACACGTTTGACATACTTACTGTCACAACCGTTCTGCAATATGGATAAGCATTCCACGCCTCCTCGTGGACCTCCAGCGAACCTTTCGGCGCGAGCCAGCGAATGTATGCAGGCACTTTGCTAAATATGCATGCAAAGCCAATTTGCGTTGTACACACAGAAACCAGTGTGTCGTATATAACAAAAACAAGCTGTCAAACCCCACGGCAAACATGCTACGTTGAAAAACGGCAATGAAATTTTCGTCTCTTGTACATTACAGTCACATGAGAAAGCACTTACCCTAAGAATGCAACCAAATACAAATATGAAACTGAAACTAGAATTTATATAATGAACAATAAGCCAGATTAATACTACAATTACACGTATAACATACACTGCTGGGTCATTCCGTGTCAAATCAACCAGAGGTGTACACCCGACCAACTCAGATTTTCACACAAAAATTACCATATGCACTGGAATATGTCCTTAGCATACATACAAAATTTCAGCTTTCAATCTTGTATACTTGCTGAGATAATGAGCTTCTTACAGGGATGGTGTCACATATTAGTGTTTTTCAACGATTTTAGACTCAAATATCTCAGCCATTTGTGGGCCAAATATGTTCATATTTTGTGTGCTGTTTAATTGCTGCATAGTCTATCAGAATATTATGTCATTTCTGTCCAGTGTTGTGTTCTGTCTGAAATAAAAAAAAAACCAAAAATGCTTATTTTGCACGTCCTACAATTTTTTTCCCAGTTTTCGATATGTCATAGCAGCCATACAGTAAGGCACACAGTTGTATAATTTTGTCTGTTTATACTACTGCCACGGTAATATGTGCAAATGTAATATTGTGCCTTTAAACTATATGATGGCTGATCTATTTTGGAGCTAAAATCTACCAAAAATATTGTAGTGTCAAAAATGGGGCCTTATTGCTGCACTGGTTAACACTGTGCTACTAAATTCAGCTTCCTAGAAATTTCACCACTTGTTCATCTATACAAGATCTTCAAATGACAGGAATTTCATCATGGTGTCTCATCTAGTTTCTGAGATATTAATTTTTGTCTATGCATGGATAAATGGAACATCGCGAAACACAACACACACAAGAATTCACATATGATGCACTGTAAGACAGATGGGTACTGTTTTTTGTGTGAATAAGATGTTTTAGCTGTGGAGACTTAATGAAAGTATTATGTTTCAACTTAATTGCATTAATACAGTGATAGTACACTTAGTCACCACCAGGGCTTGCCATCACGGCTTGTGCGATAGCAACAAGCTGTTGTATAAGCGATGTGCCAAGTCAATGGGAAGAGCGAAATTTCGACCCCCCACAGCTCCCACATGGGAGGTGTCCAACTTTATTACTACAGTAAGTATGTCAAACTTTATTAATTCTGGTTGATTTGACACGGAATGACCCTGCTACAAAACAACAGTGGCTTGTCAGTACACAACAGAAATATGATTCCTACCTAGCCAAATGGTAGATCTTGTGTGTAAACTGTCCGTCTGTGTATCGGCCATGTAATAAGGGATACTTCGGTTGAATGCCTTCGGTGGATGTAAATGGTTCATTTTTCAAGACCTCAATACCCTCGCCTCCACCAGTCTCGTTCTTGCTTGCCAGAGCTACGGAGTACAGCTGCGCCACTTGGTACTAAATTACAAACAATGAGTACATTGACAATCCAACAAAGAGCGACAGAAGGTGAAGGTAAAGGTAAAGTCCACATACTTGCTATAGCGCTTCTTACATGCTTCTCCAAGACCAGAAGCGCTTTACAATCTTGGAAGTGGCAGCTGATTGGCATGAGCTAATGATACCGCAGCGCACTACGCGGCCATCCACTGCCCGCGCGAACGAACAACTGGACCCGCGGTTTGCAGCAAGCAGACATACCACCACCCCAATCAGCCACACTAGGCCTTCACCCCGTAAGCTACTACTCATTTCCCGTCCCATGAAGGGTAGGAGGCTAAGTTGGCCTGAGCACATAGTAGGTTAGCAACTTGCTCAAGGTTGCTTGCAAATGACGGCAGTGAGAATCGAACCGCAACCTGAAAGTTACGAGTCGACACCAACCACTAGACACTTGCACCTACACAGGCAGGTAGGTGTGAACAACTTGCCTAAGGCTGTTACTTAGTAGTGCATTGGCTGGGCACTGAACCGTGGATCTTTCGGTCTCGTATCCAACGCCCTAACCACTGAGCCACCAAGCCACCACTAAATACAAGTGTAAGAAAACTAAATCATTGGAACTCAAGAGTCTGCGTCATAATTATGATCAGCATACAAATAATTGAAATAATTACTGATTACGAAAGATTATGCAAAATTTTAATAATTAACCAACTGATCAAAGATAACTATTACCTTGTTTAAAATCACCAGTAGCCTTATTACATGTACGACGATTATTTTGCTGTGACGGTAACAACAAGAAACAAGTTTCAAGTACTGAAAAGTCTGTGACAATATTCGTTTTTCATAAAACTCAGCCCAAAAAATCAGCTCAACAGCAAAACTTCAGCATAACAAACTCTACAAAAAGCTCAAATGCTCTTAATACGCAAAAAGTACTTAGAGCATACCTCTTCCACTGTCATCGGCAATGTAACTCGACTGAAACAAACAACAAAACAAACAACTGTGCATTAGAATCAGATGATAATAGCTTGTGTTGTAATGAGCAATGCTAACTGCTGCTTATTTTCAATGCCTAATAATAATATGACTAATTCATAGTATGACAAATAAAAGTCCCAAGAACTAACAGAATTAATTATGCATGATTAGACCTTGATGCCATAGAAGTCATTTGCTATCAACATGTGTCAAAACGATGGTTTATGGCATTATGTCTCCTGTGGTTTTAGCATCGCAGCCCCCACAGTCCGGAACTCACTCCCTTCTAGCATCTGCGTTTCTATCTTAACGTACACTTTCCCTCGCCTCCTTAAGCACCTTGTGCCATACAGTGCAAATATTGCACTGTATGTTGCATACTGCCGTAAATAGCGTTTGCTGTGATACACCACAGAAACATGCTGGGAGAGAGACTATTCCAACAGACGCTTTTCCGCCAAATGCTATTCCTGACTGAAATTCACGTCGACAGACACATCATTACAAACACATACAGATTACACGTTACATTCACATTAACCAGGGGACAACAATTTCATGTGCAATGCAGTACGATTTTGCACTTAATATTAAAATTACGGTTCTCGCTTACAGTTACGATTAGGGTTAAGGTTAAGCTTAGAGTTTAGGGTTAGGGTTAACATTTTTCAAACATTTATGTGACAATAATGCACACCATAAGTTAGTGTACAATATAGGTAATTGGTGTACAAAGAAGATAAAAATGTGCATCGTGCAGCTGCAAAATATTTAGCACAGAGCATAAACTACTTAGAAGCCACTTCGTTCCAACTGCCGGCACTGGTACCAAACAGCAGAATGAGAGTAAACAGAATAGATGCGCTGTGTATAACATTAGAACTTACTATTCTTTAATTATCATCTTTCTTGAGTAAATTGCCTAACAAAACAAATTACAAATACTATGGCAACGCAGTAACAACGACCACTTATCACCCAAATCGCGCAGCAACACTACTGACGTCATTCACTGAGCGTCACGCGTTCTAATAATAGAAATCGGTGATGTGTGATTCATAAAACAATCATAAAAAGTAAGCGGCGTCGAATCGATGAAAAATTTATTAATTTTATTGCTTCGACTAGTGCACTGCAGTCGTAACACCGTGGTTGTGTTTATAAACTTTTAGCTTCAACTTAATTTTTTACGAATTTTGCAAAGTTTATGCAATTTGCTAATTATTTTGCGCTGCACAATGCACATTTTTATCTTCTTTGTACACCAATCGCCTTTTTCAATACCTAAATACCTTGAAACCTAAAAGCAATGTTTGAATTGCCAGGGGAGTTGGGGGATTGAACCCTCAACTGTTTTCTCATTCTCAACCCCCCTAACTACAGCATATATATATACGTGCCCTTAACACACTGTCAAATTATATTCTGGGGGGTCAGCAATATACTATATACATAGGATTTATATCACAATTTTGGTCAAATTCCAATTGTCGAAAAGTTCAAGCCCAGCTAATTTTTCACAATTCAGACACTGCCTAAAAGTAAAAAGTATTTTTTTAAAAAAAACTTATCACTTCACAGCATGGTACCGGTAGTGAGTGAAGTCTGCACGGTTGTCACTTGTCGATTCTCTGCCTGTATGGATGTATTTGGCATAGTCTGTGGCTCGCGTGAACAGGCCTCTTATCACTTTAGTGGCCGTTAACTGGGCCAAATCAAACGATGATGCGGCTCGGCGCACCGTTAAATAGTTGGACAAATTACACAATTTGTCTAATGTCTACAGCGAACTTCTTGGTGTCAACGACACAATTTTGATGAAATAGCACTGTGCCAGAAAGCGTTGTTTACTATTTACAGCTGAGTGGTTGCTTTACATACGTAATTTAGTAATATTATCACTATGTGCAGATTTAACAGTTAATGCATTTTGTTTGCAAAGAATAAGGCAGCTGCGTTAAGTTAGTGTTGGGGTTTTGGAATGCATAATGTCGGCTGAATCGCCGCGACGCTTTGTCAGGCCGCCTGGCAATGCAGTGCGCCCTCAGCCAGCCAGGTAATGGACGTGACATATCTGCGTCATTAAGATCGAATACTCAAAATACGCTCAAAAGTCTGACAGGTATTTATGTTTAGGGCTGTATGTTAGAAGCGAAGACAAAGTAGCAAAGCAGTATGCGGTTACTAAGCTTACAGTACATGTTGCGATTAGTTGTACCTGCCTGTAATGTCGACAATATACGTTCAAGGTTCGCCTCAGTCGACCTGTTCATGTGACATTAGCACGGATGTCTGTGACTGGTTCTGTGTAGGGAATGTTATGCACTTTATTTCCAGTTCACAGTGGTAGAAACTTGGTTGAACAGTACAGCCGACTAGCACTATATTGTGCAACATTCCAAAGTTTTATATGTCAAGTTTGGAGTTGAAACCTAAGCCTAATCCTATGAACTGCCCTAACTCAAACTCATCCCACTCTAACCTAACATCGAGTATTGCAGCTAGACTATTTTTGTCTAAAAATTGTCATGTTGCGGTACTCAGTGTCGAATAGTCGAGAATCGCAACTTGACCATGCATCGAGCGTCGAGTCCCAGACACTCAAAACTCGAAAATCAACTCGACAGTTTACTATCCTCACCATTTTAGTAGTGTAAAAAACCAATAACAACAATGCTAGTAATGGAGTAACTTTGTTGGTTGCACCAACAAAGTTACTCCATTGCTAGCAAAGTATTGTTACGTATATTGGTATATTTGGTCATGGTTGATGATGGAAACTGTTTTTATTGCAGTGACAAAACTGTGATGGAGAGTGTGGTGGATTTCGTCCAAGATGTGGTAAGTGCAGATGTAATTTTCCGTTGAGGTTTTGTACTAAATGATATACCGGTAGCGCAGGGTTTTGTACTACCGGTACCATACTGATATTGTGCATGCCGTTTAGTGAACTGTTTGATGTAGCTTGATACAGTTTAGAAATTATATTGCTGTCTTTGATTTGGTACTTAATGGGAATCAATATAATGATATTTTGGTGGCTTGATATGTAACAGTTAGGACATTGGACTTGTGATCATGAGGTTGTTGGTTTAACTTTCGGTCGGATTGTTATCAGGTGGTTAGTACTTGTATGGGTGGCTGTCTGTAGACAGCTAAATCATCTCGGTATAATACACCGAAGTTAACTTAGCCTTCATCCCTCTGGCATTGGTAAATCAAGTACCGACCTGTTTGGCTGGGGTTATAGCAGGGTGCGTTCACCTGCGCCAGGTAGCAGGTAACACTGCGTTCTTCGGTTATTCTACATGACATGTTATGTTACATAGCTCTGAGATGGGTCTTTTGTGAAGAGTTCAATAGCATTTCACCACAATTATAAACCACTCATAATGAATGATAATCACAATGTTACAGTGAAGTTGGAATGCATAAAAGCACCAGCTGGTAATTATGGTTGTAGGCATACAGTAGTCAAGCAGATGACAAGGAGAAAGTATTGTGGGTCCAGTTTCAACAAGTTGACGTCAGCGGTAAGTATTTATTTCTTATACTTACCTGCTATTCAATCTAGTGTATGGCCGTTAGTAGTGGATTCAGTAGTAGTGGTACGACGTGTAATTGTACCATTTTTGTGAGCAGTATTTAGCAACTGAATGAATGATAACTCATTCGGTGTACTGTGATAGATTTTTTTACAGATTTAGTTTTACTAAATTTTTGTGATCATATTTAAAGAAATATTTTCCAGAGAGATTGAGCAGTACTTTCTGACCATGACCTACTACAGGTGTTGTGCTAGCTGTTGTGACGACTTTAAAAAAGCAACGGTAAATATTTCATCGGCAAGAAAAGAATTACTAGGCAAAATGTAATAAATTGCTTGTCATACTCACTCCTTTTGAAGGTCGGCTATTTTGGTCAGTCGGTGCATGACACTGTCAGCAACACCCAAAATGACCTGGATGTCTACTTGCTTTTTCAATTGAAGCAAACCTAATAAGATGAATAACACACTAGGCCTACAAGTCTAGCTTGACTTACGATAGTGACGTAATTTTGTACCAAATGTTTATCAACTTTTTAAGTTTGATGGCATTTTGCAGCATTACTTGATGCTCGGATGTTTTTATGACAATAATTATCAGTTATTAATTATTAACAATTAAGCCTGAATAGTTAGAAAATTCATTGACATAGAGAGAGAGAGAGAGAGTACAAACAAATATGCTGTCCAAAATATTTTCTATCTGTCCAAAGCAATTTTAATCCAAAATTTTATCCAATTTTGTAATTTTCATTTAAATTCAGTTTGATTATTGAAAGATATTTAATTTGCAGATGGACAAATTAATATCTACTGATTTTCAAGTCTTTATAAAAATGTGCAGTATTTCTTCATGTTGTGGTGCTGTTTCATTCATAAGTTACGTGTATATTTTTAATGTTTGTACTAATTTTTCTTGTGCTCACCAGCCATAATTCTAGGTGTCCATTCTTTTAAAATAACTGTAAAAACAATTATGGTAATGCCAATGAATGTGTGAGAATTTGACAACTTATTTTGTCAATCAGTTGGCCAATTTTCGTTCAGTTTTTGGTCCAAAATTGTGAATTTCTTTTTATCCAAAATGACAATTTTTTGCTGCAATCAGTTGGCCATTTTTTCCAGATTTTGTCGAGAATTGCAAATTTTATTTTTTTGTCCGAAAAGGTAAATTTTGTGAGTTTATTTTTTTTTTAAATGAATTTGTCATGTTTTAAGTATATTGTATAAGAAAATTGTAACAATGTTAAATACAGCATTAGAAGAATTGTGGTGTATGTGATATTTTGCTGTGGTTTATGTACCAATGTATGCATGCGTATAAATATTTTGCAGGTATTTGTGTTTTTATTGTAGACATGAACAGCAATCCATCAGGTGGGTTTGTGTCTGGTGCTTCGGCTCCTATGCTTCTGATTTTGGGATATGCAAATGGTATTCAAGTCTGGATGATTCCCGTAAGTATCTTATTATCACAAACAAAAGCATAAGCTGTGTCATTGCTGTGCATTTGATTTTTTGTGGTAATGGGCGACTTCACTTTTTGACTTAGAGTTTCGCTGAGACTTTCCCTGAGCCTAAACTTCGGTCTAAGTACCTACTTAAGTCAGAAAGTGAAGTGATTTCGCTGAGCGAAAACATGGCAACTAACACAGATAGTTTAGTAAATTACAACAGTCTGTACCAAAAATAAACACAGTAATGGCTACACAATGATGTAAGACGTTACGTAATTATGTCATTTGTGTGCGCGGCCCAATTAAATAAGCAAGTCCAAGTGTAACTGGTTGATTTATTTCCTATTAGGTTTACCGGTTTTCCACCATTTTCAATCGTTTAGTTGAACTTTGGTCTAAGTACAGACTTTAGCATTCAGCTTTAGCTTTGGCTCAGCGAAAAGGCTCAGCAAAAGTCTAAGTCAAAAAGTGAAGTCGCCCAATGTTTTTAAATGATGCATTTTGTGCTCTGTGTGTACTGTGTATAGAACTGTGATATTAGGTGTGATACGATAATCGTTTTTGAGCATTTATTTCAAAAAATTTGTTCAACCTGTAGTAACACTGAAAATGGATTGTTGAAACAAAACCAATTATTGGTCCATCTGTGTAGTGATTTTATGATAAAATTTAAATAAATTGTGCATAGAGGTAAACAAGTACTGCTGCATATGCCATTACAGCACGTATGTGAATGCTCAATGATCATATGTATCATTTATTGATGATAACTTTTGCACGTATCTTGTTGCTGTAAGTCGATGTATATACACCATGTCTCAAAATTAGCGGCACCCCTACAGACAAGTTAGTGTAAAATCACTAGTACTTGACAGATTTTTACAAAATTTGACACAGTCATTGAGACAATCATTCTGAACGTGTCTTTACAGTCTGCGCTCAATGTGGCCACCTTTGGCTTTGACGCAAGCTCTTAGGGTCTAAGGTGGGTATGCTGCTGTTTGATTGCTTTTTTAATCACTGCATTGATTGTATCTTAATGTAGACAAACTCCGACGTCATAACGGCGTTACGCTGAGCACATACGGTAAGGTGCATACGTCACAATGGGTGTGACCGTAAGTAATGTTAAGATAGTGCAGTGTACGATATTTTGTTGAAATCCATGAACTACAAACTGAATTAAGCATGTTTGAAATGGGTGCCGCTAATTTTGGGACACAGTGTATTAATGCATGTACATTATATGTAGGCAAGTGGTGAAGCTCAGGAAGTTTTATCTCTACGTCAAGGTCCTGTAAGACATGTCAGATTTTTAGTTCACCCAAGTCCAGGTTTGCACGTCTGCCGATCTGGCTTATTATAATATTCGTGCTGTTTGTTTGAATTTGTATGCATTTGGATTTAGAGGGTGCACCAAAAAATTAATCCCTTGAATGTTATTGATATTTTCTTAACAATCTCTGAGAAGTTGAAGCACAATTTTACACATTTATGAACTGTTCATAATCACATGAAGTTGCCAAAGGGCATTTTATTATCTATAACAACGACAAAGTTATTGGATTCTGTTCTGCAACCACACCATCATTTCTCACATTTGCATTCAGCACAATGCATGCACAATGAAAGGCGCACCATGTTTGCGCTGCAGAAACGAAAACGTTGTCATTCAAACGACATAATAAACAGTTTAGGAGTATTTGAAGTGTCGCCATCAGCATTTACGCATGCTTTTGATATTTTAGTGATTTTCATGACAAGTTCTCCAAGCTTAGGGCGGTTATGTTAAACACTTTGTACAAATGTTCAAGGCAAATCATTTCCAAAACTGTTCGACTGTTCAGTCTACATTAAGCATGCATGTTTCACTTTTTTCTGGTCACCCTATACTTCCATCAGATAGCATTAATACCTTTGGTCAGCCAAACATCGTAATGATTGAATTAAAGTCGGTTTGATTAACAAAGGCTGAGAGATTGCCTGCATGTATCATTGTGTGCTGTGTAAACACTCCGTGTAAACACCGTGTGTTGATATACTAGTGGACTGCAGAGTGTTACTATTGACTGATGTGTATGTTGTTCAGTGTTTGATGTCCATGACTCGTTCAGTGCTAAACGTCCACTCATGGTCATCAGTGATGCATTCAGGTATGCTGTATTTTTTACATTTTGCAAATAATATATTTGTTACATATGTGTAGTGTTAATATAACTATTGTCTAAGTATAAAGTCATTGTCTTTCACCCCCCGTCATCCAATAGACAACATTATGAGATTGTTAACTGTCTGGAGGATAACAGGGAAGATTATTAGAACTGTGATTATCGTTACATATGCACAATTATAATCGGCAGTTTTTACAGTTTTAGGTGTAGGTCGTTTTTTTGTGTTTTGCGTTTTATAAAGGTTAAACTTTCTGTAAAGGTTAAACTTTTTGTGGCATAATTTTGTGTATGTGCAATTTACCTGCAAAGGCCGTCCCCGAAATGACCTATACTATATCGGGCGGGACATTAAACCCTACTCACTCACTCACTTACTTTTCCTCAAAATGGCACTTTACAATTGCAGTGATGTCACATACTGTATAGTTCTGAGTCACTTTGGTTGTGTCTTGATAAAGATGAGAATCGCCTATAGGCAGACACAGTTGTCAGTTTGTGCTGAGGGTTGTCAACCATGTGGCATTGTTTCCTATGAAGCGAGTGATTGTTTATTACAAAATGTGAATAAATCTGTGAATACTGTTTAATTTATTTGATTCTAAATTTTTATTCTTGACTGATCGATATTTAATACAGTACTGTTGATAAACTGGTGTCATATGGAAAAATATCAGTATTATCGTTAACAGTGTCTTACTGGAATGTTGTGCTCTATAGTGCTGGTCAACCATACTGTTCGGCCAAGTTTCTATCACTGAGAACTGGAGATGAAGTACATAATGTTCCCTACACCGAACCAGTTACAGACATCCGTGCCAATGATCGGTATCATTATTTCACCGATGAGTTGTTGTTATTGATATATTATGTGTAGATTTTTATATCAAGCTGAATAATATCTTCATTGGAGTGATATGTATTGGAGTTACTCGAAATATTTGCGTCTGCAAAGACATATTGCTTGTGTCAGCTTGGTGGTTTGGTTAAATACAGATTTTTCATTAATTTTTTTTACAAATGGAAGGTATTGATATTGTTTAGAGATGATCTGAGTCTAGGTATCTGACTTAAGAAATATGATTTTTAGTTATTAGACATAAATTTTGTACTGCTTATTGTGTATAATTGCAGTGTGGTCGTGATTGCTTTTGATGAGAAGTTGATTGTCTACGATGCGTGCCGATTTCGGGAACGTTTCACCATTACAGGTGATTTTGCAGTATGTTTACTTAAAAATTTAACTATGAGCTAGTACTGATGCGTGCAGTTTAAGCTTTTCTGGTGTGAGTTTTATTTATGTTGATTGAAAAGTTATCTTAAATTTGATTTAGTTGATGTGAATGTTTGCATTTATGTTCATTTAGCTTGCTATTCTTCAAAAGAACTTTGTCACAATCCAAACCCAATTGCACTCGGAAGCCGATGGCTTGCCTATGCCGACAAAAAGGTTGGTCCATGTAAAGCAATTCACTCTGATTATGTTAATGTTTTTTCTGATTTTCTGTACCACTTTAGTCATTTTGTTTTAGCTATTAGCCTTTACCTTTGCTTCGTTGTTGTGCACTTAAATGCTTCTAATTGTTATCGTAACTTTATCACTTTATGCTATCCGGTCTTTGGCGATATTTCTGAGCCGTATAATAATTATTAAGTAGAACAAACCAGCAGCATAAATGATTGCAGTTATTCACGAGTTAGTAAACTTACTTATTTAACTTCGTAAGCATTTAGTAATAAATCAGAACATTTGGAGGTGTTGTATGTCAACAAACAGTTCTTACATGTCATGTATTTCCAGATATGATGCCAAGTCAAGTTAACTTGAGTAACTACACTGTGGGCCATAAAAAACGTGGCACTTTACTTTTGTCCATATCTTCACCAATTATTGACCGATTTTCAAAATTTTTTGACTGGCACACTCTGCAGACAATTAGCAATAATGTGATTATTATACATCCTGCCATATGGTAAATGCTTTGTACACTACCTTGTGAAATATAAAGTAAGCAAAAACTAGCGATAATAACAAAAATTCAGGTCAATGAAAAAAAGCTTCAGACCAACATTGCGATGAATGATCCATATGACACTAGACTGTGTTAGACCCACACAGTTTAATGTCATACAGACCATTCACTGTAATGTTGGTCTGATGTGTTTTTTCAATTTTACCACAATGTTTGTTTGTTATTATCATTATATATGCATATTTCATTGATATTTCACAAGGTAGTGTAGAGACGCATTTATGGTGTGGTGGGATATGTAATAATCACGTTATTGCAAATTGTCTGCAGATTGTGCCAGTGAAGGAATTTTGAAAATTGGTCAATAATTGGCGAATATATGGATACAAGAAATTTGGGCTAATGCTCACGAGATGCGCGAAAGCCTATAGCAGTTCCGGTTCAGTAGTTTAGCTGAAAATTGGGGTGTTCGCGCTAAGTTAATATACAAATGCGAAATTCTCTATCTGGATCGCATAACGATAGTAGCGTGATGCAACCTTGTAAATGATGTCGCAGCCCAAAATCGCCAAAAAATCCATAAAACCCCCTATTTTGGCGTTCAAGGTCATTCAAGGTCATTGAATTCGGTGCCAATCGAGAGCCAGTGTACGACTTCCTATTAGTGATTAATAGTAACCTAGGCCCTATCTCGCACTGTTACTGAGATACAGCGACTTTTTGGCCAAAAATCTCAAATTTTGCCCACCCCTTCTCATTTATTGCCCTTGTTTGGGGTAACTCCCTTCGAATTTATGGAAAAGCTTTATGGTTTCTGAAACTAAAGTCTTCCAGGCAGCCAACGGTTAAGATTTGGTGATTCTGGCTTGCACCATTTTTGACTGATCTACCCGTGTGACGTACAGACAGACAGAATTGCGGTGGCTAAGATGCACTGAAAGCAGTAGCTGCTTTTGCGCGTAAAAAGTAAAGTGCCACGTTGTTTTTGGCCCACCCTGTAGAGTGGTTAAGGTTGATACAGTCTGTAATGTGCACAGTTGGTGGCTGTGCATCAGTCCTGTGGTGGAATGGTAGGCGACAACAGCCAGTCTTACACAGCTACCATTCTCAGTGCCGCCAAGGTAATGATTAGGGCCCACAATACATATATATGCACCAAAGGCGCGTAGTATTTGCAACAAGCTATAATTGTGGTTGAAGTCATCTCGGTCTTTCCATATCTGCCAGGCCAATTCATACACCAAGCATGCTATGCTTGCCGCGTATTTTCGTTGTCGTGTGTGCTTGTATAATATTGTGTTGCCATTCTTTCACTTTGTTGTGTTATTATTATATTAGCACTATGGACAGTATGTGCTAAAACACATAATAAAGTGCAATTTGTATGGAACTATTTTAATGGGCGTAATAGTACGTCAGTTCACAGACCAGCTGTAAGACCAGCTGGCAGATTGCAAATTTCTCACTAATTCGGGTTAAATTCACCTTAATTGGACTCAGCATTTTGTGAGAAATAATGAATATGATGTGACAGTACATGTGTGATTATTTAGCAGCATCGAAACACTCCACAACAAAGGATTTTTGCAGTACGCTGCGACAATGATGTTGCTATGGACGTGTTGCCATGGTTTGGTCAAAACGCACATTTTGGTGCGGTGAGCCTGGTATGATAAGCCAAAATAGCACTACCACGGCCGTAATAGGCTGTGCGCATATGATGCCTTTGGCGCATATACAGGGTGGTCCAATAAAGCGGCACAAAGTTTCTGACACCATAATTTTGCAACCTTACATCATAGAGTCATGTGGTTTTCAACTAAATGTTCCAATTGAACTATGCAAAAACAGTATTACCCTTGACACTGCAATCCATAAAAACGTGCCACTTTTATTTTTTTAATAGCTTCATGAAACCTTGGCCCATTTCAATAATTTTTGGCATGCAACATTAAAAAGAAACTGGACACAAACTTCTGTAGTTTTGGCCACCTAGCCCTAATGTTGTCATTACACTACCTTGTGAAATGCAGAAGGCATAGTTTGACCATTGACAACAATGAATTCATACTGTGTAGTGCATGTGTCAGCTCAGAAAATTAATTAGACCACAAAGTCATTGAAAATCTGTTACTTCGTTTTCATTTTAAAATTGTAAGTTGACAAACTGAAATGATACATCAACAGTGAGTGAGCCGCTTGAGTCATGCAGTTACTGAATGTGCTGTTGGCAAATGTTGTCAACGTCTGTCACTTGCATTTGTGCTGCAGGAGGACATTTTGAGCATGTGATGTAATGAAGATGATGTAATGCAACACGTGTGACTTATTGAGAGATAATAATAGCCAATCGTGTTTGTCGTTATTCAGTTAATAATTTTTGAGCCGACACATGCGCTACCCAGTAGGAATTCATTGCTGTCAATGTCCAAACTGCAAATTCTGCAATTCACACCCGGGTAGTGTAGTGACAGCATTAAGATGAGGTGGCCAAAACTAAAGTCATTTGCGTAAAGTTTCTTTCTAATGTTGCATGCCAAAAATTATTGAAATTGGTCAAAATTTCGTGGAGCTGTTGAAAAAATAGAAGTGGCACGTTTTTATGGACCGCAGCGTCGAGGGTAATGCTGTTTTTGCATAGTTTAATTGCCAGCGGCAATAACAAAGAATATTTAACTGCTGTATTCAAACACTGACTCTAGTCACGTAAAGAATTTCTTTCGGAACATTTTGCTGAAAACCGCATGACTCTGTGATGTATGGTTGCAAAATTATGGTGCCATAAATTGTGCCATTTTTTGGACCACCCTGTATGTACTGTGGTATTA
>Ga0209671_1002337_pt1 | contig 17239 bp, 7 predicted proteins | sample WorMetHERISLAND2_2_FD_187401 | JGI IMG/M metagenome (GOLD analysis project Ga0209671, IMG submission 187401) | Marine gutless worms symbiont microbial communities from Max Planck institute for Marine Microbiology, Germany - Olavius geniculatus... | ecosystem: Host-associated > Annelida >...
CCCCTTATGTATGACGAGCGCGTGCGTGGCCTTCCTCCCCGAGTCTGACGTCGTCGACGGCAGGCAGGTGCTGCACGGCTGCGTTACCGACGTGGAGGAGGCCGATAAGCTACAGACGCTGCTAGCGACCTGCTGCAGCGGCTGACGACGACGACGGTGCCTCTGTTCCGCGCATCACGTTGCGTCCGCTGCCGCCGCTGTCGCCACGCTGAACAGCGACGACCGGACGATACATGGAATAGGGGCTTCGCTGCGTTGATCGGTCGTAACCACCCGTCGGTATGGTGCGCCATCGAGTCACTGCAGCAGGATGCGGCCGCGGCGTCGACGACACTGCTGCAGAATGCACGTGGCCAGCCGCCGGCAAAGCATCTCAAGATGTCCACCCAGATTCTGCAGCGTCAGCTGCACATCAACTGTGCAGCACGACTTGCTGTAGGTTTATATCTTATATATATTTATTTTATTTTTTAGATATTTTATTTATCTTATATATATTTATTCTCAACTATTACGCTTTCTAATATGCTGTATAGATTGCTCTGTGTGAGATATTAATACATTTAGATATTTGCTATTTGACCATATATGCCAGCGATGATACACGAAATACATTTTACTCTCGGCAGCGCCATACATAGAGGGGAAATGTTCGGGTATGCAAAAAAGTAGGAAGGAAACGTCCGGGGGAAGTGTCCAGGGAGGGATGTCCTAAACCCTTTTCCCTTATCTTCTGTATCGATGCTGTGTTTTATGTTTGTGTTTTATTGTCCACCGTTATCGGTGAATTATAGATTACCAAAAGGCACGATGGTGTACAGACAATAGGCCACGGGACAAAAAGCCTCCGGAAAAAAGGTTGCTTTTTTACAAGTCAAGTCGCCAGACTATGTGCGTTATTATTAGGTAAGTTATTTTTATAATGAAATATCCAACAATTGTATTGTGCCACGTATAGTCATGAACCTGGCCTGAATATCCTGTAAGCATTTGAACACAGTCGTGAAAATCAGCGATTCGATAATCTTCGTTCCTGCACAAACCATCATCGTCGTTGTCGTGTTACTGTTATTGTTGCTTCCACTTGATTGGTGAAGATAACATTTCATTTACGAGCCAAGCCAATGAAAGCAACAATCGTGCGAAATATAGTCATAGTTGCAATTCAGTTTGCAAGCGTTGTCTTTTTGATTGCAGTCATTCACTGTATTACACAGGTAAGAAGTAAGTAAACGTTTAATATTAAAATAATATCAACAATGCATTGCATTTGCGATTTTTATAATACACAAGTGAACGACCAATCAAGTTAATATTGGACATTATGACAAAATATGTGGCAATCGAATTCTTTCGAGAGCGGTTTTGGCAATTAGAAGTCGGCCGACAAACTAAAGTCGGTAAAACAAACAGTTCACGATTCGACCGTGGGCCACTATGATGCCGCATTGCTGCCCTGGTAACGGATCGTCTTTGATCGTGAACGCCAATGATCCACTGTAGATGATTGATCCGCAAACAATAGGCCAATAGGTCGGCGCTTACGATTCAGTGACGAAATGGGACCAGCGTTTTTGTTGGGTTGTGACGTCCTCATTGGGGACTAGAACGATGCTGTAGTGCACTGCGAAGCGCGTGAGCTGACTACCTTAATTATGCTACCAATTATCGCAGTCCATCTGCACAGTGAAAAAATAAAATATAAACGATAAAATCAATAAGCCGTAATAAATTACAAAAAGATCCGGACTACAGAAGTCACAGAACTAACGTATAATGGAGACAGGTTTCACGAGTGCAACAATGTACAAAGTAGAGTATTCTCAGTTCTGTTTGACGCATTTCGTACGTGATATGTTTATTTCCGTGTACGTTTAAACAGGTTAAAGCTGTTAAAAAGTGATAACGATTCCTCGCGACCTTTCATTTTATCTGCCCATAGCAGTTCAAATAGCACGATTGTGACGGTTAGTCCCCGTTACTTCATCGAATTGTCGTAGGCCTACCTGACGCCGTGCGCTCGTGACTTCATTGCTATGTTCAAATAAAGCAGCGCAACACGTGTTTAGCGCCTTCCATGCGCAGCCGCGGTTATCTAATCCTGTTTATGTCTTTTAGTACTGAAGCTTGCCGGTCACACTGACCTTTGCACGCTGTTTGCTATAGCGCCCGCAACGGTTGCAGTTGCTGAAAGGCTTCTAGGTGTCGACCTGTTAGAACACGTGGACCGTGACGTTTAAAAGCACGGCGTCGAATCAGTAGAACGTTGAAGGTAATCCGTAAAGAGCATAACCTCATAGTAATGGATATATTTTGTTCGTAGTACACCATAGCGCATACAGTACCATACTGTATTTACGAGTCAGATTTGAGAGAATTGTTGACGCTGACAGCATGGCTAGTTTGTTTTGTGACCGTCAGATAATCACCGACGATGCAAGCGACGAAGATTTTTCCAGTGAGTCTCACTATCGTAACAATCTACTTATCGTATTTGACTTACTGTGTGAAGTACTTTTTAGTCGTAAAACTTGTTTTTGACATAGGAAGTTTCATGCGATAAGCCTAGACGTGTTTTTGTAGGCCTATAACCTTATTAAATACGAAGAATTTTATTGCGCCATCAGCTCATTAAGCATCCTTACATTCGTTTAGAGTTTTACTAAAATACTGCAGTAATTTATTAAAAGTATTGAATTTAATAAATTATATTGCAAGTATCTTTGAATAGACTCATAAGTTGAAACAGTAACTTATTAAGTTATGTAGATTCATCGATTTCAAAATTGTTGTTCACGTTTTGGCAAGTATCAAAATTTGAACTGTTTTTTGCATTATCATTTTATTTTTGGAGTAGGAAACTTAAGTGAATTTTAGAATACAATATACAATTTATTCAAACATGCTGTGCTACTAATAACGTGCATTTAAATTTTTTGTTGTTGTTTGTATGAAAAAGATACGGTGGCGACGCCTGGCGACATTGGAGTAAAGCGACTGGCATGTGATCTATCGGAGTCAATGGCGCGTTTCGTGCCTCCGCGCAATAGACAGCGCAAGCGACGGACGATTTTCACAGCTGCAGCGACGCACCTGCTACAGACCGAGTTCGCTCGCGACTGTTACCCTGACAACGCGCGGCTGCAGCAACTGGCACAACTCATTGGACACACCGACATCGCAGCCATTCAGGTCAGTCTCCAACAGTCACGGACCGCTCGGCTAGTTTACAAGAGCAGGGCTGTAGCCAGGATGTGAAAAGGATTGGTGGACGCTAGGTAGCCTATAGTGCCTTTGAAGTCCAAAAGGACAGTAGGTATAGTTGACGGCGGAGGGCGTCGCGCGGGAGCGAAAACGTAGTCTTTTGAGTCCAAGATCGTGGTCTCGACTATCGAGTAGCTGCAAGTACAACAGAGATAAAGTTTTGGTCTTGGTGTTGGTTTTGAAACAAATATGTTGTTATTGATTTGGACCAAAACCGTTGACAATTTTAAGACTTATCTGTTGCTTATTTGGCTTTTTATGAAGTATCTTTATAGGCTTAGTAGTTAACTAGTTACGGAGTCGGATTAATAATTATGTTTATGTGGTTTCCTTTGGCATTATGTAGGCCTATAGCACGCATTGCGTACTCTGTACAAAATGTGTGAATTGTGAGAAAAAGTGTCCGTAATACTTAAACCCAAACGTTTTTAAATGAGGCCCCCTCCACCACCACACCGTTACTATACATACCGTCCCAATCCAGGAAACAATGAAACTATACCTACTGTCCCACTAAAGGAGGAGGCAGTACAGCCGGACTAGGGGACAGTCCCCCAGCGGAGTCCCATTCCAAGGGCAGAGCCCCGGTGGGGAGGGGCTAGGGGGAAGTCTCACAGAAGCAAAAAAGCTTTTTTAAAATTTAGTTAACTGAAACTCTTGTTTTGTGATACACAGGCTTGACACTGAAGGCTTTCGTGTTCATCTGTAGGCCTGTGTGTCTAATGATTAGCGAACTTAAAAGACAGATTTCGGAAAATGGCTGTAATTCTCGTGAAAAACAGCGTGACATTTAATAATGATTGTTACGTTGACGGAAAAAAATTTCTGCAAAGTGCATTAAAACAATACACAAATTATTTTGCAATATGGGCGGTGCTAGAAGGGGGAGAGGGTGGCAGCCCCCGTGCCCTTGCCCTTACCCCCTAGCTGCCCCAGGAAAAAATTGATTGCGATAAAGTGCCCAGTCCTTTATCATGCCAAGGTGTGACTTATTAAGCGTCATTTTTCCAAGAAAACACAGACATCTTTTGAGTTTTTTTGCTTTTTCAAATATTAAAAAGCAGGCAAAAAACTAAAAGTGTTTCAGTCCCCCAGCGAAATCGTAGAAAAAGAATTTTTAAAAATTTAAGAAACTTCTTAGCAAAAATTCTTTAGTAAATTAGGCATCTGTTTCGTTGGTGAATATGAACACTTTCAACGTTGCAGTCTGCTATATCTACCGGGTAGTTTTAAACAGAACGCAACAACTGGATGAAAATAGGGACGCAGGTCTCTCCATTGATCAGATAATAGGCCTAAAGATGCTGCATGACGGTGTGGCTGGAGGATAAATGCAACATCACTCTGGGGAGCTGATTACATGTACTTTGCGTGCAAACCACGCACACACAGTTCAATCGTACTGCTCTACCTTTAACAACCGAGCCTCGTGTACGCAGCTTACTAATTTAAAACACTGTATCTTCATTATCTTGCTTTATCTGGTGTATATGGCCTAATAAGAATCAACATAGTGTTTTTTTCCAAAACTGTGAAGCAGGTACGCGAAGGTAATGCGACTAATTATGACTTCAAGAGAGACAACCAGATATGGCACGATCATATTTCATGCAATGTACCTGTGATAGTGGCAAATTGGCATTGATTTTTGAACAAAATTTTTCGCATCTGATGTATCGTAGTGAAAAAAACGTATTGCTGTAATATATAGGCCTACATTTTTACTCACAACTAAAATGTAGTAACAGAAGCAAGCCGTCTGGCGCCCAAAAAACGACAGTCACAAACCGTCTTATGGCCAAATCATACCTATGACGCCGACGCGACTTAATTTAGCTGTTGTGTCGCGTCGTAGGCGTGATCAGAATTGACGACGAGACTCGACTGTTGGCTACAGTCGCCGGCGTTAGTGGGTCAATTTGGGGGCTTATAACCCCTAAACGTTTGCGTCCACCCCATAATCCCATACGCCGGTGGAAAGGTCTGTGGCTCGCCTATTAAATGGTGTTAGCTGTTTAGCGCTATGTTTATAAATGAGCTCGCCGACTGTCGCAGTTGAGTCGCGTCGGCGTCGTAGGTGTGAATTGGTCATTACAGTGGGTCCTGTGCTGTGGCGTATGTTTTAGATTCGTGGGTTTTGCAGAAGCTCAGTGGGTTACAGTTACAAATGTAGATATAGGGATTAGCCTATGGGCTAGCTAAATGTGTGATAAGGCCCCCTATTTTGACAGTTGTAGATCTATTTTTACTTTTAACGATAATTTAATTTTCACTCTGTTAGCATTTTAAAGGACTATTTATGTACGTGCTATTTGTTTGATCAGCAAAACCAAAAACTACTTTATTTAAGTTATCATTAAGATATTTTTGAAGTGTTCCTTTTTATAAGTAATTTGCTGGTTACCTCCGCCAAGGAGGTAATGATTTTGCCGGTTTTTGTTCGTTTGTTTTTTCTGTGAGTCAGCAAGATAACTCTAAAAGTTATGGACGGATCTTTCTGAAATTTTGAGGGTATGTCGAGCATGGCATAAACTACAAGTAATTCAATTTTGGCCTGATCCGGCAGGAATCCTGGATTATGGATTACTTTGAAATTTTCGTTACCATTGCGTTAAAGGGGGCATAAGAAAACCGCTGCAAAACCGAAGATGGTGACGCCACCTGGCGAATAGCTTTGCCTTGGCGGAGGTACCTGCGGGCTATGACTGCTTTCTAGTTATAGATCATTCGACTGACTTAATGTCAGATCCAACAAATACGTTTTATTTAAGTAAATTATAAAATTCCGTATAGGCCTATACCACTGCACTGTTAGTATTAACAACATTAACGTTTACTATTTTAGCACCACAATCGCGACGAAGTTAATGATGACCCTAATGTTAGAGTTACAAACAGAAAACGTTTGTCTTTGACTTATTGGAAAATTATTTATCCAACTAAGTAGGTTTATTTGTTACTACTATGCTATTGTAAGTATTTTTTGTTTTTTTTTTATTATAAATGTTAAATCTTTGCGAACTGTAAGTTTCTGAAAAAAGAGTTTTGGTCTATTGCGGTGAATGAAATGGAGAACATGAACGTTGTTTTTGCGTTGTTGGCCTGTGTACAGACATGGTTTCAAAACCACCGGTCTCGCGCCAAGCAATCGTTACGCCGGCTTGCTAACGCTGACGCCGTTGATGCAACAACGACGACGACTACGACTACTACAGCTGCAACTACAACAGCATCGACGGAAGAGGTCGTCGTAAAGACACCAGTTCGGTGTTGTCGCAAACGTTCGAGCGCCGACGTCGACGTAGTCAGCGATCAGTCAACGAGAACAGCAAAACGCCGTCACGTGTCTCTACCTAGCGAGTGCGACCAAACCAGCGCCGACTTGACCAACCATCTCACCTCTTGTCGGCGAACTTTCAGCCAGCTACAGGTAAGCGTATTCTTTCTTCACGTATTGACTAAATTGGTTCACGACGCAGATTCTTCACAATCGTCACGTATCATCACACTTAAGTGACTAGAGCTTAATAGGCCTACATATCCACTAATATAATCGGAGTATGTCTGATATTTTTGTTTTTAAATAATGTAAATTGTTGGCACTTTTATACTGACTGTTTTACGTTTAGCAAAATAAGAAAAACGTTGGAGAATTTTTTTAAAAAGTTAAAATCGTTTTTAATAGAAAGTAAAAAAACGTTTATAACAGTTTATTACAACTATGCAGGTACCTACGCTCGGCACAGCAGCAGCAGGAGCGACAGAAAACATTGATGACGTCTCGCTGGGGTCGAAGAAGGTGCGCTACTTCAGTAACTTCTACCGGCAAGCGGAGCCGGACGAAGTGTTCGTGGGTGGTCGGCTCAGGCCGGACACAGACCCAGGCGTTCAGTCAACACATCATCGCGTGGGGTCGATGAGCATCAACCACCGAGATCGTTTCACTCGTCCTAACTGTCCGTTCCCGTCGCTGACTTACTCACTACTCAACTCGTCATTGGCTGCCACGTGGTGCGGATACCGATTCGTTCACGGCACCGCTGTTAGGTCATTTCCGCCCTCGATGTAGGTCACGTGACGGCGTGTGACGTCACCAAGTCGTCATGTCGCCCCGCGTACATAGAAGTTGCTTGCGTTCGTTATAGTGTTAGTGATGAGACTGGATGCTTATGTTACTCATTTGTATATTACAATAAAAATTATGTAAAAGCCTGTGTGATATTTGTAAAATATAGGCCTACTTGACAGTTGACACACAGCATTTTACTTATAAACTAATATAGGCTGACTAATCATTGGGTCACGTATAAAATATAACGTTTGTTTCTAAAAAACGCAAGCTATTTTTGGCGAGCTTTAATTGTCATCTCACTTTATCGTATCGAGTTTTAACCCATTTTTGTCCACAGTTCCAAAAATGGAACACTCGTTTTGATGGTAAATCACAAAATAATTCGAGCAATAATGGGTTAAAGATAGCCATCTTAGTTTATGATTGTTATTTTTAGTTTTTGTCAATACTACATTGTTTACTAGAAAAAAAATAATTATGACAACGAAGCAGCCACGGAAGCGATTAAAGCAGTGGGCACCTTTAACTTGTTTAGTGTCATAAATGAAAGAATGTAAAGACGAGGCGACGGCCGTGTGCGTAGCAGCGCAATACCAGCAGGCAGTCGGAGATTAGCAGTAAACACTCGGACTAATCTGCTGATATTAGGCCAGCTGCCGCAGCCGATGTCGGCTCACCTGCGTGACGTCATTCAGGTGTGTGCCCGACCGGATATATTTCAATTACAGCGTATGTTGTCGCATGCTCGTTTGTTTGCTCGTCACAAACAAGCAGAATAACACATACAAAAACCGATAATCGCCAACGCACTCCTGTCAATATGTTACATGTGATAGGTATCATAGAGATTGGTAATAATCTGATTGTAATTCACCATTTGCTAATTTTGTGCCAATGCTAAATTCAACTAATTACTAATTACTAATTGCTAATGGCAATTAACTAAAAAAATTCCGACTTAGAATTGTATTTTAATTGTTGTCTAATTGGTTTGCAGTTGCCATTATATAGGCCTAGCACAGAGATGACCGATATACATCGACGACAGTAAACAAGAAAAAACAGTTGGGCTATTTTTATTTATTTTATTCTTAAAAAATATTTCGATAAAACTTTGTAACTACGATACTGTCGTTGCACTGTTTTCTATTTTAGCCGACCGTAATTAAGTAACTGTCGAGCTGTTGGTACGAGTTGTCGTCCGTCCGTTTCTCTGTCTGTCAGTAACGAGTGTATTGTGGCTAAGCTTTAGGTCGTAAGGAAAAACTTTTTGCACGAATAATTAGCCATGTGTGTTAAACTTACGCATGCAAAATTTTAGCAATGTACGCAAGGGGAACATTCTCAAATCCGGGGTTGAATGGACGGGGGTATGAAAAATGTGCGTTTTCAACGGAAACCTGGCCATATCTCAAACACGGTGAAAGATACGGCTAAGGTTACTATTAATCACTAATAGGAAATGGCATGTTGACTTTCAAATTATAAGCTTATAAAAATTCTCGACTTTGGGTAACTTTAAATATCACTACGCGTTATTGTGGCTAGACGGTGCAAAATAGAGTTTAGGTGACTATTAATGACATACGCCCTTTTTGAATGAAAGTCATCGATTTTGGACGACCTTGAAGGTCACTCACAATCAGTACGGTCGGCTACACTATCGACAGCTGGGTTTCTCGTACTTGCTTCCAAATTAAGTTAAGCTTAATTATGATTAAGAGCAACAAGCAACAAATGTCATTATTCTAATTAAAATTAGTCTCATCTCTGAAAAAATTATCAATCACTTTTGGAAGCAGAATAAAACAATCGCTCGCAAGTGACTGGTAATTACCTTCGCCAAAGAGGTTATGTTTTGCCGGTTTTTGGTCGTTTGTTTGTCTGTTTGTCTGTGTGTTAGCAAGATAACTCAAAAAGTTATGGACGGATCTTTCTGAAATTTTGAGGGTATGTCGGGCATGGCACAAACTACCAGTGATTCAATTTTGGGGGGTGATCCGGTAGGAATCCTAGATTCTGGATCACTTTGAAATTTTGGTTACCATTGCGTTAAAGGGGGCATAAGGGAACCGCTGTAAATATGGTGACGCCACCTGGCGAATAGCTTTGCCTTTGCGGAGGTACTTGCGGGATACGACTGCTTTCTAGTTACAAAAAGTTTTCTATTTGGAATATATCAACAGATGCTAAAGTATAAGAAGAAATTATTGATTTGCAAGATACATTTTGTATCTGTTAATTAGCTACAGTCGTAAGCCAGCGAAATTTCAAATTAAGTACGTGTAATTACGAATACGCTGTTAGGCGGCGTTTTGCTGAAAGCGATGAGAACATTTTGGCGTGAACGCTGTAACCCTGCAGTTTCAGTTGTGAGGAATAACACACTGTTTGCTGGGTTAAAAAGTTTGATCATTTTAGTCTACAGATCATTTTAGTCAAGTCACACGCTGTGTCATGTGCATAAAACTTCCAGATAGGCAAATATTTTCCCCGTAGGATAAGTAAACCAAAAATATTTTCAGTAATGCAGGTTTAGTGATATCATTTTTGTATAAAGCTGCGATTATGGCGCAATCACTTATGAAATGCCGTGTTCTAAAAACAATACACGAACATAAGATACACTGCCCCTACCATAGACACAATATGAGCATTTTATAGTTATTTAACACTCGATATTTGACTTCTTATTCTTATCGCGTTACTCTAAATTTTTTCGAAAAATGGAATAGTGAGAGAAATTAAATATTTGACAAAGATGTAAACAAGAGTTTAGGGTTTGGTTTTCGTGACGAAATTTAACTGTTTTTAGCGGTTTTAAAATACCTACCCAACACCGAAGATATCCAACCAGACGCTGGCCCGTGTCAGGTTTGTTGGTCGGTCATGCACTAGGTGCATAGCTGCTCGTAGGATTTAGTCTAATTTGTCATCATAGCTCAGTTGTCCAACGTCTCGTTCGTTACCACGAATCGTCCAAATACTGCAGTGACAGCAGGGCAGTCTTCGCGTGATCGTCTGATATCGTAATATAAACTCATTCAGTAAACGAACGACATGCACGTCGACCGCAGCTAATCTGAGACGCAATTTATACCGACATATCACGTTATGTTGCCCGATCAGCAAATCACGTGTTTTCGGTTCAGCATCGGATCGGACGCCGACCTACGCGACACGCAATCCATTCGTAACACGACGACAGATGTAGGGATACACTTTACTACTGACAGCTAAAAAGTGTAATTGCTCAATTGACTGGGGTCGTATAATCAATGTAGCAAGCAGACCGACGCGGATTCAGTGACTGTCGACTGAAGAGCAAGGTACGTGTGTTCTATGGTATCAAAGGAAAGATCAGTGACATCGATTGCTGCGTCATCCTAGTGACAGCTGGGCTGACGTCGGACAGACGAACGCACGTGGCTCGATCGGCTCCTGCTACAAGCAGCCTCCCGTCCTCATCTCTCCCTTCTGTCACCGTAGGTATTTGTTTGGAGTCAACAGCAATAATTGAAACGGATCAACGATGCTTACTTAAGGCTGACTTCGATGACAGCGATTTCTCCAATAACCGCAAGCACGATAGTCAGTAGAAAAATCAAACAAGGTACACAGGATGGGCAAAAAACTGACACTTAAAAAAATCAACGCTTAAAAGATCGTGTATAGCCCTTTAAGGAAAACCCATCCCAGAGCTAAAAAGCGTCACCTGTCACATTGGATCACACAGTGTTTCTTACCAGTCGACATAAGTAAACGCGCTTCGCTTTAACCTCAGCCAGATAGGCCATAACACATTTTACGCGCGAAAGCAGCTACTGCTTTAGCGCGTCTTAGCCATCGCAATTCTGTCCGTCCGTCCGTCCGTCTATCCGTCCGTCTGTCTGTCTGTCACACGGGCGAATCAGTCAAAAAAACGGTGCAAAACTAAGATCACCAAATCTTCACCGTCGGCTGCCTGGAAGACTAGTTTCAGGAACCGTAAAGCTTTTCCATAAATTCGAAAGGAGTCACCCCGAACGAGAGCGCTAAATGAGGTGGGAAAAAATTGCGATTTTTAGCCAATAAGTCAATAAGTCTCTGTATCTCAATAACAATGCGAGATAGGGCTTAGGTTACCGTACTATTAATCACTAATAGGAAATTGTACACTGGTTTTCGATTTCCGCCAAATTCAATAACCTTGGATGACCTTGAACGCCAAAATAGGGATTTTAAGCATTTTTGGGGAATTTCGTTCTATGAGACACATTTCAAGAGCGAATTGCGCCGAAATCAATTGAGACGGACATGAAAAAGCGGCGTAGAATATTTTCAGATTGAACGTAGATCTCGACGGTCCAAGTTTCGATTTTCTACGTTCAAGGAAACCTAAGCACGAAGACATCAAAGAGCGGTACCCGCAAAGTCGTTATTTTACCCTTATTGGCCAGTCTTTGGTGAAAACGGTTGCAGATAAGCATGAGCATGCTGCCTATCACAACAAGCACTGGTGATGAGCTTTTTAGTCGTATTAAAATCGACGACTTTGAAAGACCTTAAGGTTCCAAAATGAGGAGTTTCATTATTGATTTTTTGCGATCTTCGGCTGCAGCGCACACAACAAGAATGAACTGCGACGAAATGTCTGGAGAGACTGACACTGCGACAACTCCAGAAATAATATTTTTCAACAAAATTTGGCGGTAGCTAAAAAAATTAACTGCGAATTAAGTGCACAAAGTTTCATTTAAATTCGTTCAGATTTGACATTTCTATTGTAAGATATCCAGGGGGTCAGTTTTTTTTATCGGACACAGTGTATTAATATTATGTAAAACGACTCAAAAATATCGACCAAGTTAAATATTTAATTTTTGATAATTTATAATTTATAACAAAATTAATATAATTCGCACTATCAATGTCAATACTAGATTATTTATCTTAAAATCAACGCACAGGTACCTTTGAGAACAAAGTGCTTTCTTAATACAACACGCTAGTGTGAAACAGCACTGACTAACAGTAGTTTATTACTTATCAACAGTGACCAAGTAGAAATAGGCCCTACAATAAAATCAATCTGTTTGACTCTGATCAAAAATAAAATAATTTTGAACAAAAACCAAAAACGGCATACGCAAAATTTTGCAACGACGTTGTAGTTTTTAATTTTTATTTGATTCCCAGAGCCAAAAAGAAGCCTGGCTGCCAAAACATTAAAGATCATACCAAGTAAAAACATCCATTTCTAATCACGCAGAGAGAAAAACGAAAACGGCAGAAAGGAGACATAAGGTTTTCCTTTTTCGTATGCTTTGAAATAGCATTAAGATATAATGATTTTTCTACAATACTTTTTGTCGCAAATACGAGTTCGAACCCCCTGTAGATCTTTTGCATACAGTTGTGGAAACAAAACATACACACCAAAAAGCTAAGTGCATCTGTGTCGAGTCTTAGGGCGCGTACAAAGCGAAGAAACTAAACTAAACTGAACTGACATGCTTTAGTTTTCGACGAACTGACCAACGAGCAAGCAGTAATACATTACAGTAGACACCGTCTAACGGCGTTGGTGGCTTACGTACGCGACAACCAATGACCAGTGGGCTCGATTTCGCTTTGCTTGCCTATTGATCAGTTCGTCAAAAACTAAACCCTGTCAATTCAGTTCAGTTACGCCGCTCTGTGCTCGTCTTTACAAGTGTGTCAGCAGTCAGTACATGGATGGCTAGGCCTACATGTACATGCATCACGTTCAGCGCTGCATTTTCGGGCTCAGTGACGACACAGGCGTCGTCGTCGTCTTCTCGGTCAAGAAGACGTCATCCTCCTGGTCGTCGTTCTCGTTGTCGTCATTACTGTCATGCATCAGACGCTGAGACTGCTGCTGGTGGATGAGCGGTAGACTGGGTAGAGAGCCGCGCACCTGTCCCGTGAACGACCTCGCCCGCGAGGGTGGCAGGGGTGATGGGGGCGATTGCTCGTAGGGGTAGTAAGCTGACGTCGACACCGAGCGAACGCCGACAGCATCCGACAAGAGCTGACAGCTGGCCGGTGACAGGAAGTCCGGGTTGTACGCGGGAGGAGGCGCGATCAGTTCCGTGTAGCCAGGCAGCCGCGGCGGCGCCGGGGCATCGCGACGACGACGAGGAACTGGGTTGATCGGGAGGCCGCCCGGGTTGAGACATGCAGACCGTCGGAGGTCATCCTTTGACAGACTGGGGTCCCCCGACCAGCTGTGACGCTCGCGACCGACCTGCATACTCTTCGACTGACCGCCGACGCCGCTCTGTGTCTCCGAGGCTGGCGGAGAATGAACGATCAGAGTCAGAGATCCGTGACGCACGGTCGGGTGGATCGTCGGAAACGACTGGACGCGACTGAACCCGGTGAAAGGCTGGTCAGAGGTTGACATGCGAGCGGAGGAACTCGACAACTCTGCCGCTGCTGCTGTTAGTGAAATATGCACTGGAGAGTTGACACGAGCGGCGTAAAATTCGCACGACGACGTCGACATTTTATCAAGCACCTTTCTACACAACGCAGAATTACAGTATTTCATCATATTAAGTTTTATACTAATACTTTCAGGCTGAACCAAAAAATCTGGGCTATTTGTTTTCCAAAGTTGATTGAAGTAAATGACGAGATTATACGAAGAATAATATAGCGTTGATTTATGCCAAATTTGGTACCGATCTGATCAATACTTTAAAAGTTACCAGATGTAAAAAAAACTAATGGTTCCAGTTTTTCGACAAACTTTGTATAGTTGAGATTTAAAGCTTCACGCGAGTAATGCTGCAGTGAAAACCAAATTTAGCTTATAATTGGAGCGGACTGCAACGCAATAACGAAGACGTATCAAATTTTAAATACTCTGAGCTGATTACGTGAACATGCAGATATCAAAGATGATGCATGCTACTGACTTACCGGGTAGGCTTAGTTTAGTTACCAAGATCGGTTAAGTTCATGCTTTAGCTAATACTATCCTCAGCCGTGCTAGATATGTTACTGAACTATGCTACATCATATCTTTTAGTAATTTGGGCCAACAATTTGTTACATATTGCTGTAATAAAATAAACTGAAAGTTTTTACGAAAACTAATATCGTAGCCAGAAATTCATACATTCCGTCCGCCCTGTTTGAAGCGGCGTTTCTCGTACGCCCCCGACAACTTAACCAGAAATCAGAAATGGCTGATTTTTGCGGAAAACTATGCATATCGCGATTGTAGCTAAACGTAACGATAAAAATTCAGAACGAAAATAATAAATTAAGCTATTAGATTCGTTCTTATCAGTCAACATTTAGCAATCAACGAGTTTCGCAGTACATACACTGTAGGCCTATATACGTCATTACTGCAGGTATACTGAGACGTCGAGAGCCACAGCGGGACTCGGGGAAAACATTCTCGCGGAGCCCGTCTGTGGAGAAAATGTTTAAATTTTGCATTTTAGAATGACATATTTTGGTATACTTTGCATTTATTTGCTACTGGCGCCCAGTAAACGTCGCGGAGCTCGAGGAAAACTTTGCACTCCCCCCTCTCGACGGGCCTGGGTAGAGATGACTTTTTGCGGGCATAGTCAGTAGCGACACGTCGGTCACAGAGCCAGTCACTTGGTTGCGTCATTCACGCTCCGCAAAAAAGTGACCAGTCGCGATAAACTGCTCTAACCAAAATGTTTTACCATACACAGTGATTACGTACTTTTGAAACTTGAGTTGCAAAGAAATAATTTAGACATTGTACACAACCGAAATGTTTACCTGACGAAGTAACAATCCGGTAAACTCAAGCACTAATGATCGAGTATCAGCTAGGCATGCAGATAATTCTCTGATAGAACTCAGACGTTGTCAATTGGACTCGAATCATCGAATGATCACGCGTCTATTCACGGTGACAACGTGCAGGTCGAACGGCGACAATCAACACAATCACCAGTGGCGAATCTGGAACAATTCTTTACGACAAATCTCCAAGTTTAACGAGGAAATGCGCTACAATCAACGTAATGTGCACTTACACGTCAGTCACAAATTTTTTTTGTCACAGAAAGCAAGTATAAGTAAGTGGGCTAAGTAATTTATATAGCGCGTTAGCTGCAAGTTAATAGTTTCGAACCCCTTTCGTGTGTTTTTAGCACAAAAAGTAAAACTATGTTTTAGACGGCATCTAAAGCTGCACAAAAAACGTGTGCTGCATTTAAGAATGTCCAGAAGTATAAACTGGCATGTCCAAAACCACGGCTTCCGTAAGTTGATCCGCTAAACCTTTTAGCAAAGGTTTAGTTTGGATATAATTTACAACAGTATTTAATACGTACAGTTTTACATTTGCCAAATTACAAAAAAAAACATATTTGGGAATGTAGCCTTCAAAAGTTCAAGAGCAGTTCTTATGTCTGGCTACTCCACTAGTTAATAAAATGAGGGCGTGGGCCCGGGTCCGGCCTAAGGTTTATTTCCTCTCGCCAGTTGTTTATCTCGAATCGAAAAGTCTAGACATGGACAATGGCGTTGTGGTAAAAACTGTTGTAATTATTTTCCTCCGCAGTGAAAAATGTAAATTTTATAATTGCAACCAGCGCTGACATAATGCAGAAAGTGCGAAAAAAATGCGCTCAAACTGTCATTCGTTCGTGGTCATGCAGTATATTCTATTTTTTTTCTTTAGCCGTTCTCGCTCCGACGGTCGGCCGCACTATGAAATTGAATCGTCTTTTACTTTCTCATTCAGCTCTGCGTGTTGTTCACCTTCCGGATTGCGTCTTCCGTCTTCCATCAAGTCAGTGACATAATCCATCCACGCTACATTAGCCTGTGAAATATTAATTTCTCAAAATTGCACCGACCGAACTATAGCAAGAGCCGACCAAACGCCCATGAACCGAAGCAAATGTGATCGCGGTGAGCAACGACAAACTAAGCCAATAAAACCAGCTACCAAATAATTTATCGTTTAATATGGCATAAGAGCTGGTACTGTACAGATCACTTGGTGCGCCACTTTGATCTTGGTTTGAAGTGTTTTTGGAGATGCTTGCTCAAGAACTGACAACAGACGCTACAAGAGTAAAATGTATTAGAACCCTTTACGTCGGAGTTATTGCAAATTTTCTGCGGTTTATATTGGCGAAACTACGAACAAAGTTTAATAGCTTTTGTGGCTTGCGCAAACCTGCACCAAGTCAAATAAAATTTCACACACACAAAACGGCATCTATTCTAAACACTACAATATAGCTTCGCATTGCTTTATCTTTGTAGACATTGCAAATTCACTGCAGCTGAATGCTAAGAGTTTTCAAGCGCAGTTAATGTCAGTCGAAACAGTCCAACTGTTCAAATTAAATGATCAAAGTGTCGCCCTTTCGCACGGATACATTAACACAGACGATCACGTCACTGATTCGCTGCTCTGTCAATAATGTTCTGATGAAAGCGAAGCCAGTCTTCAATCAGTTGACCACTACCGGTTTGCGGTCTGCAGATCCAGTGGTATCAATCTTGCTTAACAGGCGTTTCACAGAAGGAAGAGCTTAGTTTTTCAGCACCGTATAGTTTTTAAACTCTAAATATTTGGATAAAAATTCCATTTGTAGACAATATTTTGTAAGTATACAGGGTGCAACAAAAAAAGTAGCCCCCTAAAGTTTTTCGCCGTTTTCTCAGCGACCGCTTGGAATTTTAACTTGAAATTTTACGCATTTATTTGCTGAAACCTGCTACATCTAACTGCCAAACAAAATTTGATTCTGTTAAAAAATGACGAAGTAATAGACTTTTTAACATGACCGCCTACCGATTTTTCGGCATTCAAAAAATGTTCATGCTAAAAATGCTATTTAATTTTTAAAAACTGGTTACACGTTACTGCCGATGACGTCACAG
>Ga0209671_1002339_pt1 | contig 17232 bp, 6 predicted proteins | sample WorMetHERISLAND2_2_FD_187401 | JGI IMG/M metagenome (GOLD analysis project Ga0209671, IMG submission 187401) | Marine gutless worms symbiont microbial communities from Max Planck institute for Marine Microbiology, Germany - Olavius geniculatus... | ecosystem: Host-associated > Annelida >...
GTAAGTAAGCAAGTAAGTAAAATGTGAATTTGTATATGTGGGAGAGACCTGCAGTCTCTCCCACATATACAAATTCACATTTTACTTACTTGCTTACTTACTTACAAAGGGGACAGAAAGGGGCAATTGCTCACCCAAATTTTTAAGCTGTCAGAAAATTGTCAAAAAATTTTTTTTCGTCCAAAGATGCAAAATTTGAGGCTTAAAACCCTTTTTTGGAAAAATTTATGGCCAAATGGACATTTTGAGCACCCATATTCTCTTATGTCTGAAATTTGCAGTTAGGCTTATATGTCGGATGATTAACACTTTCTGTCCCGCCGCTTATTTTTTAACCCTCGACGGCGCTGAACCAAACCCATGATCGACACCCAACACGACTTTAAGCAAAAACGTCAAATAGTCGTACTAGCATTTGTTTTCGTAATAAATATGTAAACGTAAAAACACTGAGTACTTCAAGAGCCAAAAAACCCATAAAGGGGCTCTCCGTTTCCTTAGCTCTCAGCCAGACACCAGCTTACACTGCTTGACCACCGATAGAAAGCATTGCGCGGTATGCCTGTTTACGTCCCAACTTTCGCCGGTACTCACTGTGCCTACCCACGAAAGGTTGGCCAGGCTGAGTTGAACTGGGTTTATTTCATGACCTGCTTTTGTCCCCTATCTCTCACTACAGTGTCTGGGGTGTTACAACTTCCCATAATTTCACTCCATTCAAGCGTGACAACCGAAACGCGTGACTCTGGCACCCGTTTTCAGGCAAAACTTACGTCGATCACAGCCACAAAATCAGTACGTTTCAACACGGTCTACAATGTAATAATTATGTCTTGTTACACTTGCATAATTTACTGTAGACAACGTTGAATAAAAAATAAACAGTAAAAATAAAGGCTTAAAAAATAAAAAGTAAACGATAAATGCAAGTAAGGTAAGTAAGTAAAACGTGAATTTATTTGGAAAACAACGTTAAATCAACCTTCAATGCGCTAGTCACACTAGTAAATCAAAGCCAAACAAATAACTATAAAATAATATAAATAATTAAAGAATGATAGCTAATAATTAATAGTAACATAAATTATAGCAGGGTTGCAGTTGTCATGGCTCACCGGACAGTAACATAGGGTCGGTGGTATCACTCTTCTTGACGAGGTCAGATTCCCCGGTCAGTGCACTCTCATCGACCTTCAGATCATTGCTCTGTATGACGACCCCGTCCGCCGGCAACAGGTCGCCTATAGCAACCGCCGCACACAGCACAATTAACAGATTATCGTAGCCCAAATACCGCTCCTCTTTCCTCCCCTTCCCTGGCACGCGTACAGCTTATTACAGCGGTCTGAAATCGAACTAATCATAACGTCCAGACAGGTAATGTTTCTATCGGCGATTAGCTGGGAACCAGTTTCATATTAAATTAAATTTACTTCCGGTTGACTCGGGAGTCGGTTTAAACCCGCCAACAACGAACTTAACTTACACAAGAAACCCAGCTGTCGCTAGAATAACCGACCGTACTGGTTGTCAGTGACCATCAAGGTCATCCAAGGTCGACGATTTTTATATCATCTGACAGGGCGTATGCCATTTCATATTAGTGATTAATAGTAACCTTGGCCGTATCTCTCACCGTTTCCGAAATATAGCCAGTTTTCCGTCGAAAACGCACATTTTTCTTACCCCGCCATTCAACTCCCAATTTGAAAATGTTCGCCTTGCACTGGATGGCTGAAATTTTGCACGCCCAAGTGCCACACGCATGGCTAATTATTGGTGCAAAAAGTTTATTTGATGACCTAAAGCTTAGCCACAATACAACTGTTACACACGGACAGACAGACAGACACACGACGACAACCATGCCAATAGCTCGACCGTTAAGTACGGTCGGCTAAAAATTAAATGTGTGAAACCAGCCACGAAACTATGGAGCGTCACCTGCCGTATGGGATCACATGGCGCCACCTGCCGCCAGGCATATAAACGCAGTTTAACCTTAGCCAGGCAGGCGTATACTCGTTTTACCTATCCCGAAAAAGCCGAAGGCTGAGTTGACCTTGGCGAAATAAGGTGCCGCGAAACGAAATAGACAGAACATTAATTAGCCACACGCACTGACCGTATTTGACTTGGCAGATGTCTCCTACGACGATATCTTTGATGAGCGTTTGTACGACCTCTCCATTGCGTATGACGCTGATTCGCTGTTCGCCTTCAATGCGTGCTTGTAGGCCTCGGAACTGGCGTTCCTTCCTCCAGTCGTTGAACGCGGTGATTAGTACCACGCTTATGACGGCTGCGATGATAGCCGTTCCTTCGATCCACCCCGCTTTTGACTCTGTTTCATGGCCTCCTGCATTGAAATCAGACGCAAAATTCCACTCTTAAAGCGTGTACACAGCGACGTAAATAAAATGAACTAAACTGAGACGGTTTAGTTTTTTGACGATTGACGAACTGACCAATAGGCAAGCAGGGCGAGCTCATTGGTCATTGGTTGACGCGTACGTGCACGTAAGTAAGTAACTGAGTAATTGAATAGTCTGCATTTGTAGTGCGCCATTTTGTCATAACAAAAGTTCAAATCGTAGTCATGTAGTTACGGACGCCGTTAGACGGTGCCTACTGTAATGTATTAGTGCTTGCCCACTGGTCAGTTCGTCAAAAACTAAACCGTGGCAGTTCAGTTCAGTTTAGTTACGTCGTTCTGTACGCGTCTTCAGACATGGGTTAAAGTTTAAGCGATGTATAGCTCTTGTTGGGAAATCTATCTCAGAGCTACGGAGCGTCACCTGCCATATGGGATCACACAGTGTTACCAGCCAACCGACACAGGTGAACGCGCCCCGCTACGTAACCAGACAAACCGGTACTTGATTTACCTATCCCGGAGGGATGGAAGGCTGAGTTAACCTAAGCGGCTGATTACATACCGAGATGTCACTCATCTAAGCAGTAACCATTTGATAGCAAGCGGACAGAAAAACAAACTCACAAGTCGCCACCTTTTCATCAAAAGTCCAACGTTCTAACCGTTACGTCATGAAGCACCCGAAGTGCCAAATAACTAAGTCCGAAAGGAGACCGACGTGATAATGCAAAGGTAATGTTTTTGTCATCCCTAAATCGTACTCATCTACTTCCGTGTCCCCTTTTATGAAACCCTAGTGACGCCACTGTGCTACAACTACTGATACGGAAGCTATCAAAAATACCAACGTTACGAAAGACAGCGAGCAAACAAGAGATATATTAATAGTTACCGCCGCCGTCCTCCGGAGATTTGTAGAAGGAAAGACCTAGCGACAGCGCAGCGGCGATCATTAGAATTATCAGAGTCACGTCCTGGAAAGCTTCCCAGAGTAGGCGGAGAAAACTCTTCGGAGGCTTTGGTGGAATTTCGTTGCGTCCGAATTCCTCCACTCGCCGTCGGAGGTCGCTGTCTGTACCATTCAGACCTGCAGTGATTCAACAGAACGCCCACGCGTCAATCATTGATCCATCGATCAATTATTATTCTGCCAATTCGCTGTGTGTGTTGTGACAGATTTCGTCGAATCTCGTTTATGCCGCATTTTAGCGTATTTCGTTGTTTAAAAAGTACGGAATAAAAACGCATCGATGTGCAAACTATAATTTTAGCCTCGTCCAGTTTTCGCGAAAAAAGTGCGCTCACATGAATAGGTGATATTTAAACATTATTGTCATGTCGACAACTTTTGAAAAAATGTTTTTATTTGCCCTGTGTGGTTTTTTTATAGAGCGTGTTATGGCTTTCTTATTTTATCTGAATTTATAAGGTATTCTAACGTTTGCACAACGCTTTCTGGCGGATGACGTGATGTAATTTCTATTCTTTTCTCTCGGCGTTCAGTTTCAAGCTGTGTTTTTTTTTAAAATTCATACACTTTTTCTCATCTGACTTTGCCTATTACACCGCATAGAAAACTTTTTTATGTAAAACATGTTAACTGATGGACTAGTGACGATGATAGTTATAATAATAATGATTAGGATAGGCCTAATGAGCATCAACGGCATCTTGGGTTAAAAAAGTGAAGTGTACGAAGATGCAATTCTTTGATGGACAGCTGCAAATTCCCCACAGAAGACTACGGGTGCTCAGAATGTCAACTTTGCTTCTAAATTCCCATAAATGAATATTTTTGGCCCAAAATTTTCTATTTTAGGAACAGATTTCCTGAAAAGCTCAAATTCAGGGAAGCGGCATTGCCCCTTGCCCCTCCCCTGCCACCCTGCCACTGATGGTGATAAATTGATAATGACGACAAGAGTGATGACTTGCCTTTGGTCGGGTGTGTTTTTAGCCTGCTGCACAGTCCGTTAACGCCGCCATAGTTGGTCTGTATGACTCCGTGAGCTTCTGCACCTCGTTGTTGCATCAGTTCTTTCAATTCTTTGACGTTGCAGCCAAATGACTGCGTCCCGCCCGACTCTGTAGCCGCCGGCCTGTCTCCCGTTGCCATGGCTACGGGATGTCGTCAGGATGCGGCTCGCCAGGTGGCGCTGTACGGTCCAGCGCGGATGTTATGCTGTCTTGCCGCGGCCAGCTTGTCGCCGACGACCGACTTCGGTCTGGAGTGGTAATATACTATCTTTCTTCACAGCTGACCAGACGCTACTACAAACGAGAGAACACACTGGTTATTTCGGCGAGCCGTAGTTCGCAGCTATGCAATAGAACAAAACACGAACCGCAGTAATCGCTGATCAATGCTGCCACCCGCGGAATCATAAATAAGCAGTTGCGTACGTGTTTTGGCTGCATGTCTGATCTCCAAATCTTTCCTTCCACCCATCTAACGCAATCATGGGTCATTGTACCTGACAAATGAGATTTAAATCTGTCGAACGGTTTAAACAGGGTGCATAGATATGACAGACGACAGAAGAAGACTACAGCACGGAAAATGTGTAGGAATAGGCGAAACCAGCACAAAACACAGTTGCAACAAAACGATTTGTTTCTTTGTATTAGTCTACACTGTGTTCAAATAATACTTATTCACGTTTTTTATATCCCCGTGTAAAATGCTTAAAATAATACACTCAAATTTATATAAGATAACGCGTTTTTTTTCTCTGAACACATTATAATGTGCGAATCTTTAAACAGGATACGAGTTATTGCAACTTTATGACGTATAAGCCTTAAGATGTGTACACAGCGACAAAAACGTAACGAACTCAAATGAAACAAAATGAAATAAAAGCCGCACGCCCCGGCTTTCATTTTTATTTCACATCAGTTTATTTTGGTTTAGGTTATTCGTTTCATTTGATTTTTTGTTGCACCATTAGCCTATCCATGCAGCCGACGAGTAGACCTATACGGAGCTTCTATAGACAGTTTTTAAAGTTTAGTTTAGTTTTTGAACTTCGCATGTACTTGTATCTATTGCAATTATTGAGACATTTTTAGTTTCTATCTGCGGCTCCACTGAGAATGACATTTTCGTTTTCTTCTTGGCTAAGTCCCTTATGACGTCTGGTCTCGACTCCGTCATTGGCTGCTGCAGCGTCTGCAGTGCACACGCGGCATCTGCCTATCTAGTCGGTTACTAATGGCGTAGTCAGAAAATGGTGAATTAAGGGAACTCGCCTCCCTTTCCTTCTCTTTTCCTTTTTTTCTTTTTTTCCTCTTTCGTCCCTTCACTTTTTTTCCTTTTTCCCCTTTTTAGTCTTACCATTCCCCGTTTTCCTTTCTTCCCCATTCTCTTCCCCTTAGAAGTAGGATCCATAAATTCTAGCTAAGGGATCTGGGAAACCGCTGTAAGCTCCACCAGGCAGGTCTGGGGCAAAATCGCTGTCGACATCGAGTTTGGTTCATTGTAGCTTTAAAACACGAAATCTAGTGGCAACGATTTTAATTATTTCTGTATCCAGCTAACCAAATTAGCACATTTAGTGCAGTTTGAATGTGTGTTTATGTTTCTTCTGTTTGGGGGCCCTCATTGGATACGCCACTCTTTGTTACCTGTCAACGTACGAGATGTCTGACTGTGGCTAGTGTATTGATCTGTGGACCGGCTGTCAAGCGATAGATGCTATGTGCAAACGCCGTACCTGATGTTTTCTAACTAGCTCAAGTTTATGTATATGCCTACCTGTAGCTACAGTAGCTTAGCTTATATTACCTGTGCAGCTGCGGACCGCCGGTCTATCCACGGCGGAGTATACAGGCTGCAGAATTCTGCTGTGGGGGGGTAATTTAGACACCCCGTTTCGTTCATTATTTTCCCTTCAACCTTTTTCTTTCCTTGTGTCCCTTACCAATATCCAGCTAGGGGGCTTAGCAGGCCTAAACTCTCCCAGTGGGCACGGCTGAAAGCCTCGAAAGAAATGTATTTTGGTGTATTTCTAGGTTAGACGTCGTAGACGTAAAAAGATCATACTTTCCTAAATAAACTGTTAAACCGTAAAACGCCTAAATGTAATATTGGACGGGCTGTAATTTTTGTTCAGACTTTTTATACCCAACTGGGAGTGCACAGAACGTTGCTATTAATCACTAATATGAAAAGTTCTAGAAACGCTTTCGATTGGTGACGAAATCTGCGACCTCAGACGGCCATTATGCACCTAATTCGACTATAAACAAAAATTTGAAAAAATAAGCCCCTACCGGTATTATCATTAGCAAAAATGTAGGACTATTTTGAAGGTTTTACTTTGTGATATTGTGTATCTGTCTGTTTTGTCTGCCGTTAAGGCGAATAAACGTGTTCATAAGTCGTGTAAAACTTCGCCAATCCGCAATCCGGGCATAACAACGTCTGACAAAATCTATTTATTTGTTAAAATACATTTCCAAAGTTGTCCGCCCCCGCTCTGAAATTTTTCCTGGTTGTATAGTCAGTTGTTACGTCTATAGCTATGGGGAAATCCACTTCAAGTCTATACCGACTAACAGTGCTATCATCGTTAGTCATAGTAGATCTAGCTATCACAACAGCTAGTAACCATTACCGATGCGATTACCGCACTAATGATGTAACTAATTAGCGACCCGCAATCTTGACTCATGCTTCGGCATTCGTTAGTCGCAAGATGAGTGTAGTCTAGTAACAAGAACCGGTGATTCTGCGCTGCGCATCTTGGCTGCTAACGCCGGCATTTAGGGTAAAGATTAGCTCGTACGTGGGGGTCAGCGAAAATGCCGTTGACCGATCCTAACTTTCCGTCCACAGTATCCGCTTCGCTATATGTAAAGGCGCGTACAGTACAGAGCGACGTAACTCAACTGAACTGAACCGACACGGCGTAGTTTTTGACGAACTAACCAATGGGCGAGCAGGACAAGCCCATTAGTCATTGGTTGATGCGTGCCTGAGCGTAGTGATGTAAACACCGACGCCGTTAGATGGTGCCTACTGTAATACATTACTGCTGGCCCGGTGGTCAATTCGTCAACAATTAAACCATGTCAGTTCAGTTCAGTTACGTCGCTCTGTATGCGCTTAACGGTTTGACTTTAATATGCAATGCACCTTTAGCTGGGGTTTTAAAATCCGCAACCTCTTTTTCCTGCAGTGTGACGCAATATTGTTTGGGACCATTTGAGTGTCCCTGTCTAGTAGAATTTTGTTTTGTTCAACGGCTTTAGCATAGTACAACAAGTAATTTTAGCCAAGCTCATGTAACGCGCCTTAGCAGTTCCTGTTCGCAGATTGTCTTGATCTATCTCCTGCCATTTTCGTCGCAATTCACTCTTGAAGTGTGCCCCACAACCGAAAATCACAAAAAACACTAAAACCGCCTATTTTTGAGTTTCCAGGTCATTCAAGGTGATCGATGTCAATACCGCTAAACAGCTCGTCACCAGTGCTTGTTATGATAAGCAGTATGTCTATGCCTATCTGCAACTTTTTTTCTCGACGCGCCAATATCAGTAAAATAACCAGTTTTTAGATGGGTGCCCCTCTTTGATGCTTGTGTGCGCAGGCCTCCTTGAACCTACGGGGTCCTAACGTGGACTGCTAAAATCTGCGGTTAATGCTAAAAATTTCATGTGCAGGTTGTCTTGGTCCATCTAAAGTCGTTCTGACGCAAATCATTCTCAAATTGTGCGCTGCAGCCAAAAATTGCGAAAAAAATTTTACTAAAAACCCCTATTTTGCGGGTTCAAGGTCGTTGAAGATCATCAATGTTGATAAATTTAAAAAACCCGTGACTAGTGCTTGCTATAATAAGCAGCATGTCTGTACCTATCTGCAGCCGTTTTCGCAATATTTGAGCCAATAACGGCACAATAACCTTTTGGGGGAAGGGGTACCCCTCTCCGGCTTCCTCGTTTAAGGAAAACCCCTTCATTCTAGGGCACGAAATTTTGTTAGAAAAAAAACTAGAGTCCTTGGGGCAGCCCACGGTAAAAATTTCGTGATCTTAGCTTGCATTGTTTTGATAGGGCTGCAGAGTGTGACAGACGGACGGACGGAGAGACAGACGCGCCCAGGCCATAACTAAAACGCGGGAAGCATTACATGCTGTCGCGCGTAAAATGTGACAGACAAACAAACGGAGGGACAGACTATAAACTACAGTGACATCATGCAATAACTGACATACCGCGTAAAAGCGGAGTGTCAACATCTTGTCGAAAACTGCTTTGCGCATCTAGGCGTGCGAACTTTCTACGTTGTTTATGTCCCAAATCAAACGTTAGTCACCAGATAGGCATCAGCTGAATAAGTCCAGTTTCTTAATAATAATAATAATGATAATAATCTGACTTGTAAAGCGCCAGTATGTGCTAAAAAAGACTTCAGTGGCGGTTTCCTTTCTCTGTGTCCAGTCATTTAATGATGTAAAGTATTTTAATACCTCAAAAAATGTAAATGTTATTTATGTACAGCATGATTTATGTCTATAGTAAAATTTATAAATAAATTTTCCTACGTGTAACATCGGGTATTTCGAAATTGGAATAGAAAATATTTCGTTAGTTCCAAGTATTTCTAGGTATTTGAGTACTTGCAGCAAGAATATGTCGCAACATTGACCACGGCAAATGTTCATACCAAATTTTAGTGTTCTGCACCTTTGCGAAATGGTGCAGAATTCCACTGTATATTGCGCACTGCGGGGCTATAAGCTTGCGATGATACTGACGCTCATTACAACAGAAAGTTTTAGGAACCAGACGTCATAATGCGGCCTATAAAACAGTCGCGTAATAAAAGTTTATTTCTGCGAATAATGCAATAGCATACGCACAATCGTCATAATGTCGCAAAACTGCCATTATCGTTAAAATAGCACCAACAAAAGTGAGAAAACGACCAACACTGATGCCGCAGTTACGCGTGGAATAAAATATGCTCTGCAAATGTTGTGTACGAATGTGCTAGCTTTGTTTCATGCATAACCACGTCTGCTAGATAAACGAGAAATTTGAGCTAATGCTCATGAGACGCGCGAAAGCCTATAGCAGTTCCGGTTTAGTAGTTTAGCTGCAAATTGGGGTGTTTACGCTAAGTTAATATACAAATACCAAATTCTCTATCTAAATCGCATAACGATAGTAGCGTGGCGCCACCTTGTAAATGATAAAGTTTTGTGTCGCAGCCCGAAATCGCCAAAAAATCTATAAAACCCCCTATTTTGGCGTTTAAGGTCATTCAAGGTCATTGAATTCGGCGCCAATCGAGAGCCAGTATACGACTTCCTATTAATGATTAATAGTAAGCTAGGCCCTATCTCGCACCGTTACTGAGATACAGCGACTTATTAGCCAAAAATCGCAAATTTAGCCCACCCTCTCTCATTTAGCGCCCTCGTTTAGGGTGACCCCCTTCGAGTTTATAGAAAAGCTTTACGGTTCCTGAAACTAGAGTTTTCCAGGCAGCCTACGTTGAAAATTTGGTAATCCTAGCTTGCACCGTTTTTGACTGATCCACCCGTGTGACAGACAGACGGACAGAATTGCGATGACTAAGACGCGCTGAAAGCAGTGGCTGCTTTCGCGCGTAAGTAAGTAAGTAAGTAAGTAAGTAAATGATTTATAAAGCGCCAAAGTCTCAGAAAGAATCAGGGCGCGTAATAAAAATGTTCTACGAACTAAAAGGTTTTGCAGAAAGGCTTGCAAAGATAGTTCGTGAAGTAAAGTGTATTTGGATGTTATGTAAAAATACTGTTTAAATGTTTCAGTCAAGACAGGAAAATTAATTTGATAAACCAAAAAAGTCCAAACGTTAAGTTTTTAGGTTATTTAAATGTTGTGAAAATTAGACTACAAATAAAATTTAATATTTTAATCGTATTTCTGAGTTCTGGCGTCACGTCATTTATTCAACAAAATCGACGTGACATAGAGAATAGCGTATAAAATGTTTTTCCTGGGTCTTAATTTTTGCGTCCGGTTTTCTTTGTACATTAAAATTTAAACAAATAAAAACTACAACAAAACTTAAAACTCCAACAACCTAAGAAACTAAAAACATTTTTCAAATTATCTGAGTGTTTTCCAGCCACAGCAGAAGCCCAGGAGTGATCTACATCGGCTAGAACTATTCAAAGACATCGGTTAGAACAGTTTTTTACGCGCAGTAACAAGTACTGCTATAACGCGTCTTAGCCATCGCAATTCTGTTCGTTCGTCCGTCTGTCCGTGTGAATCTCTGTCCGTCCATCTGTCACACGGGTGGATCAGTCAAAAACGGTGCAAGCTTAGCTAGAATTACCAAGTTTTTACCGTCGGCTGCCTAGAAAACTCTAGTTTCATGAACCGTAAAGCTTTTCCATAAATTCGAAAGGGGTCACCCCTAGCGAGGGCGAAAAATGAGAGAGGGTAAGAAAACTTTACGATTTTTAGCCATTAAGTCGCTGTATCTCAGAAACGGTGCGAGATAGAGCCTAGGTTACTATTAATCACAAATAGGAAGTCGTACACTGGCTTTCGATTGCCACCCAGACCAATAACCTTGGACGACCTTAAACGCCAAAATATGTTTTTATGGATTTTTTCGCCATTTCGGGCTGCGACACAACTCTGTAGCATTCTTAAGGTGTTGCCACGCAACTAACTCGTTATGCAATGCAGATGGAGATTTTGGTATTTGTATATTAACTTAGCGTGAACACCCCAGTGGGCAGTGGGCCTTCATACATGCACCGCTGTCGCGCGTTCCCTTTGCGTTAGCTAGGCTTTTTTGTCTACTACGTACATGTAACACGTTACACAGCTTAGATGCTCGATTTGGCAGTTGCCGACGGTTGCCACTTTTTGCGAATATTACCAAAATATCGAAATTTTTGACGATTTTTTTATCGGCAGTTTTGCGTTTTAGGTGAAAGCAAACGAAATGCACTAAACTAAATTGAACTGCAACATGTCAATGCACGCAGTTGATCTCAGTTCAGTTTCGTTCATTTCTGTCGCTTTTTAAACGCCTTTCGATGTGCGTTATATTACTATCACGCAAACTCTTTCATTTGAGCGCAGAAGAAAAACTTACTCTTCACTAGACTGTCGACACGGAAAGATATACTCGCTGCAGCGGACGACAGAGAGCAGCAGACAAGTTATTTACGATCGAAAGATTAAAATCCGCTCAATCCGACGACGTGAACGTCATCTCTCGACTGACGTAGTCTAAGGTTCGCCGACTTCCAGTCGAGTGATGGTTCTAGATCTCGTTTTCTTAAGTCTATTTTCGCGCACCTGCAATGACGTCATTGCAGTATTTACTAGATACTGCTGCTGGTCTGCTAACTATCTGACTGATGATATTCTTCCGCCCAGCCGTCTGTCTGTCCGCCTGTCTGCTGACGACCTGTCTAGTTAGTTACCTCAGTCTGCTGATGCGAGCACCTGCATGCTGCTGCAGCTAACGCTGCTGCAGCTCGTGACTTATATCCCGTTTACACGATCGAGCAAACGTCAAGCAAACATCAAACAATTAGAGGACACGTCGTGCAGATGTATTTTGAATGTTGCTTGATGGTTGCTTGAAGCTTGCTTTATGTTTGCTTGATCGTGTAAACGGGGTATTAGGCACACCCGGGCGCATTCGTTTGATGCCCCTAAAGGCGCGTACAGAGCGACGTAACTGAACTGAACTGAACTGACATGGTTTAGTTTTTGACGAACTAAGCAGTAAGCAAGCAGTGATGCATTACAGTGGGCACTGTCTAACGGCGTCGATGGCCTAGTTGACTACGTTCACGTATGCGTCATCCAATGTCCAATAGGCGAACAGGCGAGCAGTAGTAGCAGTCAATTATTAAATTTGTTAATCTTTTATTTTTAATCAGACTATTTTTGCCAGATGCACAGACAGCACAGTAAGAACACAGTGCGTAAGACAAGAGTAATAAACAGTATCGCTAAAATCGTTTAAACAAAACTAATACTGAAAACAAAAACTGAAAAATACTGCTAGTATTGTCGATAACAATAAAATGAAAGCCCTCTAGATATCTCGGTTTTGCTGTAGCACTACAACATTATTTTGATCAGCGAAACATTTTAAAGATCCATTCTTCTGATTACTCAAGACACGGTTTTGCTTTTGACCCCCGGAGATTTTTAATAACTAGAGTTTTAAAATGTAAAAGGTAGTTACAAAACATGACAACATTGACAACAACAACAACAACGCTGACAACAAAAATGAAATATTTGAAGTTGTTGAAGACTTTTCTTCATCGGCTTTTTTCACTGCTTTAACAACTTCTTTGGCGTTTAGCTGTTTTCCTATTTTGTCTATTCATTTTTGGCCGCTTTTGTATTTTGGTTTCTAGATATTTCCAATCGCGTCTATACTGCAGTGGAATGCAATTGCTGGTACTGGTATGGTAACAAAGTGCTTTCCGGGAAACCAAGGCGTAGCCTATATAAGCAGACTACCATTGCGTTTTATTATTAGTTGCATCTTGTTATAATACGACAGATTAGCTAGGCGTATAGTGATGTGCCGTCTCAACATTTTGTGTAACAAAAATAACATACACCATTAGAAGAAACTTCTTATGTACTAAGACAATCGCGGCAAACGTGCACATTTAAACAGATATTATAGAACATTTTTCTGGATACTGAAAGTATAGTTAAATGTCGGCTGCAACGTATACCACAGTCTCAAAAACAAGTAACCAAACCCTTATCAGCTCAACTTTGCCGAATATTGACCAATTTTCAATGTTTAATGTTACATTTAGCAGGGAATATTTAGCACAACGTTGCTGCATGACTTTGAGAAATACTATTACTTTAGGGGCCTAATACAGGCGCTAAATGTTGAAAATCAGTCAATCTCTAATCCAAAAAGTGTACAAAGCAACAGAAATTGACTATAAACTAAACTGTCAACTGCATTCTTAGTAATTACTGTTCTAAACTGTTTAGGAGCTTATTAAACTACAGTGGCAATTCAGTTTAGTTAATTACGAGAAATGTTAATTCAACGCGGTTAATTTATGTCGCTTTGTAGCCTATGCTTTTAAAGACACGAGCAAGAGTTTGGTGTTTTGTTTTTTTTGACTCACAATGTATATCGATAATACACATGCTTTTACGTGTGTATTATCGCGGTATGTTTGACGTTTCGATATCAGCGCAGCTCCAGTTATCTTATACGTCGTAGATTCGTCGCTGCCTGTTTCCGAAGCAAGCTCTAAACGTCGGCGCGTCGTCACCGCCAGAGCCCAAGGTTGCCAGGTGACGCGCCCCGGACAGACAGGTGCGCGATAGCCTACTCTATTAGCTTGTACTGCTTGGACGCAGCTTTCTCATCATATTCATATTTCTCATATTCAGTTTTGTGTCCCGACAAAGTTGGGAACGACAAAACCGAAAATTTACACTGATCTAAACTTAAATTTAGCGTTTGGCCACCAGGCCTATCAAGCCGCAGAAGATGGTGTAGTGGTATAGTTTTGAAGGTTTCCGGTTTTGACACGAAATCTTCAGTTAGGCTATAGCTTGTACTGATTGGCCTGTGCTGCCGCCACGTAATCAGTATTTAGCGGGTCGCTTCCCGTCCAACACAACGTACGCAAAGTACGCAACGTAACGGACGCAACAACCGCTTCTATCCTTCCATTACGTCAGCTGCGTATGTTATACGTACGTTGCGTGCGCTGCTGCCGCCGCGTAATCTGCTTTCCTGCTTACAGACAGATTGCGACGCTCTCACCTGTGGTCACGTGACACCGGTAGGCTGCAGCCTACTGTAGTTAGTAGTTACTAATGCTGGCTTGCGTATGCTGAATCATCGATATTCGTAGAACCCGCGCGACTCACTGAATTACTGTTAAGACGCGTATACAGCGACGTAACTGAACTGAACTGACACCGATGAGTTTTGACGAACTGACCAATGGGCAAATTGCAGGGCGAGCTCATTGGTCATTAATTGGCGCGTACGTGCGCGTAGTCGCGTAGGCTACCAACGCCATTAGACGATGCCTACTGTAATGCATTACTGTTTGCCCATTGGTCAGGTCGTCAAAAGTCATCGGTGTCAGTTCAGTCCAGTTCAGTTACGTCGTTCCGTACGCGCATTTAACTAAAGAAACCAAATGTTAAGTAAATCGAATGAAATAAACTGTGTACACAACTTCCCGGCGTTGGGCCTACTTGATATCGCTGTTTTTCGACCGCACAATATATTCAACTTTATTACCTCCGCCAAGGAGATTATGTTTTTGCCAGAGTTTGTTTGTCGGTGTGTTAGCAAGATAACTCAAAAAGTTATGAAAGGATCTTTCTGAAATTTTCAGGGAATGTTGGGAATGGCAAAAGCTACAAGTGATTTAGTTTTGGGGGTGACCCGGAAGGAATCCTGGATTCTGGATCACTTTAAACTTTTTGTTAACATTGCTTCAAATGGGGAATTTGTGTCGAATCACTATGTTTGGCGGAGGTCTGCGCTCTCCGAGTGCTTTTCTAGTTTGTCGAAGTAACATTTTACTATAGCAAAATACAAAAAAATAGCAAGTGAACAAACCTCAGTATACAAAATATTTAATAGTGACTGGCGTCGAGGTCATCATTGAAAATATTTGATTCGAATATCCGTAAAATGTTGCCCGAGATCAAAATCTAGGGCAACATTTTACGAAGTGAGTGTCAAAAATTTTCACTGATGATCGACACGCCAGTCACTATTTGTTTTGTTATATTTTAAGCTCAAAACAACACAAAAAATTAAACAAAAATCATTTAAACACAAAACTGTGACGACTTCAATGTTGCCCGGCGCACACTGTTGATCGGTCAACACTGCGTACTTGTAATCGTCACGTGACGCGCTTTGGACCAATCGCGTGCAGGTATTTTGCGTTGAGGTGTAACAATTTAAGCTAACAGATAGGCCCAGAAAAGTCACCTTTTTAGCATTAACAAACGTAACGTGCAACTTTCGCAACGAACAAAAAAGATATGTCATGTTGGAAAGCCCCCCCCCTCCCTTATGTTCCCAGTTGCCACTGTCCAAGACTCTTAAGTTCCACGTTTCGTCAACATACTGTCTTACCACGCGACAGGCTGGTCACATTTATGCCTAGGCCTAGACGTTGTCTCGATAACTGGGCCAGTCGTCTAGAACTTTTTTCCTTTCGTGACCTTTAGTAATCTGCGCCATGTGACATCGAAATGTTATTAACAACATAAGACTTGCTTATTTTCCAAACAGATTAAAGACGCTCAGTACTGGTTGATAGGTTACGTGATTTTACGTATTAGCCCCCCTACCTACTTACAAAAAAAAATGATAAAAAAAATAAAGTTGGTTTGATGGACTATCTTTGATACGCGCGGCGTAAATGAGTGAAAAAATTAAATGTTTTAAAACTCCAGAATTCCAGGAAACAATCGATTAATTACGAATAAAATTGACATTGGGCCTAATGAATTTAGTCAGCGCGTCACGTCGTAAAACAAGTCGCGTTTTTACTGAAAGTTTATGTACGTTTTGTGCTAATTTCTACGCATAAAATTTCTTTCACATGCAGACGGCGACTGTAGATAATGTCTTTCCCATGGCATGCAGATGTGTGAATACCGTTTCCGACAGTGGCGCAGTGAAAAGGAGCAGAGAAAAAAATAGATTTTTCTCAAATTTCGGGCTCTGGAAAGTTGTCGAGAAATTTTGTTGTCGGAAAAATTTCACCCGGAAATGCTAAATTTAAAGCTAAAAACTCATTTCCGCGAAATTTGGGGAAAATGTAAAAATTTTCTGAAGCGATAGTCTTTTCTGTGAGAAATTAATTTGCAGCTGTCGGTAGGAAAATTGCAATTTCCTTCTTTTCGTACTTTTTTTAACTCAACGTCGCCGCCGATTTCCGACAGAAGCAACGCAGACGCCGACAGCCAGCTTGTTAATACGCCAAAATTCCGCCAGAGGGCAGACTTCGATTGGCGCAGGTCGTCAGGTACAGCTGTAACTGTTGTTTAATGTCGGTAAAATTTTAGAGACAGCAAATTAGGCAAACTAATTAATCAATAAAACTATTTCGTTCTGTTATAATGAAATGTTGTGAGCATTCCTAACCACTCAATACAATTAGTATTATGTAGCATAGCATTCGCTGTTTAAAATCATATTCAGATACGTTTTAACACGGTCTACACACTAAGTCAGTGTACACGTGTAACGAAGCTTAATACACGTTGGACCGTGTTGAAGCGTACTTGTTTCATGACTGTGATTGACGGCGAGTTCTGCCTGAGAATGGATGCTGTAGGGCCTACGCAGACCCGAGCTACGTGGCCCATGTTTGCACATTTAAGATGTTTCCGATTTATGCTTTTATGTCCATTCCAGGCCTCGGAGAAGATAAATGCAAAATATGTTACGGATTTAATCATAAAACGAGATAACAAGAAGATCATTTACCAAGACATGAAAAGAAAAACTGAACCAACTAGTTATTCTTGCAAGCTCCGGTTTTCAAAGTTGTAACTAGCGACGTCGTTTGTTTTTGTGCATTGCCGATGTATTTCCAAGACAAGGGGTACAAGACAAGGAGATCCAATATCACCCACTGTGTTCATCGCGGATCTAGAGAGAGCCATGGACAAAGTCAAAGATGGCGAAGAAGGAATATCGGTACACGGACTAAGAATAAACAACTTGCGATTTGCGGATGACATAGACATAATCGAGGAGGATGAAAGCACGTTGGAAAGGACAGTTCATTCACTACATAAAGAAGCAATGAGGTATGGGCTAATGATGAACACCGACAAAACAAAGACGA
>Ga0209671_1002341_pt1 | contig 17227 bp, 10 predicted proteins | sample WorMetHERISLAND2_2_FD_187401 | JGI IMG/M metagenome (GOLD analysis project Ga0209671, IMG submission 187401) | Marine gutless worms symbiont microbial communities from Max Planck institute for Marine Microbiology, Germany - Olavius geniculatus... | ecosystem: Host-associated > Annelida >...
GGTATATATACCATAGAAAAATTTTCGTTATATTTCACCCATTTGCCGAGAAGCCCCCAATGGACGGATTTGCACGAAATTTTGCACGGAGGGTCGTCTCGCCGACGTAATCACCTGTTTCGAATTTTGTGTCGATCGGTTGAGGGGTTTCGGATCTGCGTGGGGTCGAATTTTGCCATTCTCCCTTTACTTAGCCGGTCGCCATTAACACAGGGCTGTGCTACCGCACGCCTGTGACAAGAAGCTCAGTTGTCGCTAGGATAGCCGACCGGACTGGTTGTCAGTGACCTTTAAAGTCATCCAAAGTCGATAATTTTCATCTAATGTGAAAGAGCGTGTGCCACTTCCTATTAGTGATTAACAGTAACCTTGGCCCTATCTTTTACCGTTTTGAGATATGGCCATTTTTCCGTTGAAAAACGCACATTTTTTGTACCCTTTCCATTCAACCCTAAATTTAAGACTGTTTTCCTTGCACTAGATCGCTGAAATTTTGCATGCCCCGGTTTAAGACACAGAGCTAAATATTCGTGTAAAAAATTTCATTAAGACGCAACGTTTAGCTACAAATACTCCCGTGACAGACAACAGACAGACGACAACCGTACCATATGCTCGACCGTTACGTAACTACGGTCGGCTACTAACGCAGTCGCAGTTCTATTGGTGATAACATAAGTCACAACGTAAAAGACGTGCAACATTAAACCGACAAGGCATGTGACAGTCACGACACAATGTTTCACGGTTTCTCGATTAATGTAGTTTTAACAGAAATTGACTGTAATGTTGGTCGGACAGAGCGGTACAGCTTGATCAAACTACCCCGGAGGGATGGAAAACTGAGTTGACCATTGGTGATTGGTTATAAACCGAAATGATTAATACTACTTATTCATCCAAATAGTAACCAATTGATAGAAACCATACAGGGAGTTGAACCCATGACTTATTACCTCCGCCAAGAAGGTAATGTTTTTGCCGGACTATGTCTGTCTGTTTGTCTGTGTGTTAGCAAGATAACTCAAAAAGTTATAGACGGATTTTTCTGAAATTTTGAGGGTATGTCGGGAATGGCAGAAACTACTAGTGATTCAATTTTGTGGGTGATCCGGAAGGAATCCTGGATTCTGGATCACTTTGAAATTTTCGTTAACATTGTTTTCAATGGAGCATAAGGGTAACCGCTGCAAAATCGAAGATGATGCTGACACCTAGCGAACAACATTGCCTTGGCGGAGGTGTGCGGGCTATGACTGCTTTCTTGTTGATTTTAAGTCCACGCTAAAGTTGATTCGTCCTTCATCATCATCATCATCATCAAGTCATGTGTACAAAGCAGTTAAGTCGTATAGTGTATTTCTGTTGGTTGGTTGTGTATTGCTATCATGTATGTTTTGTGTTGCACAGCTCGCGACCTCTGCGTGGCTTACGAAAGCGCCTTCCACATTGAACAAGGTGAACGCCAATTTTTTTACGAAACAAAAACAGTCATCAGTTTGGCGTAAGCTCACGTTTGGGTCGCCTAAAAATGCAGGACTGGAAAATGACGGATCTAAGAAATCACGGGAAATGCAATTTCGTCCGTCATTTTTCAGTTGTGCATTTTCCGGTCTTGCATTTCCAGCGCTCTTTCACGTTTCAATAAATTGAGATCTATCAAACCAAATTCTTGTGTGACTCAAACCAACTTGCGAACGACCTTTCCTCTGCGACCTTCCGATGTCGTCCGATGCGGCAGACATTTGGGCATTTTATCGTCCAAACGTTCTGAGAAACTGTCGGATGATTCAGGTGAGCAAATCTAAGACTTTTATGACTGTTTTTAAGTTCGGGAAAAAGACTGGTGTATGTACAATCCAAAGATGGACTGAGAATGCAGTGGATGCGAGTTGGTACAGACGGCAGAGGAGTACGTAAACACAATGACACGGGATGGACAATAGATGTAGAAACATTTTTAAAATGTTTTTTTCGTAAAGGTTTAAAAACGTGTTTTTAAATGTTTTTATTTTTTAATGTTTTTTTATTTAAAAAAATGTTTTTGTGCTTTTTAATGTCGTGTTTTTGTTTTTGTTCGGGGTTTTTATTTATTTATTTGGCCGCCATTTGTTGTAAGCCTAGTACTGGTCTGCCACTGCTAATGTGCGTTTGCTACATTTATTAATAAAATACTGTGTTACTGTGTGCTATATTTTGTAAAAAAAAAACGATAGTGCTCTTAACTGTTGTTTTTCAGGCTGCGAGTGTCTGGTGTATGAGAGTAACGGTCGATCAAATGGTGTGTTCAGTTCGGTCAACTACCCCGGGTTCTACCCACTTAACGTCAGCTGCGTTCTGTACACGTTTATCGGCGACTACGACGAGATAGTCGAGGTCACCTTCGTCGAGTTTGACCTTCAAGTGCCCTTCAACAACCGGTTAGTTTCAGCTACTGAAAAAGTTATGAACAGATTTTTATAGACTTTTTGTGGGGTAGGGTGAAAAGTGGCCCAAGGAACACTGGTCTACATGTTCCTGGCAATTCGACACCCGGATCACGATCAGTGAAGTTTTATACCTCTCGTCGTGCTTCTAACTGTTTTATTAGGTCTAGTTGAAATGCGATGCGCGCTAGTGCGAAATACGAACAGTTGCTGACAGAAAACAACTTTTTCATGAAAAGCTACATACATTTTTGACCATTAAAATCTTTTTTCAACGCGTATACTTATAAAATGCTTTCGGTAATCGACGGTGTCTTATAGAAGTTGTAGAGCAAATGAGCAAATGAAAAATATTGGTTGGTTATGTCAAATAATGGTTGTATTTAACTGTATTACAAATTCCACGATTGTTATTGAGATTGATAAAGTGACGCTTGAATGGGCTTGATACTATAAAATAATAAAAAAAACATAAAGGTTGAAATGTCAAAAATCTAGGCCACAAGCTCATGTAACTAATTAGCAGCAACTAAAACTTTGTAAGTCGCTAATTTGTAAGATTTTCCTTCGTAAGTAACGAGGTACGTGATAGTCGAAGGTTATTATGTCACGTACATGGCGAAAATGTTCTTGACTGCCCTAGACTGGCTTATTTTTCTGACCAATATAATATTGTTATCGTACTTAGTATACTCATTATATTTATATTATTCTTATACTTACAGTTATTATTATTTTTGTGCCTAGCGAATGCACATCAGATTCGATTTTTATGGCTTTTAACGTTGCGACAACGTTTTATCTAGCTGACAGATCTAATTGAGGAAACGGTAAAATGGCGCAGCAAATCGGTTTACTTATTCATCTCACTATACTGTAATAATAGCATGTTTACGGCCTGCAAATAGACCTAGAAGCAATAATACATAGGCCTACACTGTACGCTGTCGAGCGTTCTACAGTTTCGCGCTTAAGCTGCTAGGGCGCGTACAGATCAACGTAACTGAACTGAACTGAACTGACATGGTTGACATGGTTTACTGTAGTTTTTGACAAACTGACCAATGAACAAATACTAATGGCTTACAGTAGGCACCATTTAACGGCGTCTGTGGCTTACGTGACTACGCTCACGTACGCATCAACCAAGGACTAACAGGCTTGCCTTGCTTAGCCATTAGCCAGTTCATCAAAAACTAAAACGTGTCAGTTCAGTTCCGGACTTCCGGTACGTCGCTCTGTTCGCGCCTTTAGTTACGCTGAGCCAGTTACAGCAGTGTAAATAAGTAAACGAAATGTGCAGTGACAGAAAACTCGCCGTTTGGCTCGTCTGCTTCTTGAATACGTAAGCATCGCCAAAGCGGGCGGGAACAACTGAGGAGGGAGGACATAATCCCGAAATTCGCGTAGATCGGACGAGTTCAGAAATTATTATCTAGACGGGGGAAAATGGCCGGGAGAATGCATATGAAATCTTCAGACAAAAGACAGCGTATGTTTTGTTATCATTATCGTTGCTGTTATTATGAGTTTTTACCTACATTTTGGCTTTTCAGATAAAAGGATGCCAAGTGCCAGTGTTAGTGAGCGAGTTTTGAGCAGTGTAAATTTCAGATCATTTGTTCTCCACATCTTATTGGGAGATAAGGGCGGGGGGCTTTACGTTTGAACCTCGTTGGGGACACTTTAATTAACAGTTGCCTCAGACCTTCACACTCAGTGTTTGAATGGTCGCCGCCTGCAGTCACTCCGGACGATGCCACCATTTCACGCGAAGTCTGTGTATTTCGCCCAATTCCGACATTTGCAGAAGGGCAAGGTTGAACCTGTCGAGGTACGGCGATCCGATGGGCAGAGCGAGAGCGAAATACGTGAAATGCTCGCTGCTCGCGATCGTCAGGTCGTTTCTCTGCATGTCTTCATGTATCAAAATCGCCAGGTCGGATATGAAAGCCCACGGGCGATCGTCGGTGGAAGCCAGCATGCGTCGGACGCCCTCGGCCGTCGTTCGGACGAAACCCGTCTCCGGATCCTCTGCCATTGTCGACCACATTCCCGTGTACTGGAGCGAATTGCGAAAGAAATCCTTCGCGGCGCTGGAGTCGACGACCCCGTACTTGACGAAGGTCTGGCGACCGAGGTCCTCCATCCGGTGGATGTTGAACTGTGTCGACTGTCGCTCCTTCATGATGGCAGCAACGCGGTAGTACATGAAAGGTTTCGTGAAGTCAACAACCCTCTCACGTTCTGCCGTGACTGTCAAAGCACCAGCCGCAATGTCAACCTCCTACCATACGCATCGTACACTCACATTTTAGCACGCGGCTGGCGCAAGCTCGGATTGTCCGGATTTTTGCTTGTATTTTGTCGAATCTGGTGTCAGTGTGCCAATTTTAGAGCGCCGTATATGAGCGGTGTAGCATCTACCACAACAGCGCTTCACACAGCGTTTTGTGCTATAAAATAAGACATTGGAAACGAACAAAATTTCACATATTTCGTGACAATATGCTGTAGATAGTGTGTAATAGAATGTGCCATGCACGAGGGCAATCTCAATATCGTTGAAAATACATTCCGCATCGGGGCATAAAAATGGTCAAAAATGAGACATTTTGATCAACAGAAATAATTGCACACGACGCATTGAACCGACTCGGCATACACAGTCAGCCGCCGCCGCCATCACTAAGATAACTGTTAACAAGAAATCTAAACTAGTGCTCATGAGACGCACGAAAGCCTATAGTAGTTAGTGTTCGCAGGTAATCTTGGTCTATCTCCATCCATTACGTCGCAATTCACTCTTTTGCAGCAAAAATCGCCCGAAAATTAGTAAAAACTTTTATTTTAGGGTTTAAGGTCATTCATGGTCGTCGATGTTAACATTTCTAAAAAGCTCGTCGCCAGTGCTTGTTTATGATAAGCACCATGTCTATACCTATCTGCAACCATTTCACGCTAGATAAGCGAACAGCAGATAGATAACCACTTTTTAGAGGGATACCTCTCTTTGACACTTGCGTGCGCAGGCCTCCTTGAACCTAAAAGGTCCGGACTTGGACTGATAAAATCAACATTTAATGCTGAAAATTTTATGTGCAGGTTATCTCAATCCGTCAATAGCCATTTCGGCGCAATTTATTCTTGAAATGTGTGTCGCAGCCCAAAATCGCGAAAAAATTACTAAAATCCTTTATTTTGGGGAGTTCAAGGTCATTCAAGGTCATCGATGTTGACATTCCTAAGAAACTCGTCATCAGTGTTTGTTATGATAAGCAGCATGTCTGGGCAACCATTTTCACGTTAGACGAGCCAATAGGGGTAGAATAACGCTTTTTAAGGGGTGTGCCCCCTTTTCGCCCCTTCGTTCGTGGGGACCCCGTCACCCAGCGGCATAAATTTTTTCACGAAATACTAGAGACTCTAGGCTATCATATGGTAAAAACCAGAAGTCTCTATCTTACTTGGTCTTGGAACGGTACCGGGACGTGACACCAGGACAGACAGACAGAACTACCGTATAGCTAATACGCGCTATAAAATAGTCCACAAAGTGAACACTTACTCTCCTCGTGAGTTCGCCAATCATGCCGTTCCAGAGTCCATCCGTCATCTTTTCTCCGTACTTGCCGTCGCTGACCAGTTTGATCTCGTACTGAAAGCCAACTAGCTCGGACAGACGTACCAGTAAATCTGGAATGAATCCCACGAAGTCGCCCTCAGCGTCAGATCCACGCATCAGGAATCCCTGCTCCTGAACGCACCCGTGCCAGCCTTATACGTTATAAATGTGAAAAAACATCAGTTTATACACTTGTTAACGGCAACATTAAAGAACTCGCACATCGAAAACAGCAAAAATCACAACAGGTGATATTGCCCGCGTCACACTATGTGTCAATGTGCTGCTGAATAATAGGGCCTATCACAGGTAAACGCGCCCAGCATCAACCCAAGCTAGATAGGCCGGTAAGTACTTGATTTGCCTACCGCGGAGGGATGGAAGGCTGAGTTGACCTTAATGTTGGTTATATACTGACATGGTTTACTTGTTCGCAGAGTCACGGATCCAAGTAGTAACTACTTGATAGTTACCCGACTAAGAGTCGAACCCTCTACCTCGCGATCGTAAGTCCGGCGTTCTAAACGTTACACTACTTAGCTACCTTGAAGTATAGCCTTATTTAGCCACATATATTTAACTATATATAGTAAGTAAATAAATTTTATTTTTTGACTAACGTTATTAGGCCTACCACTAGAGTACACAATGTTAAATATGCAGTACAATATATAAATTCTAAAAAGTGCAATATCATCGAGTTATATACGTCGACATTTATTATTCGTGTGAAAATGTGATCCAATAATGGCTAACGTAGGCTACACATTAATCTATAGGCTGAACAGTAGACGAGAAATAATTTCAATTCAATTACAGTGTATAAGCTGAATAACATACGAGAATTGACGTGACGCGCAGCACAGGTAGGGCTGGTGTTGCTCTAGATCGCGCCAACTTCGCTGCAAATAACAAAATAGCGACACTAAATAAATGACTGACAAATCGGCAATAATTACGTTAATATGGCGTCGGTGAAATTACGTATCTATACGTCATAATTCGTCACACAGAAAGTGCAATCATACAGTGATAGCACTGCGGTAGTTTTCTGACACATTTCTCTATAAATCTGAATTTGCATCGCACTCGTTGGCAGAAGTCATAATTTTTTCTCAGGTTTACAAGCTCTTCATAACGATGCCTTGACAGTAATTTTATTAGCCGACCATAGACCTACTGACGGTTGCGCTTATGGTACGATGTGTCGTCCGTCTGCGGTCTGTCTGTTTTTTGTTTTTATGTAACGTTATGTACTGTGGCTAAACGGTATGTCATAGGGGTTAGCGACGGTACTGTTGATATGGTGACGAGGAGTTCCTATAGGCTGTCATTGTAACCAAGTTGCTATGTGCACATTTATTTTCGGGGAAGATAAAAATTGAAAACATGAAAATGCAGGACTGGAAAATGCATCACGAACACTGTTCTCTAATTACCTCCGCCAAGGAGGCAATGTTTTTGCCAGACTTTGTCTGTCTATCTGTGTGTCAGCAAGATAACTCAAAAAGTTGAGTTGGCTCGAGCAGGTCTATTGGAACTCCGCCCCTGGCTCAAATGTAGGCCTAGGTTTAGTCTCTTAGCCCACAGCTGAGCACGTGTTATATAGGCCTTCCAATGACAACCCGCCCGCCCTCTCAATTAGCATGCTAATTACCATAGAACGTCGAGCTAGCTGCTCGATGTTTGCTCGACTGCGTAAACATCTTATTAGGGGAATTGGTAGCGTAACAGTAGGATCTCGAACTTACAATCGAGAGGTCTCACTCCCGATTGGGTCGCTATAGCATCAAGTGGCTAGTATCTGAATGGGTTCGGACAGGTAAACCATTTCGGTACAATAATCAACAAACACCAAAGTCAACTCAGTCTTCTATCCCTCCGTAGTCGTTGAATCGAGTACCGGCCTGTCTGGTTAGGGTTAGTTAGTTAATTAGTTGGAACATTATTTTAACAGTGTCTGTTCAAAATCACAGACGCCGCAGCTACTGTTCAGACAGATGTGTTTTGAGTTTGTTGCTGAAAATAGCGAGTGTCTGTGACGGGTTAAGGCCAGTGGCTTCTGTCTCCCCAAATCTGGAATCAAAATCATGCGCAACTTTTCCCAGTTTGGGGCTGAAGTTTTCCTAATTTTTGACTCAAGTTTTCCCCTTTATTTTGGGCTTCTTCCCCTTTTAGGGAGAAAGGTTTGTTAAAAATGTAGATTGAGAAATAGCGGGAAGTAAAAATAGGGGAAAAGTTTTGTTAAAGGTGCAGATTGAACAATAACTGGGAAGTAAAAAAAGAAAGGGCGAGTTTTGTTAGGTGTAGTTTGCCCACTGAAAAATAAGGAGGAAGAGTTTGGATCTACAACCTTATCAAAACTTCTTCCCATAGATGACAGGTAACGCTCCGTAGCTCTGTGATGTGTTTTTTACTTAAATACTTTACGTGAACAAGCACAATACTACTGTCAGCAGAATAGTTTCTGCATCACTTGCGATTGGAATTCAGCCACGTGGATTCGTGTTAATCCGTATACAGCTTGCAACACGATTAGTGTTCTAAAAATATACAGTATTAAGACTTTAATTACCAGATTCTGCTAGACGTCTATTGCTAACAGCATCTCGCACTGTGAGTAGCAAAATGAAGCTGATGATGCAACAAAATGGCTTGTAAACTGATGACATCTTCACTCGAGTGTCGACTCGTTAAAAAAACTATTGTAAACTGCAGGCCTATAGGCTATGCTCCGCGTATTGATCTGCGCCCATCAGCAGTTAGGCGTATAGACAGTAGATGATTGGCGGAGTTGGCTGCTACGGCATGCAGCCTATACGGCGCAAAAAGTCTAATGTAATCAAGTAATTTGAGCAAAGCTCACGTGACGCGCGATAGCGGTCCTGCCACTGCATGGAGCAATCGTGTACAGCATGCAATAAAATAATACTGCGTTTTGAAGGAGTACAAAAATTTGAAGCCTTCTTGCGGAAGATGCCTTGAATTTAAGAGGTCGAAATTTAAATTGTTAAAAATAAACGTTTATGCTAAAAGTTTCATAGACCTACGCAGGTTGTTCAGGTTTATCTCCAGCCACTTCGGCGCAATTCACTCTTGAAAATATGTGCGCCATAGCCGAAAATTGCAAAAAAAACAAAAAATCCTGTATCGTTTAAGACTCAAGATTATTCAAAGTCATCGATGTTCACATTATTTGAAAAATTTGGTCACTACTGCTTGTTATGATAAGCAGTTTGTCTGTGCCTATCTGCAAATGTTTTTACGCTAGACTAGCTAGCGGTAAAATAACCACTTTTAGGGGGTACCCCTCTTTGATGCCCGCCTGCGCAGGTTTTCTTGAACCTGTAGGGTCGAGACGTGGATTGCTTAAATATGCGTTTAATGCAAAAGTATTTTATAGGCAGGTTGTCTTGGTTTGTCTCCAACCATTACGTCGCAATTCACGCTTAAAATGTGCGCTGCAGCCAAAAATTGCCGAAAGTTTACTAAAAACCTCTTTTGGGGGCTCAAGGTCGTTCAAGGTCATCGATGTTAATAAATGTAAAAAGCCCGTCGCCAGTGCTTGTTATGATAAGCAGCACGTATGTACTTATCTGCAACCGTTGTCACGCTACACGAGCCGATAGCAGTAAAGCAACCACTTTTTAGAAGCTACTTCTCTTTGACGCCCGCGTGCGCAGGCCTCCTTGAACTTATGGGCCGGGACTTAGATTGCTAAAATTTACGTTTAACGCTGAAAGGTTCATACGCAAGTTGGTTGGGTCTATTTTTAGCCATTTTGTCGCAATTTGCTTTTAAATTGTGTCGCAGTCCGAAATCACAGAAAATTCACGAAAACCCCTAATTTTGGGGGTTTAAGGTCGTTCAAGGTCATCGATGTTAATAAAATTATAAAGCACGTGATCAGTGCTTGTCATGATAATCAACAGGTCTGTACCTACCTGCAACCGTTTTCACGCTATACGAGCCAATACCGACAAAATACCTTTTTGGGGGAGTACCCCTTTTTGACGTTCTCGTTCGAGGGGAAACCCTTTACCCAGGGGCACAAAATTTTGTCTCGATAAACTAGATTCCTTGGGTGCAGTTACAGTGAAAATTTCGTAATTTTAGCTTGCACCGTTTTCATAGGGCTCAAAGGTGTGACGGACGGACATACGGACGGACGGACAGACGCCCAGGCCATGGCTAAAACGCGCGAAGCATTTTGCTATCGCGCGTAATAAAAATCATCTCAACCGATTATTTTTTGTGTTAATTGTCTGACGTTAAACGTATATTACGTCGCAGATTAAACTTTGCTCGGCAGTGGCGCACAATTGAAAATGGTCAAATGATAAAAATGGAACTGTTGCGCATGCGCATTCTGCCGGATGCAATATACTTCACAACAACAGTGCAACATTTCTTAACGTTAGCACGGCTTGCTTCTCGCACAGTCGCTAGGCTAATGGTGACGAACGTCCTGTTAAAATTTAGCTAGCCTATACGTCAGTGTGATATTTGTCGACATTGGCACCAAAATTGACAGAAACTAAAACTTTATTTGCTGCCGGCCACGTCTCTGGCACTGTGTATTTCAGCAAGGCAACGGCTTTGCGTAAAACTCACGCTTGTTTCCAGACAGGGTACTTTATCAAGTTGGCTAATGTAGCAACGCCGTTCGGGTATGGTGGGATCGATCTATAACATGCACTTTGATGCAAACTTTTTGACGCGTAGGCCTATATCAGAACAAGAAATGTGAAAATTGGTAAATATTTGGCAAAGATATGCCTATTAACAAAAACGTCGAGAATAGAATGACAAAGCAACTTCTTTACTGTCAATGACATTTCAAGAAAGTTGAAAACAACTTTCTACGACTACGCGATGCATTTTTCGGACTTTTACCAGTCTTTGTAATCTTTTTTCTTCATTGAATTTAATATTCACAATTTTATTTTGTTTTGTCGCACATTCTGCTTTTAATGGTTGAAAGTTTATTTGCAAATTTTGTTAACAAATTAACCGATGCACATATTTGCTTGATTTAGGTCCTAGGTTCTATTTTATGTTGTAATGAAATAAATATTTAAGTGGCCTTTTAAGAATTTTTTGCAGCTTGTAGTTAAGAAGTTTTGCCACTGTAGATAGGATGTCTTTGCCATATTGCCGTCGCTATGCTGTCGTGTTTTATACGCGTTTGTTCTGCTTGTTTCAGGTGTCGAGACTACGTTCGTTTGTTCGTGGACCTGGAGCGTCCAGAGGTCGGGGAGACTCAGCCGCCGAGCTTCGAACTCTGCGGTTCTCTGGCTGGTCGACAGCGGCGCTTCTACTCGTCCAAAAGAAGCTTCGTCGTCCAGCTGCACACCGACAGCTGGCAGTTCAACAACACTGGATTCTCTGCCACTTACCGCTTCGTCGACAGATGTAAGCTCCTCTGATCAGATTTGGTTTAAAGGCGCGTATATAGAGCAACCCAATGAGCAAGTTTAGTTGAGTTCAGTTACGTCGCTCTGTACGCGCCTTTGAACAACATCAAACAACATCGTTTAAAACTGTTATATACTAAAACAGAGATGTAAATGAAAATGTGAAAAACCAAAATCCCATGGGAATACGATCAGCCATGGAATGGGAATGGAATGAGAATGAAAATAAGATGCACGCAAGTGGGAATTAAGTCGCTGGAGTGGAAAAAATAACTGTATAAACCTACTGTAACTAGCAAGTACATGCAACAGGGCTTGGGTTAACGTTGTTGAATAACTTATACCTATAGGCCTATGATAATCACAAGTTACTAAATTCAGCGAATGGCAAACAGAAATTAGTAGGCCTACTTATCTGCTGGGGATCATCACGGGCATGCAGGATGCGGAAAAGAGTCTTAATAAATACTCAGATGTTTCGGTTGATTTTCCGAATAAAAATGAGAAAGGGAAGAAATTGGAAATTGCTTGATAAGAAAAACGAGAACGAGATTTAAGTGTTTATTGGAATGACATGGCAATGAGAATAAGAATAAGTCATTGAAATGAGAGAAATTTTTGTTATAACGTGTAGGCGTACGAGATAATCACAGTGCAGCACGGTAGTGCTGACACTGTTGTAAGAGCGATGAGTGTTAAGTATAAGAAATTGAGTTTGACGGTTTGCGGGAGGGGGGTAAGCTGCCTTCGTCGGAGTGGAGACGCGCCAGCGGTCGTCCACCCACCACCTGGATCCACCAGATCTGCCGTGACACGGTGTTACAGCGACGGAGGCCCTGGAGCTAGCGGAGGATAAACCGTTCTGGCGAATGATCGCAACGGCGGAAGGCTTTGGCTAAACGCTTCGCGTCTGATGATAATGATGATGGCGTTTGGGGGTTCTGTAACTCTGAAACCCCTTAGCAGATTTCCAAAAAAAACTTTGCAATGAACTAATTAGTGAAATTCATTCATTTAACTCGCCGAACCGTTGTGTTGTATTTTTGCGCAGCTCAGTACGAGATGACGGGCGCTAGTCGGCGCTACGGTACGAGCTGTTCATACGATTTCTTCAGCAACCGCATCACCAAGGCGGGCGTCTTCTTCTCTCCTCTGTATCCACGCAACTATCCGCTCTCCAGCCGCTGTCTGTACGCGTTCCACGCACTAGAAGGGGAGGTTGTCCAGCTACGCTTCAACCGAATACGACTCGACACAACATCTGAACACAGGCGAGTTTTACTAGTCCAGTGGATGATCAACCATTCGAAATTAATCATCACTTATAGCACCACGTGGCGCACATTGGCAGCTCAGTGTTTAAAGTGCGCCTGTAACGTAGGGCCCATTTGTAATCTAACATCAAATAGTTGCTAATACTTATAATCGTTCCAGAGACGTTTCCGAATGATAACATATATAACACGTAACACAATAACACGTTCAAAAAACGTCTTGTAGCTTGCGAGTTAGAGCATTAGCAACAACGCTGTTAACGTTATCAACATACATGTAAACCGAATGCTGTTATTACCAAGCACATCTCTGTGGGTATTGGAATTAAAGTTTTGGATTTATATTTACTACAATTCAGATTAAAAATGAAGGGTGCTCAGCAACTATTTCAATTTTTTTCAGTTTCGGGAGGGGGTGGAGGGTCTAAGCATCAAATTTCGACAGTTTATTTCCGACAAGAAGATGATTTTTCGACGGCTAAAAATTCAGGGTGCATGGGCAATTGCTTCTCGTTCAGTCGTGCCAGAACGTCACTGATTGTTGCTAGTGGTGGTTTCAGGACGCTGAAAGAGACGGGAGGCTGTGCGCAGTGTTCGGGTACGGGTGATGTGATCCTGGTACGAGACGGTCTGCAGTCGTCGTCGTCATCACCGCCGTCACCCGTCATAGCCCGCTACTGCGGCCACGTCGATGACGTCACCGTGACGTCATCAAACGACGGCGTCCTGGTGGAGTTCGATAGTGACGAGCGGCACGCGGGGCGCGGGTTTGCCGGCCAGTACTCCTTCATTGGAGTCCAACCGCCGAATGACACAGGTGAACCTTACCCAGCGTTGGAAAAGCCAGGTTGAAGGTTGAAGGTGGTGATGTATAACCCTTTATAAAAAACCAATCTGGAATCACACAGTTTAGCCTACTTGCCATCCGACACAGATAAACGCGCCCCGCTTTAAACCCAGCCAGATAAGCCGGTGCTCGATTTACCCACCCTGGAGGGATAGAAGACTGAGTTGATTTAGGCGGATGGTTACATACCGAGATCATTTACCTGCCCGCAGGTACTCATCCAAGTACTAACCGGGCCCCATGTAGAGTAACTTTATTGATCGAAGACAATGCGTTACCGCTACGCCACGCCACTAACCCAAAAACAGTTTTGTCGGAAGGGGAAATTTGTAATTTGTTACTGTGTTGAAAAGCCTGCTTATTTCATGAGTGTGATCGACGGCGTGTTCTGCGTGAAACACGCATCTGATGAACAGACTCGAGACGCGTTTCAGTTATCACGTTTAACTGGAGTGGGACTATGAGCGGTTATAACATTGCAGAGACTGTGGTGAGGACAAAGTAGGTTATGCAGTAATTCAAGAAACAGAAAATTATCGTATGTAGCGATCTAACCGCATTTCTTATCTTGCAAATTGCAATTTTTTTGCACGTTTGCCATTTCATGACACTAGTGACTATATTGTTTGATGAGTCACATTTTTGGTTATTTTGTCCTATTGTACAATTGCGGTCTGTCACTTTGATCTCGATTTTTGACATAAACAGCATTAGTTTATTGTGTGCATAGCTTACATGCAACAGTAGGCCTACTGACTTCCTTTGTTTGGCGTAGGCATACACGTGACATCAGTTGATCATTAAATTTAATATTCAACACACATCTACATATTTACACAATTTTTTCTTTGACTTGTCGCACATTCTGGTGTGACTGGTTTAGAATTTATTATGTGCAAGACTCTGTGCGTTTTTTTCGAGTCTGTGCGGGCACGTGACCACGGTACCGACCAATCAGCGGGCTCGCTGCTTGTTCACTGCAGAAAATTTTGGCGACGAGTAATGTGGTGTTTACACGATGAAGCAAACATGAAGCAGATTTAGAGCACATGTCGTGCACGTGTATTTTCAGTACGTTTGCTTCATGTTTGCTTCATCGTATGAACACCCCGTAACTGAGAAGAGAAGCCAATGCATTTCTACCGAGCATACCGGTAGCACAGCCTCGTAATTTGATCAACGATCTGTTCCATTGGAAAGACGCAGCTGCGTACATAATGCGGCCTATTTCAATCCACTCTTCTGTTCTTCCGTCCGTCTCTGGCCGTTACAGTAGCAAGCACGGGATTTTTCAGCTTCTGGCTGAGCGGCCGTTTAATTGTTGTATAGAAATATTGGTTTTAAATGTTGCTCAGTAATATGCGCGGCTGGATTTGTTATTCGTTTGGTTTTATTCTTAGGGGCCTGTGTGCGTGTGTGTGTGAGAGAGAGACTATTATTTTATTTGCCAAACACATTAACAATATTGAAATACAATAATATACGCTGAAGTCGGGCTGCCAGAAAACCAAACGCTTATCAACACTGGCTGCCCATAAAATTATAAATAATGATTAATCAAATTGTAGCCTAACAGTGTCCACAAAAAAAAGAAAAGTGGAAACGTTAGTTTATAACAATGCAATTAAGCCTATAACAATTTACATAAGCAGCCATCATACTGCATAGCGCATAGCTATTTTTGTCTTGTGTGGGAGAAAGTGGCTCTTGGTAAAGGCAGACTAGGCTATATAGTGGCTTCAGTAACCACGATGAATGGGAGTCTGCACAGAGATATTTGCGGAACCTTCCTGTTTCGTCCGTCGATTGCGCAGTCACGGCGCGCTCTTCAACATTGGCGGTTATCTGTCAGCAACAGTCGTCACTGGCTGGCTCGCTGCAGCACGGAAGTGTGAGAGGATGCATAGATGTGTGACAAAACCTAGCGTGCAACAGAAACAGGGCGGGACTACGGACAGTGCAGATAAACTGTCACCCAACTCAGGTTTGGCAGCGCCGTCGCACGCGTCTCGTGCGACGGCGCTGCCAAACCCGAGTTGGTTGACAACTGCACTGTACGTAGCCCCGCGCTGTTTTTTTTTGTCACACGTAATGTTTTGTCACACATGTAGGCACCCTCTGAACGAATAAATATGGCGACAAATCGTCTTCCCTGCCGTGTCGGATGTGCCGCTCAGATTCACGCCGGTACCCGCTAGCATACATCACCCGACATGCTTCAGCGACCCGAATCCACGTCTTGGCGCTTAGCTTTGATTCTCCCACAATATAACTTCATGGAATATGGAGCGCATTCACATGTCTCTACGTGATTTTCGTAGATCGTTGATTTCAAAGGTAAATTTCTCCGAGTTCATAATATGATATTACCGTCAAAATTATCAGAACATTATGCACTTTTAGAAAAATGGATGAAATGTATACGTTAATTTTGGTGTCTAAGGACCTTCAAGCCTACAGATAGTCCAAAGCATCTCACTGATTTTGATGAGCTGATGTAATCCCCATAACGCCACAACGTCGATCTGCGCTGAATCTGTCGGTTTAACTCAGCGTTGAAAACGGCAGCGAGTGCGAAGCTGCTTGTTGGTTTCTCGGCACTTACCGACAGCCGTCTGACTGTCTGCGGGCTGGCTCGTCGTTCCAGCATTTCCTTCGAACACTTCGTTCCAGTCTGATGCACTCTTTTCTCTTTCTCAGATCTCCCGCGGCACCAGCGTCTGACTCCACTAGCCTCGATTTGTTGCCGATTTGGTTCCCTGTCAAAATCTGGACCGACGAAACCGGGAACGTCAAAGCTATCCCACTACAAGAACCCTAACCCTAACCCTATAGGGCCTACCAGCCCCATGTCCTCTAACAGACAACATTCTGAAATTAATGACTGTCTGGAGAATATAAAGGAAGATTATTAAAACTAACAATATTCTTAATTACATAATGCACACATATGATGGAATTCTTACAATGTTAGGTTTAGATTTTTTTTGTGTTTTGTGTTATTGTATTTCTGTAAAGGTTAAGCTTTCTTTATTGTAAAGATTAAACTTACTGTACTATTATTATGTTTTTGATTGCATTTTGTTTGAAAAGGCCGTCCTCGAAATGAACTATACTGTGTCGAGTGGGACGTTAAACCATACTCACTCACTCACTCACTAACTCTATACCAATCCCTAGCCCTATCCTGAACCATAATCATTCCTAACCCTAATACTAACCCTATTCTTAACATTATTTCCTAAATCTAAGCCTATATCACTGTTTCCCGGTTTTGTCGTTCCCGGTTTTGTCGGTACACCTGCCGATCTGTCGTACGTGTTGTACTACGAATCAATGCTAGTGGAGTTCGAACGTAACCGAACTCACGAAACTGCAGTGATTTAATGACCCACTTCGTCGTCCTGTTTCTCACCACATTGTCTGCAGTGGCATAACCGCGTCTATAGTCTCAGTCCAGTAGAGCGTGCCGATTGAAACGCGTCTCATGTCTTTCAGACGCAGAACTTACCGTCAATCACAGTCACAAAGTTAATACGAGTAAACAAATTCACAGCCAGAACTAACGCGATTTGAGATTTTTCAGGTTTTTTCCCTGTAGGATATTCTTGTCTATATAGCTGTTTGCTCAACATGAC
>Ga0209671_1002342_pt1 | contig 17221 bp, 7 predicted proteins | sample WorMetHERISLAND2_2_FD_187401 | JGI IMG/M metagenome (GOLD analysis project Ga0209671, IMG submission 187401) | Marine gutless worms symbiont microbial communities from Max Planck institute for Marine Microbiology, Germany - Olavius geniculatus... | ecosystem: Host-associated > Annelida >...
GTGAAGTCTCTGATGATGTAGGACTGTCACCGGGTCGCACGGACTGAGCCGCGGTGAACCCCAGGTCCCCGCCGGCTGACCGGCTCGTCGGTACAGCCCCGGTGACTGTCGGTGATCCCCGACACCCGGTGACGAGCTGTTGGGCCCGTGGACCCCCGTGACGGGGCCCCCGGGGCTGCAGCGGTCGTCCCCCGGGCTGCCGCTACCGATCACCGCCCCGGTGTCCGAGTCGGCGCCGCCTTGGTCCGACTGGTCGGCCCCGGGACCCGACAGCAGCTCGCCGTTCGGTCCTATGACGGGTGTCATGCGCTTCTCCTTCTGACGTCGATTGCAGAACCAAACACGGACCACCTGCGACAAAACATTACGGTTGCTTATACGTGTGACATTTTAATTCAATTATCGACAACAAAATGACCAAAAGCAAGCCTGCACGTTCTGCAGTTTTCGTGAGTTGACTTTTTTCGCAGTCCTTTCACTGAAATGTATAGGCCAAGCTGCATGCAATGAACTTGCAACTGCATGAGTGACCATAAAAGTCGACATCACACCCCCAAACAGGTCGATGCTAAAAAAGTCAGCTAACTTTCTGTATTTTAAAGTTTTACAGTAACCACGCGTTTAACAATTACAGTTTTTCGTAAATTCAACAGATAATTCGGCTAGTGAAAATTAAAAGATAAAATTATAAATGTGTGAAAGTTAGAGACTTGCTTTTATGGATTACAAGCAAACAGGTCGCTATATACGCTCCCTGTCCGCCTGATCTTTGCTATAGTATCGGCCTGCGGCCTCCATTTTTGGCTCTTCGGGCCTCAACTCGGCCTGCGGCCTGGATCTCGGCCTGCGGCCTCAATTTTCGATCCTTCGAGCATCAACTAGACCCAGGTTGCTCAGCAGCATTGGGCGCTCCAGTCAATCGCCGCGCACAGCTCTGCTGCGGCCTAAGAGGTGTGGCTGCAAAATTTTAGAAAAAGTAAAATTTTTTCAAACGAACGACTCCTCGGATCTTCGTTCGTCTTCGATCTTCGCAGCCGTACGTAGCGTCGTTTAGAAGTTATTGGCGGTCGCAACTCTCAAATATTATAGTACACATGTAGCTACTCAATGTATACCAGAATTAAATTATATATGCTTTGTCTGCTTCGAGTAACTATATATCTCACTCTTGACGTTTAGACAAGCACAGTTTTTAAGAAAGCATGTACACAAGTTATCATATTTTACCTCCTTCTCAAGCTGTAAATGGTCAGCAAGGTGGGCTATTTCCTGCGCGGAAGGTTTCGGCTGTTTGATGAAATGCGACTCGAGGGCTCCTTTTACCGTCACTTCGATGCTCGTGCGCTTCTTCCGCTTACGTCCCTGCGCCGCGATCTTGTCAATGTTAGTCGGCGATCCGCTCGTGGAATCAGCTTCTTCCAGCCACTTGGCGAGTAGCGGTTTCAGCTTACACATGTTCTTGAAGCTGAGCTGGAGCGCCTCAAAGCGACAGATCGTCGTCTGCGAGAACACGTTGCCGTACAGAGTACCCAGCGCCAGACCGACGTCCGCTTGCGTGAAACCGAGCTTGATGCGGCGCTGTTTGAACTGCTTCGCAAACTGCTCGAGGTCGTCCGACGTCGGCGTGTCCTCGTCCGACAGCGGATCACCCGGTGCCGATCCTCCGAGTCCGCCGCTCGGATCGGCGGCTCGGAGGAGCGGATCGCTGCACCAGGCGTGGAGTGCGGCGGCGGCGGCGGCTCCAGGCGGTGACGGGTGGTGCTGTGGATGGTGTTGTCCATGCTGCGGGTGTTGATGGTGGTGGTAGCCGTTCAGGACGCCCGGATACGCTGCTGCCGCGGCCGCCGCCGAGGCTGTCTGGGGAAAGGCCAGGGACATGTGCTGCCCCGGCCACCCTCCCCCGTTCCCCGGCGTCCCTGGACTGCGGTGCTGCAGCACTCCAGGGTGGTGTCCGCCTGGAGCCGCGGTTCCAGACACCAGTCCGTCGACGGGTGACGACTGTGGACTCGGTTTAACGTCCTGCTGCTGGGTGAAGCGATGATTGGAGCCGGCCGACCACGAGCCAGCCGAGCCCGTGCCTGCAGGTACAGCCGACATCATGTCAGCGTGGTAGAGCGACGAGTGGGACGTCAATCCTCCCAGCCACTGGTTGTGCATGTAATGACTGAACGCCAGACAGTCCGCCGTCTGCGCTCCCATCACCGCCGACGTATCACCGCTGGCGCTGTATCCGGAGCCAGACTTCATCCCGGACTGTTGTTGATGCTGATGCGGCTGCTGCATTGTCTGGTACTGACGAAGCATCTCGTCTCCACCACCAAACACGACCGAACTTCCGCCGACGCCGCTCGACGACGTTGAATTAGAAGACGAAAGTCCGTTGACGTACAGCGCGTTGGCAGCGGCGGCCGCCATCTTTCCACTTCCGGTACGGTACGGCACAGTACGTACGAGGCGCGAGACGACTGCCTGCGTGCACGGCGAGGGTGACGTGACGTCGTGAAAATCAAAACAAACTCGCAATCTGACTTGCTAATGTGACTGGCACGGCGACTGCGACTGCGTTCGGCGTCAGTCGGTCCATCTCAACTCGGTCACGAACAGCTGACGGCGGGCGGCCTGCTCGCGCGCGATTGGTCGGCGTACGGACGTTGATTGACACTTGAGCGGCGGAGCCACGCCCACTCGTCGCGCACCTGCCGGTGCTCGACAGATGGCGCTAGCAGACGTGACGACAGACGACTGACGTTCACGTAGCAGCCACGTCACATCACAGCGCTTCAATGCATCCGATCTCAGCAGCCAGCAGCGACATTCCGCCTTGGCGCCGCCGCACACAGGGGTCATTGTAATTCGCTAGATGACGCCACTTTGTTTTCCGAAGGTGATTCAAGTAAATTACGATTTAATGCTAAAAATGAAATAGAGTCAAAAAAATTTTTCACGTTTCAGTTTGAGGAAATTGAAATATTGCATCATTAAACTCTTAGCGATTAATTGTATACGCATATTGCTGCATAGCGAATGATACTGAAATATCGCAGTCTCACGGCCGGACTTTCATGATTTGTGTGCGCGACAACAAAGTCTGCGGGGGACTTTGTCGCTGACTTTCGCCTTGTATTGTTACGAACTAAATTCCATTAGAGCGACACAAACGAGACATGTCGAGAAGGTTTGAAAGTCCGAAACTTTTCCTGAACATCCCCGTTTCATGATTTGTCAGCATTGGTGTCTGCGACTTTCACCGCTGGGAAGTTTCGGTGAAAGTCGTCTAATGGAATTTGGACTTGACTGGCGGGGGGCGGGGATCCAGGGGATCCGGACACCTACAGCTGCCTAACTAAAAGCGTCCACGTGAAACGCAAACAAGTAATCCGAGCAATGCTCTCGTGACGCGCGACAGCATCAGTGCTGCCGCCTGGGGAATCAATGTACATATAACGTGCAATGAAATGAAATTGCGGTTTGAAAGGGTACCCAAATTTGACGCCCCCGTATACGGAGAACTTCTTGTGCCTAGGGGGATTTTAAATTCTAAACTGCTAAAATCTAAGTTTAATGCTGAAAATTTCATACGCAGGTTGTCTCCAACTATCTCCAACCGAATGTGCACTGCAGCTATAAAATCGCAAAAATCACTGAAATCTCATAATTTTGGAGGTTCAAGGTCGTTTACAATCATCGATATTGGTACCTTCTGAAAGCTCTTTAGTAGTACGCGTCTGCTGCAGGCAGTAAGTCTGTGCCTATGCAACCGTTTTCACGCTAGACGAGTCGATAGCGGTAAAATTCTTAGGGCTGTACTTTTCTTAGATGCCGTGCTTTGAGAAAAATCCTCTTACCTATTTTGCCCCTGCATCATGTTTTAAGATCTAACGTTATTTATTGAGTGTATGGCCAATAAACACGATATTGTTATAATAGGCCTACTGAAACTCTACATTGTTATAGGCAGCATAAGCGCGCCCGGCCGAGCATTCGCGTGTCGATATAAATACCACGCACGCAGTCGACAAAGTGTATTGGATAAAGCGATTATGTCGAACAGCAAATTTCCACGGCGTGACAAATGGACGAGGGGTATAGGTAGCATGGAGGGTGGGGTGCGAGGAAGAATTGCTGCAGAGGCAACCAGACAGACAGACAGATAGACAGACAGAGCGAAAGAAATCCCGACTAACGAGTTACAAATCCCACACTCCCGACGATTCTCACCCGCAGACGCTCGTCGTCGAGAAACAGGCAAAATCTCCCCCACACGTAATACCCCCGGTCACAATCCAGCCAACGAGACACATTAATACCCCTCGGAAGACAAAAATTACTCTCCTGGAACGAAATTCTACCCCCATACGAAAGTTAATTATTGTTGAAAATATTTCTAATTTTTAGCTGGGATGTCCCCAATTACCAACCTCCGCCAAGGAAGACGGAGTTTAAATGCGATATGCCTACCCGGCGTTTATTTAGCTGTTGATTTGTCGGCATGACAGGATTAAACATAAAGTTGCTCTTTGCCCGTGGATTTGGCTTAAATTTTTACGGAGGACGGCAGGGTTAACAGCATCTGGATTTTGTCCCTATGGCAGGTGATTCGATTTTGGTGCAAATCCGGGTCAGCATCTGAATCCAGGATGGGATTACAGAATAGGGGCCTACTTTATTATTGCCAGATAGCAAAAACAGTACTGCCACCTGGCGAACACGAAAAAAATTGTTGTATTAAGTTCATTTGTCTTCGGCAGGCGGCAGTACCGTTTTTTTGGCGGAAGGTTGAGCTCTGTGAGGGCTAGACTATCTGGTTGCAAATCGGTTTTCTGTCTGGCCGAAGTTTTCTTGTCTCTCTGGTATAGTTTTTCGAGGATTTTAAGGCTGCAGCAAATCGGGTAATTTTTAGCGGGGAGAGGGGTGAGACTCTGTCAAATGAGAATTGTCTGGAGGGGGGAATTGTGTCGTAGATCCCCGCACGGCTTCCTCGGAAGATGGCGACCAACCACCGGTGTCGCGCGATGACAAGAGTTCACCATGCATCAATCCAGGTAACGTTAATCGAATTAGCAGCGTTCGTGGCGGCGACGACCCTACCCGGGCAGGCATGCAGCTCAAAGATAGAGACGAGACCGAGGATTTTGCGGCTTGCGCGCCGCAATTAAAAGCCCAGCCCGCGGACCGGGGACCCTGCGTGGCCAAGCTGCGGCTTGGAAAAGAGTGAGTACGATCAATCAACGCCGGCTATCCACCAGGATTAAGTCATCCACGTCCTCAAATCGTCCACGCGCCGCCGCTGCAGCTGCGAGTAGCTCCTTTTCCTCCTCGCCTGGAAGCCGCAAGGTTCACTTCTGACCCGTACACAGACCGCAGCGAGACGTAAAGACGCGTACAGAGCGACGTAACTGAACTGAACTTAACTGACATGGTTTAGTTTTTGGCAAAATGAGCAATATGTATTAAGGACGTAATGCATTACATTATAGGCACCATGGAACAGCGTGAAAGCGTGACTCAGTGGGGTCATTTCAGTGAATCTTTGGGGGTCTCGCCTTCTTTCCCATTCCTTCCCCTTTTCTTCTTTGCCCTTTTTTTATCTCCGTCCCTTTTCTTTTTCTTTCTTTTTCCTTTTTAGTCACCTCCCCTTTCTTAAATCCAGCTAGGAGATCTGAAAGATCCGCAGTCGAAATAAAATTTGGTGCATTTCGGCCTTAAAATGTGACATCATGTGGCAACAATTTGAATGATTTTCCTGAAAATCAACTGATTAAATTTCGTGCAGTTTATACATGTAAATGGCAACCGGAGACCAATATTTGTCGTCAGTCGTTTACTCAGGACTCATTCAGGGAAAAAAGTTAAAATCTGCTATCGCGCTTAAAAGTGACCTGCGATGAAATGGCTGGAGATAGACTGACAGTTTGCGAACAGGAACTGCTAAATTACCACAGCTAGCTCTCGCGCGTACACTTCAACCAATGATCCTGCTTGCTCATTGGTCAGTTCGTCTAAAACTAAACCGTGGCAGTTCAGTTCAGTTAAGTTACGTCGCTCTGTACGTGCCTGTGTACGGTGTTTTTGACCGATCACACGAGCACGAAAGAATAGGCCTACTATTCTTTTTAAATTAATTGTTGTTTTAGTTTTCACGCGCGAAAGCAATTACTGCTTTAGCGCCTCTTAGCCGTCGCAATTTTGTCCGTCCGTCCGTCACAAGGGTGGATCAGTCAAAAGCGGTGCAAGCTAGGGGCACAAAATTTTGTCACGAAAAACTAGAGACCGTGAGGCAGATCACAGTGAAGATTTTGTCATTCTAGGTGTCGCCGTTTTGATACAGTGCCAGGGTGTGACGGACGGACGGACGGACGGACGGACGGACGCCCAGGCCATGGCTAAGACGCGCGAAGCATTCTGCTATCGCGCCTAAAAATGAACTGCGATGAAATGGCTGGAGATAGACTGACAGTTTGCGAACAGAAACTGCTATAAGCTTTCGCGCGTTTCGTGAGCATTAGCTCAAATTTCTTGTTTTATATAATTATTATAGTTTACGGTTTACCGGGTGACTTTTACCTTTGTGTTCATGCTCAGCGACGTCGTTGGTTAAACAAGAAATCTCAGCTAATGACAGACACCAAGACACCGGGACAAAATTACCACAGCTAGCTCTCGCGCGTAAAAATGCAAGAAGTTGCAATTTTTTGACAGACACTGCAAATTTCCTAAAGAACTACGACAGTCAGATGCCAATTTTCGACAGGCGAAGATAATTATAAGTGCTCAGAATTACAATTTTGCTTCTAAATAGCCTCAAAATGGAAAGTTGAAACCCAAAATTTTGCACCTTTGAACGAAAAATTTTCGACATCAAGAAGATTTTCCGACAATTTTCAGATAACCAAAAATTTAGGGTGGGCAACTGTCCTCCCAATGCCACGACGCCAAGTGTGTTCATGTTTGTCTGAAATGCATGGTCGTTGTCCATTACCAGTGGCGTCATTTTAGTAAATCATTGGGCGGGTCTCAGTCTACGTAATGTACTGTTCTTGCAGCAGTAACACTGTTTCAGACGTACAATTTATAGAGATAAAAAATCAAATAATAAATTCTTGGGGGGTGGGTCCGTTGACCTTTTTATTTTTTCCTTTATATGACGCCCCTGGTCCATAGCGTCCTAATTAAGGTGTCAGCTTGGACGGCCAGCACATCGCACGGACGAGGACTGTGTACAGTAATCCGGCGACGAAATGAAACCAGCGCGCGCCTAGCGGGAGACCGAGCGAGTGGAGGGAGGCCTGTACGCTCCGGGGTCCATACCGTCATTTGTCCACAGGCCCCGCTTAGCCGCCGACACTAGGCCAACGAGCAGCCCGACCAACTGCCCTGCCCTGCGTGGAACCGCCAGAAAGATACAATCGGCGGCGACGACGACGAAGACCGGATGCGGACGCCGCCGCGGAGCGTTTCAAAGGTCGTACGATCGTTCCCGGCGGACTTACGACGACCTCAGACTAGACGGATGGCCGACTGGCGAAGACTGCACAGACATCTCTCGTTTCGTCGTCCATCAATCAGTGCCTGCTGTCTTCTTGTAGAACAGCGCTGACGTCACGCCCAATTTTTCTTTTAAACGTCTTATATACTATTTGCTATCACGTTTGTTTATTAGTTTAACTTATGTTTAGTTAATAAATTAAGTTCTTGTGTACTGCTAGTTTGACCAAAAATTAAAGGACATCAATGGACATTGATTTTAGGCGAAAACTTGCGATATGTCTGAAACAATGCAAAATAGGACGGACGTTGCTATCGACGATGAAGTTACATTCGAGACACGTATCTATTGCGATGTTATTATGACACACTGGCAGCATGGTGGCCAGCCATTTGGAGAACGCTTAGATCAAATATTGGGATTTGAAAAAATGAAATTTCGGTTAATTTTCTAGGCTGCAGCTTACAGTTCTACAATCTACAGTTAAATTCAGCTACTATTGCTGGTGGTAACAAGACCGCGTCGCTGTCTGCGCGCTTTTATTGGTATAGGCTCTTGGATTATCTTGAATGTTCAATTCACAGTCATTGTGAGCTTTTAAAGATTTGCAGGGCCCCATACTCTATGCATATGGGTTCCGCGTAATGCGTCCGAGTGTCCACTCATGAAACCTTTACAGACGAATATGTACACAATGTAGGCCTATCATTAATGCAGTCGTGACCACGCATGCAAACACGGTGCGAAATATAATCAATGCAGTATTCAGAGAGAATAGCTCACCTCCTAATATCAAGATAGTCTATTAGTGTATGGGATTGGAAAAGCATGGCGTCATGACAACCGATGTAAACAAGTAAAACCTTTGCTCAAGGCCATGCTCAAAGCCAAGTACTGCCCGCGGGTATCATCCAGACAAAACGCACAAAACCCATGTTGGCCCTTAATTTATAACCTTGATATTTAATAGGCTTCTAGAGATTGTCGAAGTACATGTTTTTGCCAAATTTGATGAAACTAAATGCCGCCGTTTATGAGTTATCTTGCTGAAAGAGAAAAAAAGAAAACTTAGCGACAATGCCGAACATAATACTGACGTCGTGTCGTCGTCTCCGTAAGCAATGACAGTACATATCCCTGAAACTATATAAGCGCTAGTTGTTACACGAAAGCAATTAAAAGCAACAGCGACAGAAGCGTGGTCTGTCTGTCTGTCTTTCCGTCTGTCACACTCTTCCACCCTGCTGAAAACCGTTGCACAGAATGAATGAGATGGCATATGTTGTCAAAGGACACTAGTCGTGCAGACACGAGTTACCGGTTTTCTCACAGGGAAGAAGAGTTTTGGCGATCGGAACCCCAGGTCAAGAGGTTTACTGCTAACAGGCGTCTGGGCGTCATGGATAAAACACTAACTTGCCGGTCGATAGAATGATGTCGACCAAATTTCTGCACTACTTTCGGCGCACGTTCGATTTCGGCCCAAAGTGAGATTTTCACTTCCGGTGCAGCTCTGTAGGCCTATCGGCAGTCAGCTGTCTCTTTATACTACCGGCAGCGCAGACAGAGCACAATGTGATGAAGTCCGTCTGGAACTCGTCGAAAGCCTGACGAGTGACAACGAAGCTTTATGTCCCGGGTGTCCGCGGCGGAGGGAGAGGGGGCGACGATGAGATAAGATAAACGATCATTGTGCGAGGACCAGCCTAGCGACTAGGCAAGGACTAGGTGTCGCCGCCTGGCGAGCGGCCGAGCAGTTAAGCGTTAATCCTGCCGACCTAGTACCGCGTGCGGACTGCAGACTGAGTCGGGCGGATTAATTGCGAAGACGCCGATAAAAGTAGTTCGGTCGCAGACGGCTCGGAGGTGATGCGGTTACTAATGAACTTGAGTGCAGAGTTAGGGGCTACTGGTGAACGGGTGTGTGACGTGTGTTTTGTAAACTGTATTCCCCGAAGACTGATAACTTGGGCTAATATCAAGTTCATTTATCAGTCTCAGATGCTACGCAAAAAAAAAATAATCTTGCTCGTGGTCTACACGAAAAAGTCTTGCTCTTGTAGAGGTAAGTAAGACTAAGTTGAGAGGTGGGTCACCTGACAGTTTTTTGAAGCCGAAAATTCAAATCGCTCTGACGCAAGTGATTTGCCTACCATTTTCTCTGTAGCGTGGCTGGTCATCATATTTGTGCCCCTTGCTTAAACCGTTCGACCGATTTACATGCCATTTGGCACGTACACCTGCGTGCAGAATCAAATGACAAGTTGTGTTAGTTGAGATATGTCTCAGTCCCTGCCCTCATGCAGGGGAAGGGGAGGGGGATATTCTGAGAATTAAATCCTCAGCCAAAAATGTAGGCCTACTTGCCTACTTATGATTCACCAAGCAGCACTGATCAAAGATTTCGCGTATTACCTAATTATTTCGTAAAAAATGTTATATTTTGGTAGTTTTTACTGTTTTTATACACCTGCTTTTTGACACGTCGTCCAAACCGCAGGCCCAACGGTCTGTTGGGTTGTGGTAGGAGAAAAATTGCATCGGAGTTAATTAGCGCGCAGCACGTGAGCAATTTGCTGATTTACGACCACCGTATAACTGCACCCTGTCGTTCCACGAACACGGGAGAGCAGCAACAGCTGTGTTTGCGAGCCGGAGAGATGGACTATGGTCGATTTCTTGCAATAAGATAATTATCTTTAAACTTGCTAGAACGGTTTCTGTCTTAGCTTTTTGCCAGTAGCCTACTTTCGCAGATAGGCGACACATTTTTTGAAAACCAGTTTTTAACTTTTTGTTATCCTTTAAATTGTGCAACGTGCACGCGCTCGTCTCAGAGAAGCCGTATTGCACGCCTTGTTCGTCCGTCTGTCTCTGTGTCCGTCTGTCCCGTACCTGGTTCAAACTCAAAAGCAAAATAACGTTCAAGTACAAAAATTGACGTGAAAATTTCCAATGTTAGGCCTACAGTAGTAACATGTGTGTCATTTTTGAGCTTAAAAGGTCTAAGGTCTTTAAATACTTTAATCTCTGGCGTACATATAACTTACCGCTGGCGAATCACGCTCGGGCGTGTCGAACGGCTCCAGCGCCGACTGCACGTTATAGTCCCATACTGTCGGCGCTTTGAAGCGCGTGTAGAGCGTACGAAATGAACAGAACTGAAACTGAAATGAAACAACAGAACTATGTTATCTCATTTCAGTTTAGTTAAATTCAGTTCAGTTAATCAGGATTGGCCCGACCATTAAGCTTAGCAGCTGCGCTTAACGGTCTGCCCTATGGTACGGTTTGTCTGTCTGTCGTCTGTAACGCATGTATGTACTGTGGCTCGGCGGTATAGGTCTTACCGGAAAACTTTTTACACGAATAATTAGCTTGGTGTGGTCGTTCGGTGCCTGCAAAATTTCAGCGCAAGAGGAACATTTTCAAATTTGAGGTTGAATGGTGGTAGAAAAAATGGGCGTTTTTCAACCGATAACTGACCGTATCTCAAAAACGGTGAGAAATAGAGCCAAGGTTCCTATTGAGCACTAATAGGAAGTCGCATATAAGCCCCTGCTGGACTTGCGACACCCGGGTACGGTCGGCCCTCCCTAGCGAAAACTGGGCTTCTTGTTTTATGTCGGCATCGGTCGTCGACATCATTTCTTGTTTCGTGTGAGAGATGTGAATGTTCTTTCCCACCCAGACGCAGCTCAAGGCGCGAGGGACCTATGTTGGTTCCCGATCTTGCTATTGCACTTTGACTCTTTGACCAATGGCCAAGAATCTCTGCAGACAACGGCAGTGTTGCGTCTGCTGCTGTCATTCAGCAGGACGACTCAACAGTCTGCGAGACGGGACTATATCTTATACGGAGCAGTTCCCCGACGGCCTTGTAGGATAGCGATGACAAACTTCTTCGTTCACGCCGCGCCGCCGCCACGGACTAATTTGTACCGACATCCATCTGGTCCGGCCGTGCACCGGACCGGACCGGACCGAACGGACCTGTCCGTGTCTCCGGCCCCTGTCGATTAGCATTGGATGGCCATTAGTTGCCGGGGCGCACTGCGCATAAATCGCCAGCGCGACGACCGCGCATGCGGCCGGTTGTCATCGGCGGAAGCGGCAGGCGTCGACGGTGAAATGGGCCTCGTGCGGCCCGCTAGATCTTCATCAGGCGTCGACACATTCGTCGTTAGCTGCTGGTGCCGAGTCGCTGCCGACGTCGGCTACCGGTCCGCAAGCTAGGAACCTCTGCACAGCCTCCTTTCCACACAGTATAACGTATATCTAGACTCACTCGAAAGACACCGGCAGCGAAAGGTTGACCGAAAGTGGACATTTTCATTTTCAGCCAAAACACAGTATTCTAGGCCTATACGGAAATTGGAACATGACTTCAACCGAAGCTCAACAAAGAAAAAAAACAAATGAAACGAGACGAGGGGTCCTACCAATTTCATCACATCTATCTTTACTTAAGGTGCGGTCGCACTAGCCGTCCGGACGGCCGTCCGAACGGTTGGTGTTTTTGACGACCGTTCAAACGGCCGTTCGAACGGTCGTCAAAAACACCAACCGTTCGGGCGGAACGGCCGTCCGGACCGCTAGTGTGTACCGACCTTTACTGTTCGCCGCAGCGACACCTGGCAGACAGTCGTTTCGAAGAAGGCAGCAGCAGCGGTTGCCGAAACGCCAACAAAATATTTAGGCACAGAATATTTATCCGGAAGCCGGATAAATAACCGGATGACTATAAATAGAATAGGGTCTGAAAAAAGTAGAATGAAAGGGGGATAAGCAGGAGAGAGGGATGGAATTGGAAGGAAAGGGAAGGATGAAAATTGATTTCCCAAATGTCGAATAGCGTTTGAGTTGCCAAGTGTTTTACTTGCACATCGGAGTGAGCATTTTTGCCTCCGCCAAGGAGGTAATGTTTTGCCAGACTTTGTTTGTTTGTCTGTCTGACTGACTGTTAGCAAGATAACTTAAAAGTTATGGACGGATCTTTCTGAAATTTTGGGAGTATGTCGGGCATGGCACAAACTACCAGTGGTTCAATTTTGGGGGTGATCCGGAAGGAATTCTGGATTACTTTGAAATTTCCGTTACCATTGCTTTCAATGGGGCATAAGGGAAACCGCTGCAAAACCGAAGATGGTGCTGCCACCTAGCGAACAACATTGCCTTGGCGGAGGTGTGCAGGCTCTGACTGCTTTCTAGTTTTGGTTAAGTACAAGCATTGTGATAATGCTTTTTGTAAATTGCTATCGTTTTAGTCTGAAACTGCATATGCTTATCGATAATATTGTCACCGTTGTGGACTACGTACTGTATGTATATGTATTTTTCTTTCTTTTCTTTTTTTGTGTTGCTATTGTGTTATTCTCTGTGTTTTTCTATCGTCATCGGTGAATTAAAGATTATCGAAATCATGCGGGTAAGACTGGCTAATGGTCATTGCTTCTGATTCGAGAAGGATAATTTTTTTTATAATTTTTCTTCTTCGAGGCTGAAGCCGCAGTTTGTGATGCTTTTTTCAATCTCTCTTTTCCCATCTCTTCCCCCTTCCTTGAGGGCTTAGCGCGTGAGCCTGAAGTCGTTAGTAATTTGACGCCGCAATAAGACACGTTGCGTTGTCAGGACATGAGATCTGACATCGTTCGTAAATTACCGGTGGGTCGGCGACTAGTACGCCGCGGATTCTCCACGCGGCGCCGTGATCGCCGGCGTATCGCGTGGCGCCGCCTCGCGGCAACGTACGCAGACAAAACCGGGCAAAAGTTGTCGTGCGACTCGTGCCACCAAATTCCACAGTCACATTTTGTTTACTTTTTACCCCCGCCATGAAGGTCATGTCATACCCGGCGTTTATTTAGCCTGTCTGTTCAGAAATTATGCAAAAAGTTACGCGCAGACTGCGCAGATCTGGGTGAAATGAAAGTTTCAGGGAAGGTTAGACTTAGCCCAATTCAACGGTAATTAGATTTTGGTGGTGATCCGGAATAGCATCTGGATCCAGGATAGTGTTATAAGATTCATTCTATCATTGCCAGATAGGGCCGAATACAATTCTGCCACATGGCGAACACAGCAGCAAAAATTGACAGCCTTCGGCTGTTGGGGGGACGTTTGCCCTCTTCGAATGCAGTTCCGGTAAAATACGAAATCGTGCACAAAGTACAAATAAAAAATTATAATTAAAAACGTTAACAGTTTCGACGTATTTTTGCGTTTCACACATCTGTGAGCGAATTTTCAGAAGTGATGCTGCAGTTTATCTATAGCCTTCGTGGACACAGTTGGGGAACGGCTCGGGACTCTGACTCCTAAACGCCGCAGCTGTTGCCTTCCACCAACGTCCACGCCCTGGCGACATCAGTAGAAGGAGATGTAGTTGGGCCGATACGTGCGACAACGAAAGACCATGCGTCCGACTCCAAGCCTTCGGTGCCACGAATCAATCCACGAATTGTGACGACATCTGCCGAGAGAGGGAAATGATAGACACAGGGAGGGGGCTATACACGTATGGGGGAGCAGAAATCGACTCTACTATGGGCCGGCGGGATCGTCGCTTGTCATCCGTTTCGGGACGGCCGACGACAAATTTCAATGCTAATTTGGTCGGCGGGCTCAGATCAGATGTGTGTGATACTGCCATCCTCACTGTCTGTCTGTCTGTCTGTGTGTGCGTGTCGATGATAGGTTTGTGCGCCGAGCGGGAAAACGCAAGCGGACAGGTTAATTGCACGCGGCCGCAATCCAAGTCGACATGGATCAGTCATATCAACCGCACGCCGCCGGCCTTCCTTTTCCTTCCTTCCGCTGACCGACCTCCAACTCGATCGCCGCGCCCCACGAAGGCTACATCACTCCCTCCTCATCTCCCCAAGGCTGGCGCGTCGTCGACCCACTTTCTGCAGTGTTATTGGATGGCCAGTTGTTCCGACCAGCGGTGTCGTTGGTTCGAAAAGTATACGGGACCGGAAGTTCAAAATTTGCGGCCGACAGCGGAGATTATGGATCATTGAAAATTTCATTTTGCCCCGAAATTTCAACACAGTTTGAGAGAAGGGAAGGGAAAAAGGAAAGGAGGAGAGGAGAAAAGAAGAGAGGGAGGGAAAAGAGAAAGGAAGGGGAAAGTCAACTCATCCGAGCAAAAATTTTGGCTACGGTCTTCGATTCCATATTAGTGATCAATAGCAAACTTGGTTCTATCTTTTACCGTTTAGCAACAACAGCGCTTACTGACCTTCAAGGTTATCTAAGTCGATGATTTTCATGTCAATGAAAAGGGCGTATAGGCCTATACCACTTCCAGTTGAAAACGCACATTTTTCGACTTCCCCCATTTACCCCCAAACTTGAAAATGTTTTACTTGCGCTGCATCCCTCAAATTTTGTATGCAGAGAGCCTCGACACATGACTAATTATTTTGTGCAAAAGTTTGTTCTAACATCTACCCCTTAGCCAAGGTACATCCGTTACGTTATACAGAGAGATTGACAGACGAACGACAACCGTGCCATAGACAGTGGCGGTTCTAGCCCCAATATCTGGGGGGGCACGGCTCCATGGCGAGCGCGGTAGGTTTTCGTCCAGCCCTGGAAACAGCCCACCAAAACGAAAACCCATCAGAACGAATCCCAATAGAAGGAATTACATTTCTGATGGGCCTAGGGGCCAGATGCGTATCCCGCTAGGACACACTACGCAAGCTTCCTAATTTACTCTCCAATGTTTAACCTTTACCTCCTCATGAACGTCGACTCAAACCTCTCTTCACATTAAGCTTAGTCAAGTGCCCCCAATGACGGCATCAGTATGGTAGATGCCGGTAGAAAACTTTCTAATTTCCTCTAGTGGGGTCCGGAACAGAGCCCCGGTCGCAAATAAATTTTGTGCATTTTTAGACTCACAAATTGATCACTTATGGTCAAGTTCTGGTGGAAGGATGACTGTCCTCTTGAAGTACTAAAAATTGTCCCTTGAGAAAAGTATTCACTCACTTTAATTTTATAGCTACGTGAAAACTAAGTTGAGTTGTCCTGTTCACTAATTATCTTCGTCGCTGTCATAATTTTGCTTCGTTTCGCTCATGTGATTATTATTGAGATAAACGTTGACAAAATAATAAACGCGTTTACAAAGATTTTTTTGTAAACGTTGCAAACGTTTATCACATCTATGCTTAGCGTATGGACGTATAGACGCTATATTATAGAGACCGCGAAATGTATTTGAAAGTGAGGGGGGCAAACCATGGCGAGCGCGGAGCGCGAGCCTATAACGGGGCAAAGCCCCTGATCAGTGGGTCAGGGGGTGAAGCCCCCTCCCCCCGGAAACTGAAACACTTTGTGCTTTTGAACGTTCAATGGAAGCGGCAAATTTGCCTATACTTTTCTGAAATATAGAAACACAGAAAACCAGACTGTTGTCTCGCCAATGTGGCCATCGTATCATCCCCTCCTACTTTTATACACCATCTAGCCATATAGGCCTACGGTCTGTGTAATGGAACTTTGTCCCCCAGAAGCAAACTCCTTCTTTTTGACGCGCTACAGCTATGCTGTAGTCTCTGGCATTCACGATGCGTCTGTTGTCCGTCCGTTCGTCTGTAGGTCACGGTTATATTGTGGCTAAACAATGCGAAATAGGGGTAAGGTTGATACTGATCACTAATAGGAAATCTCATAGGCCCTTTTAGGTAACAATGAAAATCATCAATCTTGGATGACTTTGAAAATAAGTATTGCAACAGCATCTGTAGCCTATATGCTGTAGCGCCTCTTCCCTAGCGACAGCCGGACTTCTTGTTTGTGAATTGATACACAAATTTTGACGCTTTAGACTTAAGTACGCAAAACTGTGCAAATATTTCGGCGCCGAGGCGATCATGAGACGTTGCATAGTCTGCATAGGTTTGAAGCTAAAATGGTAGGCTTGTCACCAAAAAATTGCAATGGCCTATTATAGTTACTCGCATTTTCTCTTTGCTGCATCTTTGAAGCATCTCACCGCTGAAATATTACCGTCTGCATTGGCTTCATGCGCCGTAGTGATTAGCGTATAAACCAGTGTGCCCATGGCGCCGGCTTACCTAGGTGACACTCTATCATTAAACTTCCTGGTTAAACTGCTAACACTTTTTCAAATATGACCTTGAAAGTAGAAGGCAACAAATAATCTGCAAGCGAAGCGAGCAGAAAAAATTGGAGATGTAGTATGCAGAAATGTCGAAATTTGTGTCATGCGTTTCTAGGCAATTTGCCACCGAAAAAATATTCCCCCAATTTTTAAGTTTTATTTTCCCCCAACTTTTTGCAGGAGGCATTTTCCTCCACTTGTCAATGGAGTGGACGCCCCTGCAGTCTACAATCTACATGCACATCGGTGAGGCGATTGAGCGTTGCCCGTTGCAGCAAAAACTTGGAACAGACTGCAGCCATCAGATGTGACGTCACCAAAGTGTCTACGAAGACTAAACTTAAGTCCCTAAAACTCCTCTGTTTTCATTGTTTCCCATAGTTGACTCTACACACAAAAAACGAAATAGTTGAAATAAGGTTGGAAAATGTACTTGAATACATTAACTTGTATCAAGTGAATGTACTGATTTGGAAGAAGTGTGCACATACTTAATCTGAGTATATGTTACTTCTTACTAGTAAAACTTACTTATTTGTGCATACTTGCTTCTAGTAAGTAAGTTTACTTGACATTGTTTACTCAGATTAAATATG
>Ga0209671_1002343_pt1 | contig 17221 bp, 14 predicted proteins | sample WorMetHERISLAND2_2_FD_187401 | JGI IMG/M metagenome (GOLD analysis project Ga0209671, IMG submission 187401) | Marine gutless worms symbiont microbial communities from Max Planck institute for Marine Microbiology, Germany - Olavius geniculatus... | ecosystem: Host-associated > Annelida >...
CATATAGTCTCATTAATAAGTGTGCCAAAAATTATTATAATCGGACATTCATTGTTCCAGTTATTGCAAAAAATGTAGTCACATGCTTTTTTTTGAGACACAGTGTAGTATCTCTTAGTCTTCAGTTTAACTGAAGAGTTTTGAATGCAAGGGACTTGACAGAAAAGTCAACATGCTGAAAGAATAATGGCTATAATAAATCTAGAGCAAAACCGGTTTACTTGGTTTTCTTTGGTGACTGATCACGTTTGTAGGCAGCAGCCAACACTTCACGATCACTGCATAGAAAACACACACATACATGTCAGCACTGCACTGTGCACACTGATATCACAGCATCGCTATTCTGTTTTACAATATACTGTACCCAGCTGGTTTAATATGTCAACCAATCATGCTGCAGTTCCTATACTTCGGTACTGTTCAGTTGTGGGCTACAGCTAAAATACGCTTCCTGTCCTCTGTGGAGGAGCGTGGTCGGCAGATCATATCTGGCTAACTAAGTCAAGCCAAAGCATTTTCATTAATTTCAGTGATAAGCAGATCCACCTCTAAATCTGAAGAAAATACATAGAAAACATTTGGCCCCTGCCTCATTGGTAGCCGAAAAATGATACTGGCTTGAAGCTGATAAACTCCCCCCCCTGTCTTCCAATAGACAGCATTCTGAAATTAACGACTGTCTGGAGGAAGATTATTAGAACTACTATTATTGTTAATTACATATGCACGCGCATAATGGAGTTCTTACAACTTCAGGTTTAGCTCATTTTGTGTTTTGTGTTTCTGTAAAAGTTAAACTTACAGTTCCATTACTATGTGTTTGTGTGCATTCTGCCTGGAAAGGCCATCCCCAAAATGTCCTATACTGTGTCAGGCGGGATGTTAAACCCCACAAACTCACTCACTTTTACTGAGAAATACCGTTTGCATCTAGTCTGAAATGTTGCAGCAACTTTCGTTAAGTTCTTGTGAGTACTATTTAGTGTGTCGGTTTGTTTTTCATGAGTTGTTGGGTAATACTACATGACACAGCATGACATAAAAATAAACTAAATTTTCCGTTGCCCCCATGTCCCCAGTTTTTTTCCGGCTGCGACCTGAAGCATGGGTTTTTTAAGGCCTAACGACAGATGTAAAAAGTCGACCGTTTATTGTCGGGCGACGGTGTCTGACGTTTGTGATGATGCTGATGAGAACGATGCTGTTCAGCAGCTGCAGCTACATCGTGATAGGAACTCAAAGACTGATGTGGCGGTGACCTACTCACATTAGCACATGCACTGTCATCACACTGCCTTCAACATAACCAGGACAATTTACAGCATCACTGCTACCCAGCGGTAAAGAAATTAAATACATCAGTATAATGGTATACTAATGCAATGCAAGGTCAAAAATAGCATGCCAAGATCAGGCTACTAAGTCATCTAGCATTGCTTCAAATGTAAAGCTAACAACAGACACTGTTTTCACTTATCTTTAACAAGAGCTTTTCCTTGACAATTCCCTGACTTCTTGTCAATTTGCCAATTTCCTTGTCAGCTGTCAATTCCCGAGTTTTTCAGATAAGTGGTTAACTCATTGAAGCACAGCACTACTCATGCCAACAGACAACAAGATCAGACCCACAGTGCAGCCTGAGGACATACCACTTAGCCGTCTATCCCTCCAGAGTAGGTAAATCAAGTACCGTCTTGCATGGCTGGGATTAAGACGAGGCAAATTCACCTGCGTAGAATGTCAGAAAAGTTATTACCACATGGCAGGTCTGATTCTCCATATACAAGCACCTCTGACCCTTTAACTATCGCCGTGGCACCTAAACTAAAAGTTGATAAAATGAATCTGGTGCACAGTACAACCAAAAACAGACTTGCAGTATCAGAAGACCAAAAAAACAGTTTAAAAAATGCAGAGATAATGACATCATTTGTAACAACTAATTAATAAAATTCAAACCATCAGTACACACACATCCACAGTTTCTGTTTAAAAGAAACATTTTTCCAGATTTTCTCCAAATTAGGCGGAAATCTTTCAGAAGCTGTTGTGGCCAGCAGTCATTTCTGACACCAGCCAACAGCGTCAAAGGAGATCTTCAACGAATGACAAAAGACAAAGAGCAAACTAAATAGAAAAGAACATGCAACCTGTCAGGAGAAGACAATGGATGATGAACTGGCTGCATGTGTGCAACTGGCTCAAATGCGATCTGTTGACCATAGATGTCTGGATACTGAGCTGCCAGCTGTAGATATAACAAGAAAAGCCAAGCTAACGCAAAGGGAAACGTGCAACAGAGATGCATGTTTGAAAGCCCAGTCACCAGAGGGTGAAGGACGACCGGCGGCTAATTATTAGGGACCAACCAAATTCACGGAAAAAAATGCATGATTTCACGGCAGAATTTTTAAAATGTGTCAAATTTCACGGAAAATTCACGGAAAGTTTTGCAAATTCACAAGCCCCACAGACGTTATTTCGAGGTGCTGTGCTATTGCAAACGAAGAAATTTCAGAACAACGAATATTTACTACACTAAGTCAAGACTCAAGACAGTCAATGTCAACTACTTAGTCCTGAAGTGCGACACGTAGCTAACAGCAACATTCGTACAAAAGCTGTTGATAAAACTCTGGAATTGTCGTAAATTAAACTAAAAGCGCTAAAATTCACGAAAAATCACAGATTTCACGGAAATCGGCGTTTTTCACGGAAGAAGGCCAATTTCACGGAAAATGTCACGGCCGCGAAATCGTGAATTTAGTTGGTCCCTATTAATTGTCTATAGCGTTTTACCTGTACTCACCTGTCTCACTCTGCCAACGACGTATTGGATGGAAATCATAAATTTTTCCTACCCCCCTCTCATTTAGCACCCTCGTTCGGGGTGACCCCTTTCGAATTTATGGAAAAAGCTTTACAGTTCCTGAACTAGTCTTCCAGGCATCCAACGATGAAGATTTGGTGATCTCAGATTGCACTGTTTTTGACTGATCCGACCGTGTGATGAACGGACAGATGGACGAACAGACAGACAGACAGAATTGCAACGGCTAAGATGCGGTACAACAGTAGATGCTGTTGTGCATAATAATACAACACTGAATACTGCCAAATACACATAAACTACAAAGCAGCAAGATTTTGAACTGTACTGCAATTACAAAAGTTTCTAAATGCTTAGAAATAAATGTTCTCACTCACGCTTGTCTATTACAGTAGTTTACAGCATGAAATCATACTGTAATTAGCTGTCATACTGATAGGACATTGAAACTGAATTATCTTACTATAATGGGTGGAAAGTCTGTTTGTCTGTCTGTCAGTCCCCTCTAGCGCCCTCCCTGTTGCATGGTTGCGGACCCTGACTGTGGCATTTGAGTCCTTGGGCCTTGGGTACATGCCCCCACCTGCCCCCACGAGCAGCCTGAGACGGCGGGGGTTGAGTTGCCGGGTCTTCTTTCCCCACTGATTCTGTCAAGTTCGCCATTAGTACTCAGCTTCGTGGCGACATCTGGTGAATAGGGCCAATAAAAGGTCGCAGCCTAAGGCCTTAAGGCCGGTGCCATGAATTTCATTGTCTCTGCGACATGTGCCGGCCCAGTGGCGCCCTCTGCACGTTATTACTACCATGTACCACATATTGCGTACAACTCCTCCCAAACTCTTGCGTGCATTCATTTCACTAGCAAAGTAACCTGCCCATAAAGTGGGTACTTTGCTATTTCTAATTAACATCAGATCTCATCCTATATGTGATAGTAAAGCACCTCAGCACAGCACTGCACTGCACTGGCACACTGTTAACTGAAAAGACATTTTTTCGTTTTACATAATTTACAAAATAATAAACTAGTAGTGTACATTAATTTTCAATGGATCATTTAGATTATTGGCACCTCTGATGAGATTACTTATACTAGCCATCATCAGTACTCTGTAATATAAATGCTACCAAATTATCAATTATAAACCACATACAGTGAAGAGTAAGTACCGGTAACTTATACAGCATGCCTAGTGTTAACAAATAACTTCAAATTCGCTCGATGTGCTAGTAGAATAAGAAGTAAAAATATCTGAAATGGTGTCTGAAAACAAAGCCACATACCTCAGTAGTGGGAGCAGGTGTGGTCGGCATGGCATGTGCAATGGTCATATATCTCACAGGAGCAACATTTGTAGCCACTGGCATCACAGGCGGAGGAACATTATAATTCACAGGTACAGCATGCACAACCGGCATAGGCGGTGGTCCAGACCCAACCAGGTGAATCCCTCCAACTACCATACAACATGTCAACGTAAAGTGAATGTTAAGAAATGTAAAATGCGCAGTCCTTCGCAATCCATAAGGCCCAAGGGATGGACAGCACTGATCTCCGTTTACTTAGCCCTCAGCCAGACACCAGTTTTACACTGCGAGACCATGGATACGGGGCCAGTGCATCGCGCGATGTACCAGTTTACATCCCAGCTTTTGCCAGTACTCATAGACGACCAGGCTGAGTCGACTTGGTTGGTTGGTTACATACCGGGATGGTTTACCTGCCTGCTGACGGTCACCCATCCAAGTACTAACCAGGCCCACCATAGAGTATCTTTGCTGATGCGACTAACAACGTAGCCAACTATGCCAAACCACCACAGAGCACACTCAACCAAATCATTTCTGCATATCAGACAATTACATTAAAGCGTACAAACAAAAACTACAGCTGACGAATAAGTTCAAACATTGACAATGACAACCAAATTCAGAAAAACACCCGCTCACATTTTCTTCCGTATCTCCCAAGAAAAGGTTTACATTTACGCCGAATTTTCACAGTGTACTCAGTACTCACCAATGTCAGCGCCGGGTGGTGCGGGCAAGCGAGCTAAAAACTGTGGTGACGCTGACGGCGCACGTGGTAAGGGTGGTGCATTCAATGGAGGAGGAATCATCGGGTTGAACACTTCAACCGCTGTCAACAACAAAAATCATCCAGGATTCGTGAACAAATCTCAATCTATTACGAAAAGCTAATCGACTGTCACTAACAGGTAAGCATGTTTCTTTACAATCATCATCAAAATCCACTGATGAACACATGACAAATTTTGTGCACAGATACACAAAAGTCAGAGAGCTGAGCTTCTGTGCATTATAAAACAGAGGCATGTAGATGCTCAGGATGAAATACTGTGGTTAACAATAAGATACTATTGGTAGTGTAACAGGTAAGACAGATACACTTCCAACACAAAAGCATCAGGATTTTGTGCCATATTCAATTCCATACCAGCTTTCATGTTTATGATCATTTAGCAAAGTAATATACTGTATGACTAGACGGTGAAACTAGTAACATTTATAATAAAAATCACATCTCATCTTATATGTGATGGTAAAGTGCCCCCACTGTTGTTGTACTCGCATGACATTACCTAAAATGCCTTATTTTTACACTTAATGGAGTACGCTGACTCTGAAGGTGACCAGCAAATAATGTACAGTGATTTTCAATGCACCATTATGATTAGTTGGAATTTAGCAAGAGATTTCTTATGCTAGGTGTTGTCTGCATTTTCTCGCTTGAATACTGATCCACTAATAGTTATAAAATGCACACTAAGAATACTTATGATAAAATGAAAAGATCACGAGTTCAACTCCTGATCAGGTCCTGATCAAGCGGTTACTACTAAGATGGGTGACTGTTGACAGGCATTAATTACACTACTATTGCAGCATATAATGAACACCAAAGTCAACTCAACCCTCCATCCCTCTGGGGTAGGCGAATCGAGTACTAGATTGTATGGCTGGGGTTAAGGCGAGGCAAGTTCACCTGTGTCAGGTGCCAGAAAACTTTTTCTGCATGGCAGGCGACGCACTGATGCTCTGTAGCTATACACACCCCACTCACCCTTAAACTATTGGAAATGTCTTAAGATGTTGCTCAAATGTTTACTATGCAAGCACAACAGACTGCTAAAACATTTTTTACTTCTAGTTCTACTACCAAATCGAGTGCATTCAAGACTGTTATAATGCACTATATAAATTACTTAGTTACTTACTTGATGATGCTAATGACGAAGTGATATACTGACGTGGTGACGTCGGCCAGCGTGATTGTGACGGCGGTTGAGCACTGGCCACAGCAGACAGAGACAGTGTGACAACACGCTCTGGAGCAGGGCGAGACTGAGGCTGGAGCTGTGGACGAGCCTGGGCCTGTGGATGAGCCTGGGGCTGCGGATGTGGCTGAGGCTGCGGATGTGGCTGTGGCTGAGGCTGGGGTGAAGGCTGTAGATGCGTAGTAGTAGCAGGTGCTGATGCTGCTGCTGTGCCCGGCCCTGCTATCGGCTACACACATTCATACACACACACATACACCTACACAGACACAGACACCTCCACTGGTTGCCTATTCGACAGCAGATCAACTACAAACTGGCAGTCATCACATACAGGATGAGAACAAATGGCAACTTGGCCTCCCTGCATCATCTCATCCAAAACTGTTGCTTGCTGTACCTCAAATAGAGTTGATGTTGTCAGTGTAAGTGCTCAGCATTAGCGCTCTTTCTATTTGGAACTCAGTGAAACTGTAGATCCACCAAACTTATTGGCACTTTTGACCATTATTTAAAAACCATTCCTTTTCAGAAACATGAACACTTAGCCTAGTCTCTGCCATTATGTGGCTCCAATTCGTTCATGACGTATGGCACAGTTAGTGCTATTGCTACTGAAGCATAGAAATGATGCAACCTAAGATAACAACAGAGATCCTATATTTACAAAATGTATGTTACCAAAGAGGGGAACTGAGGCCTGGTGGTGAGCTGATGATGGGGAGGTTGTCTCTGGAGCATCACTACACCAGCTGATTGCTGCTGCTGTACGGCTAGCTGCACTGGCGGGGCTGACGAAGGAGGATGCCCAGCTGCATAGCACATTATCACATCAGCATCAGCATAATGATGAACCACTCAGAGTGATATAATTAGCACCACTATGGACAGTCAGTATTTCATCTTAGCAAGTATGCTGCTCTTAAGGACCGAAATAATTTGGTAAAACACAGAACTGCTGATTAGTACTCCCACCTGGTGAATCACAAATACCTGCTAAATGATACCACGGCGCAGTACGCGGTCGTCCACTGCCCGCCTAAGCGAACAATTAGACCCACAATTTGCAGCTAGCAGACATACCACTGCCCAGCCACACTAGGCCTTCACCCCATAGCCCGTAAGCTACTCTTCATTTTCCACCCCTGCTAAATGTCGGTTTAAGTGGGCTGCACAAATGTGACAGACAAATGTCAGACAGATAAACCACACTATAAGCAGAATTGCATGCACTGGAAGAAGTGATTACACCTAATAATACTGACTGGTATGGTTCTGTACAGAGTAGAATGATCAAAGTAAAGAATGTCACAATGCATTGCATAAGGGTACACCAGCACTGCAGCTTCGCACACAGGTTTCACTGGACACAAAGATAAAAGCTAACAAGTGCCATCATTTAACCTGCTTGCCATGCATGAACAGACAACCAAAGAGAATTTGAAAAATCATTTAGCAACTGTACGAAACTTTCATTTCAATTCTGTTCAGCCTAAGGTTAAACTCATAGTTTCCAATTCGATAATCGTAACATAACCGCAAATAACAGACGTGGGAACTGTCGCGGTGCTGGTGGTGGAACGTTGAAGTTTGCAGTCGGCCGAGCTTGAACAGCCATGAGTGGAGTAGGACCAGCAGCAGCCGGTCTTGGAGGCACGGAAGCCTGTTGACCGCCACCATAGACAACTAGCTGGGTTGGTGATGATGCAGGAGCAACACGCGTCTGCATCAACGGTGGAACTGTCGTACGCATTACAGGTGGTGATGGTACTGTTATCCGAGCTCCTGCACAATGACCAGAAATAACAAAGCAAACTGCAAGCATAGTAATGTGCAGATGTGAGTGTTGACTGTTGAGCATATGATTGATCAGTGCTCTCAAATATCAAAATTAGAAAAAATCAAGCCAACAGCAATCTAACGAAGAAGCTGCAAGCAATTCAAAGGCAACTATGGTCATAAATTACAGACAAAACAATGCTGTCTATCCACAAACTATCTCACAACAAGAATGCTAATAATCCAAAGTTATCAGATATTCAGAGTGGATAACAGCAAGCACCTGGAAGTAACTCGGGTCTTCTTGTGTCAAAACGCATCACAACTCTGTGCAGCGAAAACAACTCTTAACAAGTAACTGTCCTAGGCTGTTGCACAATCATCAAAATCACGGCCTATTTCTCTACAACAAAAGCAAACCGCTGTTGCATCATTTACTAGGCCCTATGACATTCCAGAAACGATACTAGCATCACATCTGCTTCAACATTGGAGCATACTTGGTTTTTACGCACTGCACTAGTAGACTAGAACGAATACTGAAAGTCTGAAACATACTACTAATGCAAGTCTGCAACAAAACAGCATTTAGCATTCTCGTTTGGGGTGACCCCCTTCGAATTTATGGAAAAGCTTTACGGTTCTTGGCCATCGCAATTCTGTCCGTCTGTCCGTCCGTCACACGGGTGGATCAGTCAAAAACGATGCAAGCTAGGACCACCAAATCTTCACAATCAGCTGTCTGGAAATCTAGTTTCAAGAACCGTAAAGCTTTTCCATTTTCCAGATGTGGCAATTGTGATGCCTCAAGCCTCTTCCGAACAACCGCTTTTGCCAAATTACTATTTCACCCCTGTAGTCCGGCGCCTTCAAATATAACAATGCACTCGTTTCCACAAACTCACGCTAAGAAATAGGACTTATTTACCTTATTATTCTTATAATAAAGATTTTTATATGCACGAAAAACACCAACAGCGAATATTTAACTTGAACGCGTGGATTGCATCAGCGATAAGTAAGTAGGCTTTGATGCAGGATTACATGGTGGAGACCATCACTCCATCAGACCTATGGTCACCACTAGTGATTGCAATCCCTTGCCGTGATTGAATTCTCAATCCCGGGATACGGGATTTTTTGAGAAATTTGTAATTTTGAGATCCCGTTTCGGGATTAGGCTTACAGATAAGTCGTCATTATGCTATTTCCAATGGACTTAATTATGCATACGATCATAGTAGGCCTATAGGCCCCTATGAAAGGTATACCTAAAGTGTAGGGAGTAACGGTGACCGTCAAAATACAAATTACAATGCACAGCAAAGAGTAGGACTCTAATGAACATTTTAATATTTTATTTTTCCTACAGCTAGAATTCTTAATTGTATCATTTAACATGCGAAAAGGTACAATTTTAACTGATATTTGTAATCCCGAAATTAAGACGCCGCCCATCCCGAAAACGGCCGGGATCCCGGGATTGCAATCTCTACCACACACTCAGTCACAGATCTGTGGGTGGGTGACTAGTGATTGCAATCTCGGGATTAAATTCTCAATCCCTGGATTCAAAATTAAGCAAATTGCAATCTCAGGATCCCGTTTTCAGAAAAAGGTAAAAGTTGAACACTTGCTATAGCGCTTCTTACGGTTGCCCAGGAGCGCTTTACAATCTAGGAGATGGTAGCTGATCGGCATGAGCTAATGATACCGCAGCGCAGTATGCGGCTGTCCGTTGCCCGCCTAAGCTAACAATTAAACCTGCGGTTTGCAGCCAGCAGACATACCACCGCCCCAATCAGCCACACTAGGTCTTCACCCCCTTAGCCCGTAAGCAGAAGCTACAACTCATTTCCGATCCTACGAAGGGTAGAAGGCTGAGTTGGCCAGTTAGCAACTTGCTCAAGGTTGTTTGCAAATGACCGGCTTCAGACTGGTTGTTATTTTGGTATCATAGATTTATTTCACGCATAGGCTTGAAATAAGGAAATGACCTTGGTTTATTTATTAAAGAAAACTTTTAGGTTTTTTGGGTTTAGTGTACTATGAACACCGTGTACAAAATTATGACCTAGGAAAAACATTTTATACACCCTGTGCGTCACACAATCATATAAATTATAGCAAGATGAAGTAATGAAACATGACGATTAAAATAGTAAATAGAATACGATATGTAATATATTGCACAAGAAAAAACCTTAAAAACGGGACTTTTAAGATTTTTTGGGTTTATGAAAAAAACCCAAAACTAGGTTTTTTCGGGTTCATCTCATTTCCAGCCCTGAGTAAGCCCCTATGAAAGACAGTATGACCGTCTAAGTAGAAATTACATTGTACAGCGAGAAGCAGAACTCTAGCATGCACTAAATATTTATTCACTAGATGGCTATGATTGTTATTCGTATCATTGAAAAATACTTAACTAAATTATGTACTCCAGAAATCCTGGCATTGAGACACCACCATCACAAGATTGGGGATTGGGAAAGCCAACCTCATAACTCATTTTCACGATATCTTCAAAGCTGCAAACCACTTTCCACATAAAATATCATTTGCCATGTAAATGTATTTTGAATGACCAAATTTTAATCGCGACACCAAGAGCAAACTTCAGCTAAGAAACACCATGCCTGTCTCGGCATAAACAGGAGACCAAGTAAGGCTGTGGAAATACGTAGATGTCGTAAACAGAGCTTTGTTCCAATACAAAAAAATAAGTATGAAGTCAAACGCTTCAACAGAGATGTTGCTATAAACAACAATGCAGAGTGAAAACTTTATCTTACGTTAGTTTTCTTTTAATTCAACTTATAAAAGAACAATAAGAAATAATTGCAAAACCAGCTTTCATAATTTGCACAACAACCAAACCAAATATTTGCAATAAGTGTGTACAGCAGACCACATAACACAATAGTTGCCACACATAATGGCAACAAAGTAAAGCTGTGTTAATACGTATATGTTGTAAACACAACTTTATTTTAATACAAGAAATGAGTATTCAGTCAGATGCTTTAACAGAGCTGTTGCTATCAACGACATTACAGATAAGACAGAAAACCTATCAAAGTAATAATAATACTATGCACGTCGTTCAAATACAAAATACTGTTATTGCATTTAAATAATCACTTGAAATATGAAGGCAATGGTGCCTATACTCATCGAAGATGAAATGTAAGTGTGCATAACTGACATTTGGACAGTCATAGAGAAAAATTAGAGATATAGCAAATACTTGTACTAATAAACATAGAACCAAAAGGCACAGCAATCTACATTATGTGCAGCATTATGAACCGTTCCAGCTGTGACATACCAAGTAAGAAATATACGTGGGTTTAAGTTGCTGCTTTAACACAGAGAACATGATTAACACAATGTATACACATGCACTCACATCTACTTCTTGCAAAAAAAGTTTTACTAATGCAGCAACAAAAATGCTAGCGACTTGTGCAACAGTCTCAGTGTAAGACTACAAACATGACTAGCAACTGCTAATGTCACTGGCCCCTCCTTCAGCATAGAATTAGTTATACCAAGTCAACTCTTGATTACACGCTCAAATAACAGGAGAAAAGATTGACAGTCACTCATGTGTCCAGTTAACAAAAATGCCGCAACTGGCGTTCAAAGTACCATGAAATAAGACCATGAACACACAGCGTCCAAATGAGTGAGTGAGTAGGATTTAACGTCCCGCCCGACACAATATAGGTCATTTCAGGGATGGCCTTTGCAGGCAAAATTGTACATACACATAATAACGAAACAAAAAGTTTAACCTTTATGAAACACAAAACACAAAAAATGAGCTAAACCTAAAATTGTAAGAACTATTATAGTTGTGCATATGTAACGATAATGGCAGTTCTAATAATCTTTCCTGTTATCCTCCAGACAGTCATCTATCTCATAATGCTGTCTATTGGAGGACAAGGGGCGAGTGTCCAAATGAGAAGCATATGTTTTACATTAAGAGTAGATATTCTGATGGTTTTGATATAAAGACAACCAAAACTTTAAAAATGATCCTTTGAACAATACTGCCACGTGTTTATTTTGAAAATCACATAGGTAAAAAGATTATACATTTTGTCAGTAAAAATTCCCTGTTTTATTCATTTACTAAATTACTAATGTCAAATTTATCTCAACGCAATGAAAAGTGTGCACAGTCACGAGGTTAAATTTATACTTGTTCGGTCCATACAAGTTTCTATAACGTGTGTAAGAAATATACCTTTATGTTTGTCAATACTTGAGTAAAAAGATTATTAGACACTGAACTGTTACTGAAAGCCACATGAGTGAAGTATGAAAGTAAAATCACAGCTAGTGTCAAATGTTACATAAATAATTATGCTCCAACATTAATATTTAAAATGTTCAGACCACTCTATCAATGATATCAATATCTTAATACAGCATAAACTAACAAAACCTGTCAACAGCAGATAAAGCCTGCAAAGCTGCAGAGTGAAGTGAAATCTTTTAAGACTGCACTAAAAGTTGCAACAGAAAATTTGCTACAACATGATCCTCAATAAGAAAACAGCAACATTTCCACCTCAATTAAAATTAAGTTCTATTAAAACATCAAGGCCGCAGCTTGTCAGACAGAGCAGATAACATGCACATTACTTAACTATTAATTTTGTAGCTAAGAAGTCTAAGCCAAACAGTATTTTTGGATAGCCAAATTTGAAACACCAGCATCGGCATAAGCTAATGATACAGCAGCGCAGTATGCGGCCATCCATTGCCCACCTAAGTGAACAATTAAACACGTCGTTTGCAGCTAGCAGACATACCACCACCCCAATCAGGAACACTAGGTCTTCACCCCGTAGCAATGACCAAAAACTAGTAAATCAAAAAAATATCCTGAGTAACTGACATAAGGCTAGCATTTTTTTTCACTCCACTGAATGTTGTATTGCAACAAGATACTCTACAACTAAATCTGAACTGTAAAAAATATCAGTAAATATGCAATTACAGTTACTGCAGTCGGATTTAATAATACCACATAGTGCAGTAGACAACAGCCCATATCAGCAATATACCTGTAAGATCACTGAACAGTAACTAAGTTGCTTAATAAAATGCTGTTAAAAATGATTCAAATTACAAACACGAGACCACGACATGCATCATCGAGCAATATCACATAACTGTGTATCAGTTAAATGCAAAAAGGCCGACACTAACAAAACTCCACAAAGTAAACAACCAGCAAGAAGATGCAGCAATGGTAATATTACAAAAGTACTAATATCAATGACTCTGATAGCAATTACCTGCCCGGTGCATGCGGTATCAAAGAAACAGAAACCAAACCAGATCACACATACAGGGTGGACCATAAAAACGTGGCACTTTACTTTTGTTCATATCTTCGCTAATTATTGACCAATTTTTTCACTGACACACTCTGCAGACAATTTGCAATAATGTGATTATTATACATCCCACCACACCCTAAATGTGTCTCTACATTACCTTGTGAAATATGAATGAAATATGCATGTATAACGATAATAACAAACATTTTGGTAAAATTGAAAAAACACTTCAGATCAACATTGCAGTGAATGAATTGTACAACACTAGACTGTGTGGGTCTAACACAGTCTAGTGACATACGGATCATTCACTGAAATGTTGGTCTGAAGTGTTTTTTTTTCATTTACTTTAATGTTTGTCATTATCGCTAGGTTTTCTTACATGTTCTACAAGGTAGCGTAAAGACGCATTTATGGTGCAGTGGGATATACAATAATCACATTATTGCAAATTGTCTGCAGAATGTGCCAGTGAAAAAATTTTGAAAATTGGTCAATAATTAGTGAAGATATAGACAAAAGTAAAGTGTTACTTTTTTATGGCCCAAGGTGTAAAATAATACACCGCGGTCATGACATGAACAAATAATGGCACAGAAGAAATCCAGCGACGAGACGAGATCAAAAAGTTACCGTAGAAAAAAAACAGTTTCACTACAAAGTAGCGACATTATTGGGTCGTCAAGGCATCGCCACGCCAAAAGAAAAGAAGTTCAAGTTGTGAAAAGACAATGTGTGGAGTGACCACTCTATATGCATGTGAAAAGCACTCTCTCTCCCTTCCCCTCCCCCGACTCTTTTCGGCATTACCGTTATGTTGCAGTCATGCATACTAACATTACTGATAGAGAAACAAAATACAGTATTATCAGTGGTATAAACAGGGCAATGTTATTGATGGAAAATGTGCTATCGAACATATTATGCTACTGCTATAACATCAAACATTAAGGTAGCCACAAACATGATATAACCATAAACAGTTTTCACCAACAAGCTTTCCCCCCCAACAAATCCAACATTTCCCGGAAATCAGCCAAATTTCCCCAAAATTCTATGTTTTGCATACAAGTGGTCACCCTCCACATGGCAATTCTGCACATGAGTATAAGAGAGACAGACAGAGAGACAGTAAAGAGGAGCGTAGTCTGCTATGAGATGACAAGACTTCACAGAGCTGCCGATGCCACACCATCCCAGAGTCATCCTTCATGTCGTGTCACGCTTCGACTAATAGGGTGTTTACACGATCCAGCAAACGTCCAGCAAACATCCAGCTGGCTCGGCCATTATAACATATAATAGCAAACGTAAAGCATTAGCACGTGTATTTTGAATACATTTGCTGGAAGCTTGCTGGATTGTGTAAACACCTCATAAATGAACATCGCACAATCTTGCCTGCCGTCACAGCGTCAAGCCGGCCACCCTGCAACAGCCAGTACTGTATACTCACAACACACAGATTACTGCAATACACAACTACAGGGTGAGCCAAAAAAATGTGGTACTTTTTTACTGGCCATATCTCTGCCATATGTTAATGGATTTTCAAAATTCTTTCACTGCCCAATTCAGTGAACAATTGGCAATAAAATGGTTATTGAATATCCCACCACACCTTAACTATGTCGCTACACTACCGTGTGAAATATAAATGTATGGAAAACCAGCAATATTAGGCAGCATGCGTACTGGTAAACGAAAAACACTTTAGACAAAAAACAAATTGCATGATTTGTACAATTGCAACACTGTGTTAGATCCATTCCTTTGGATATCTGGCTTGTTAAATGACGTATTTGTTTCTGGCTTTCCTGCCTTAGCGGGGCTACCAGTTCTTTCACAGTGGTCACGTTCTCTTCATTGTGTGCATGCCTCAGTCTGGCAGACTCGTGCCTTGGGTCGGTGCTTTGTTTGCCAATCTTTTTTAATAACATACACAGTCTTTCTTTTTTTGCAGTTTGTCTTTGAAAATTTTGTCAGTATCCTCTGAATGTTGCATTTTTGGACTGGTACATGTTCTTAATAAAAGCCTTGTCTCTATTGTTAAATGGCATGTTACACTATCAGTATGCTGTCACTGCATTAAAAATTAATACTGAAAAATATTCTCTTTTTGTTTACAATAATCAGAATGGTATTTGGTACTAAATATAATTAAATTTTCATATGAAAATTAGTACAATTTTTTTCAAAAATATAATTTTTGTATATGCATTATAATAATTTTGGTCATGTTTGAAAATTTTTGTTTTACATGGTAGTGTAGCAACACAGTTGAAGCATGGTGGGATATATAATAATCAAATTATTGCAAATTGTCTGTGCCATGTTTTTTATGGCCCACGGTGTAGATGGTGGTTACGACTCTGTCAACTATTATGCCTCGGCCAACATGTGACAACTACAAGGCCAATCAGTCACCCATAAAGTAGTAACCGCTTGATAGGTGCGAAGAAGAAAACTTCTGGGAATTATCATTTGAAGATGAAATCATTCCCTGCACAAACACTCTTTGCTTACAAGGTATTTGATCTTCCGCTTATCTTTGCCAACACATGGATTGGATGCAGGTCCTGCTGGAGACTGTTTGCTATAATCTAGCTGTCCTTCTTGTACATCGGTTTAGATGCTTTGGTCTGATACTACCTATTTACTGTACTTCCATCATTTTAACAGTGAGCAAGTTGAATAGCAACTTACTGCTGCTCGGACAGTAAAATAGTGCAGACTCACCTAAGTCCAGTTGTATCTGATATGAAATATTGAAACCACAGAATAATCTAGTTGATAACTGCTAAATAAATCTCAACATTATCAGAATTAAACTAGACAAATAAAAAACCCATTCACCTGGTGTGTCATCAGTAGTTACATAAAACCTTGTGGATATCTGCAACAAAATTTAACATAAATACAAGTTTTTTTTAAAATTCAGAACTCGATGTCAGGCTGTTAAAAGGTTAAAGGTGGTGATACAGCTCTTAATGGGAAGCCCATCTCAGAGCTACAGAGTCACCTGCCGTATGGGATCACACAGTATTACCTGCCACCCAACACAGGTGAATGCACCTCGCTGTTCTATAAGGATCACTCACCTCTTACGCAAGTACAGCACAAAGCCAACTGAAATAAAATATATATTTAAATAACTCGGAACTGTGACAGTGGATGATGTCATCACTGCCATTCAGCATCTGCCGGCTAAACAATGTGAAAATGATCTGCTACCAACATGGTTGTTTAAGCTTTGCGCCCCAGAACTTGCGCCGTTTCTCAATCTTCTATTTACTCGCTCATTTGCTGACGGCGCTGTTCCTCAGTCATATAAAGCCGCATACGTGACGCCGCTTCTAAAGAAGGCAAACATGGATCATACAGATGTGCGATCATATCGACCAGTGTCCAATCTGTCGGTCGTATCGAAGCTACTGGAGCGCATTGTCGCCCGTCGTCTGCTGTCGTATCTGACGTCAGCTGGTCTAATGCCGTCGCTGCAGTCAGCATATCGTGTCAATCATTCGACTGAGACTGCAGTTCTCCGCGTTTTGGCTGACATTCTACTGGCACTGGATCGTGGCGACTTTGCCGCTCTGGTAATGCTCGACTTGTCGGCAGCTTTTGACACCGTCAACCACACTACCCTTCTACGTGTTAGTGTTCCTATTAGCGTTCCTATTCCTGTTAGCGTTAGTGTTCCTATGGCATTCGCGGCACTGCTCTGGGTTGGGTGAGGTCTTACCTCACTGGGCGGACTCAGTACGTGCGGTCGGGATCAACTACTTCTCTGCCTACAGTACTACAGTCTGGGGTCCCCCAGGGTTCTGTCCTGGGGCCCATACTGTTTTTACTGTACACAGCTGACCTCATTGGTCTTGTCACCAGACATGGTTTGCGCAGCCATTTATTTGCTGATGACAGCAGAGCCTATGGGTCATGTCCAC
>Ga0209671_1002346_pt1 | contig 17211 bp, 10 predicted proteins | sample WorMetHERISLAND2_2_FD_187401 | JGI IMG/M metagenome (GOLD analysis project Ga0209671, IMG submission 187401) | Marine gutless worms symbiont microbial communities from Max Planck institute for Marine Microbiology, Germany - Olavius geniculatus... | ecosystem: Host-associated > Annelida >...
CCATTATACATGTGCATATGTAATTAACATAATGGCAGTTCTAATAATCTTCCCTGTTATCCTCCAGACAGACATCAATGTGATAATGCTGTCTATTGGAGGACAGGGGGCAAAATGAAAATGAAAATGTCAACTACACTGCAACTGTTCTATGACATCTGGACTGCATAAATCACTAGTTTCGAACTAAACAATCGCATTGCAGGCATCTTTTAGAGTAGTTATATGATGTTGCTATACTGATCTGATGACTGGCAGCAAAGGACAATGCATACACATGGAAAGTGAGCAAAAAATAACCAAAAATGACTCACCATTATAAAAAGTAACATCGACATCAGAGTTCTCCATGATCTGAAACTTTGCTCGATGCGTATACAGCGTCACCTTCGGCATCTTTGCTCGGATGTGGCTTACAAACAATGCAGCATAGTTGTACTTTTTCCAATGCCTACGAGGCAATGCCTCCAGTGTGTAATGCTTCAAGTGGACAGATCCCAGCGGTGGTGGATCTGGAGGCTTCAACTGCAAGATGCAGCCTTTGCCGTTGTTCGGCTGATATATCTGAATCTGTACACATTACAAGCACACAATCAAAAATTCATCACAATCACAAGTTATATTCTCCATCTACATCAGTGAGACCAACAATGTTTCACGTTGCAGAATCAGATAAGTCTTGGTAACTTTACAAAAAAAACAAAAGCAGACCAAATGTCCCTGCTGCACGGAGAAATCTTTCAATAAAATGAGACCACACAGAGAGAAGGCACATTTCACGAACTGGGTCCACGTCCTCACAACAACAAAAAAGCATTAGTTATGAACAAACAGAGCTGGCAACAAACAGTTTCTGTGGTGTTGAATTTCACAAAGATGCTGAGAGATATAAGACACAGCATTTTCTTACACCAAGCATGCATTGTTAGCTTCGTAAAACACTTGTTGCCATACACTGGATGCATCTCAGAGTAAATCTTATTTGCATAAAATCTTTTGCCCACAAACAAATAACAGCATGCTGTTCATTAAGAAATGACTTTAATGGCAACGTCGCCATATTTAGTGTTGATAAATGACGTCACAATGCTGTAATCATAATAAAACTCACAGCTGCTATTCCGAACTCAATTCCCTACTACACGGATATTTCACATATTTTTGTATTCCGAACACTAACAGAACGATGTGGTATTGTAACTTATTTATCAAACGACCCTCGTATTTACACATGGTTTACTGTTACATTTCTTATCACACTCATACAGGGTCAGCCAATAAAACATGTGGCACTTTACTTTTGTCCATAACTTTGCCACTTATTGACCGATTTTCAAAATTCTTTCTCTGGCACACTCAGAGGACAACTTGCAATGATGTGATTATTATATATCACACCACATCATAAATGCGTAACTACATTGCCTTGTGAAATATAACTGAAATATGAATGTATAATGATAATAACAAACATTTCGGTAAATGAAAAAAAACACTTTAGACCAACATTGCGGTAAATGATCTGTATGACAATAAACTTCATGAGTCTAATGCAGTCTAGTGTCATAAGAATCATTCATCACAATGTTGGTCTAAAGTGTTTTTTTCATTTACCCAAATGTTTGTTATTATTGTTAGTTTTTTCTCACATATATATTTCACAAGGTAGTGTGGACACATTTATGGTGTGGTGGGATATATGATAACCATATTATTGCACATTGTCTGCAAAGTGTGCTAGTCAAATAATTTCAAAAATCGGTCAATAATTGGCAAAGATATGGACAAAAGTAATGTGCCACTTTTTATGGCCCACAGTGTACAAGACGCACACACATGTACAAACTGTCACCTGAAGGCCATTGGCAGAGATGCACATCACTTCTGTAACAGTTGCCATACCGCCAACAACACGAAATAGCTCCAAGCAGACACAACCATCTTCCAGTATCGTATACTGCAACCAAATATTAATAATAGGGTGTTTACACAATTGAGCAAATGTCAAGCAGACATCGAGAAACGTCGAGCAAATATGATGCAGCAAACATCAAGCTGGCTCAAGCAGGCCTATTGGAAACCCGCCCCCTGGTACAAAAGTAGGCCTAAGCTTAGGCTCTTAGCCCACAGCTGATCATGTGTTATATAGACCTTCCAATTACAACCTGCCTGCCCTCCTAATTAGCATGCTAATTACCATAAAACGTCAAGCTAGCTGCTCGATGTTTGATCGTGTAAACACCCTATACCACTATTGTACTGATTCTTGATATCATTAAATTATTATTATTATTCATTCTCAATATGAAGTTAAGAATACTAAGCCCAACAAAACCCCAGTATCACTACAACAGTATGTACAATTACACTACTTACTAAATATTACTGGTTATATTATGAAACGATGGCATAACTGAAAGCATCAGTGATGTGGGCTAGTTATGTGACAGATGTTACCATTAATTGCATCTATCCACTATGACCATTGGCCTTGTGAGCTTAAAACACAGTACCGTAAATTCATGTTTGCTCCAATATGCAATAGTGGCAAATGTACAACAAAAATCCACCAATGTATACCACAGATATCGTAAAAACAAGACAATGATAATTACACAGATGACATAAGAACATAATGCGCCAATAGTTGTCCATAAATATATAAAAGACAAGTAACTTCATTCAGCAAACTATGAAGTTTGTGGAGACGCCACTAGCATACTGTGAAGATAAGCCAGACGTTAAATAAATGTGAACGTACCACAGCGGTGCTCATTTGGTGACGACAAGGTTGGAGCCGGGTTGTTGTGAATGGCGTAGGTAAGCTGTCCATAGGCTTCTGACAATTAGTGCTCTGTTTCTGCTGCTGCTGCTGCACATTGGACTGCTGTGCTACGGCAGATTCTGCGTGTGCTTTGGTATCAATGTCCACCACACTCCATGCTGCAGATTCGACTTTCTGTTTATGCTGGTGGCTCAGGTTATCGGCGGAGCGGCTGCGTCGACGTAACTGCTTAGCATATTCTGATGATACAGTTGGCTGTACCGCACCGATCACTTGCCGTCCATGCACACGACGACTCTGCTGACCACGTGGCATAGAGCCACTTGATGCAAGATTTGTCTCTGACGCATAGTGAGCCAACTGTCCACTAAGCTGAACATTGTTCAGTGAACTGGCTTCAAAGTCCAGCTGATTTTCTGCCAGCATCTGACCACCGCCAGAAGGCAGCAACTGTGAGTTCTCGTCCGACATATTACTAACATCGTTGACGACGGGACTGGGAGGAGTCTGAACACTGCTGATTGTGAACAGGCTTGATGATGCACTGCCACTGCCATCGGGTGAGCTGACTTCAATGAGATGCGGGTTTCTTGTGGACCGATGAGGCATCACTGGCGCCGATCTGTGCTGCACGTCTGTATGTTTTCTTGTTGCCACCTCGGCATTTATCGCGGGCGCTGACACAACGCTGGGAGACAACACAGTTGGGCTGCTCTGTGCAATGTGTCCACGACAATGCGGCGAAGTCGCAGATTTAATGTCAGTCTTGAAATAGCAGTTGCTGGCCGTGCTAGCAAAGTTCTGCTGATTACTGAAATAAAACAACAAGCAACATAGTACCAACTACAAAAGTAGGCTCCTGCTGTAAATGAATTGTAATATAATAATAATAATAATAATAATAATAATAAAGCGGATTTATACACGGCGCCTAAAAGTAGAAGTCATTAGGTGCCGCAGTTTCAATTAGTTAAACAAATGTGTCTTTAGTTGCGCTTTGAACTGTTTGTAGTCCTCTAAGGCTCGGAGAGCATCGGGCAAACTGTTCCAGATTTGGCCAAAGTCAAGTCATAGCGTTAAACAAACTGTTGATTTGCTGCTTACTACTAAACAGTGACACAAATTATCGTCATTATTATTCCGTGGCAGTTTTATCTAGTCTTGCATAGAGACAGCGGAATGTTCATGTTCTCTGCAGCAAGTGGTTATCAGTTTTCAGATGTTCACCATCATATCTACTTTACGCTGCTTTCCTACCAATGTAAACTTAATCAACAATTCAACAATTTAAACTAGGTTAAAAATTTTCAATGATTATCAAGTGACTAGTTGTTAATTTCCACAGCTCTAGCTACAACTATAAAATGCAGTATTATCAGTTTATTCACAGCAGTACCATGAGATTGTGGGTTGTTGTCGTTGTGGCTTTGCCTGACAAGTCGTTGCTGGCGCTGCACTCTGAGGTGCCAATGGAGGTCTTGTGGTTGGTGGCTGTCTGATACAGCCCGGGCCTGCTGCCTGGTGATGAGAACCGTTAGTGGACATCGACTGTTGATTAGGAGGCTTGGACGTCATGGCAGGCTGATTGACAACTGAGCTCATAGCTGTTAGCTCGGTCGTACATGTCCCACAGCCACTGTCCATTGACCACTCGGCACATGGCTGATCACACACACACAACACACACTCAGTCAACTCAACAGAACTTTCTTACAAGCCAATCATAAGCGAACATGTGCTCACTCGTCTGCATTACCAGGAGCTATTCTTGATATTGTCTACCCATTCTTGTCACTGCAAGTGTTCCGCAGGAAACTGAAAACCAAATTTTTTGCTCGGTCTTGCAGCCACTCTGACCAACAGCATCTCACTGCACTGACTACTACGTGAATTCACCGTTATTGTTACGTGTCTACGTGGTCTCGGGACTTATGCCATGTTAAAGTACATTCATTCATCATCATCATCATCATCATTCTGTAACACTCAAAATCAGAAAATTGAATTAAGTAAGTAGTGTTTTACATCTGCACCAACAGACATAGGCCATTCGAACAATAAGTCTTTCCAGGCAAGCACTTGCACTGGCATGGACAAACGTACTAGCAGTCAGAACAAACAAGAAAATAACGCCAAAAACAAAAATACTCAAACATGAAAAACTTGAACAATTTTTTAGATACTGGTAACTCGCACTAACAGGCCTACCAAAATTATAAAACATTTAGCAATAACAATTAAAACGTTGTATAAATAGTCCACTGAGGTAACATCATAATCATAATAATAAACTTTACTGAAAACAGCACCAATGTATTCACGAACTATACCAGGTAGCAAGTACATTCAAAAAAAATAATGCATACATTTTTTCCGGGATACTTGCTTCGGAATTCATCCAGCGATGCACCCGTCAAAAATGGATGATCACGGATTTCTGAAACAAAGGAAGCACATAACATGATGTTATAAAATGCAAATAAAAGGTAAAGGTAAAGGTGTCAATTTGTATAGCGCATCTCGCGTAAAACGCCTCTAATGCGCTTTTTGTCACTAACCCGAGCCGCCAGCTGCACGGCCACCACGTGCAGCCTGCAGACACAGGCCAACGCAGCGGCCGGCTAGGCAGCCCCAGTCAGCTGTACTAAGCTCACCACCTTCCGTAACCCGTATAAGTGAGTTACTGCTCATTTTACCATCCCACGGAGGATAGAAGGCTGAGTTGACCTAGCTGGCAGGCTTCGCACCGAGATGGTTTACCTGCCCGCAGGCAGTCACCCATTGCAGTACTAACCGGGCCCGGCGTAGTGTAACTTCATTTCAGCCGAAACGCGTTACCAACTACGCCACGCCACCACTAAAGCATAACATGAACAAACGTCACTCAGTGGTGTGATACTGTCGACCACACGATAAAAAAGACATCTGGTCTGCAAAGATGACCTACTGCAGTATTCCCCAATTATTCTCCCTTGGACATTCTAGCTTAGCCTTGAAAACTCCATAAGCATAAGCCCCATAGAAAAAAAACTGGAAGTAGTAATAGCAGTACAGTGGCAACAAGATCTAGTGGTTAACATAACGTATCTGATCAATACAGTTGCCATAGACTGAGGCTCTTTAGTACCTAGATGTGTCCCGTGTCTTTTGACAGGTAAAACATCTGGATGCATAACCAGCCACCCAGGTTGACTCAAGCATTCCAAGTTCCATCCCTTTGGGCGAGGCAAATCGAGCAAAAGCCTCTCTGGCTAGGGTTAAGGCAGTGGGTTGGTGGCGTGGTGTAGTGGTAACACGTCTGATCTAATCAGCGAAGTCACTGTATGCTGGGCCCGGTTAATACTGCGATGGGTGACTGCCTGCGGGCAGATAAACCACCTCGGTATGTAACCAACCGCCTAGGTCAACTCAGCCTTCCATCCCTCCGGGGTAGGTAAATCAAGTACTGGCCTATCTGGCAGGGGTTAAGGCTGGGTGCGTTCACCTCTGTCGGGTGGCAGGTAACACCGTGTGATCCCATACGGCAGGTGACGCTCCGTAGCTCTGTGAGGGGTTTGCTCCTTAAGAGCTATATTCTGACCCTTACCTTTACCTTTACATATTTACCTGTAAGGGGCGGCAGTTAACAAGGTGGCAGGTGAGTTTGCAATGGAGGGCTATGCTCACCCTAAAGTTAGCAATTATATTTCTTTTATGATAGCAACATACAATAAGTCACATTAAGATAAAACAGCGAAATCATGACAACACGAACCACTGAGTGTGAGTCTATCACTGGGACTCAGCCTCATCACCGACATGATCAGATGCTGTGCCTTCACCGAGAGCAGATTCGGCATCTTGTATAGCACGGCCTTGATACGATTGATTGTCTCCAGCAAATCAGAGCTCTCAAACGGCGGCCCACCAATGAGCATAGTGTACAGGACGGAACCAAGCGAGAATATGTCCGTTGCAAGGCCATGTCCCGAACCACTAGCAACCTCACTGCAAACAGGTATCAGTACGGTAATTAAAATACAACAAAGTTTTCCATAGTATCTCCTTAACGGTGATTAATAATGAAAAACCAGGCCTAAATAATAAAGGGAAAATGATCAAAAATAAATCACACAATAGCATATAAAATACAGAAACGTAGTACAAAAGTTGACTATGCAACATGAGCCTACATAACATCATAACAAAAATGACGGCTGGCATTAATCTGAATTACTCTAATATGTCCATATGCCACATCTTTGGTCTTGCTCAGTGTTCAATGTGCATATTACAGCTGTACCTATCACAGAATTCAGCATCATCACATTTAGTGTTCAGTAGGTAATGTAACAATGCACATCAGGTGTGGTTGGATCTTTACTAATTACTTAACTGTGAACAAATTTTCCAGACAATGTCAACATAAGATAAGTTTCTGACAAACATCGTGATATACTTTTTGACAAACAGCAAACAAAAATTGGAATAACTCTATCTCATTACACAGTACACAATGGAACTGCCATCCGACAATATAAGCTAAACTCAGCTCAGTACAAGGCATGACTCATCACTCACGGAGACATGTAGTTTGGAGTGCCACACATTGTGAAATGTTTCATGTCTGGATTCTCAAGACGTTCAGCCAAGCCAAAGTCTGCGATTTTCTGAAACAGTAAGTTCATCCAATGCTGACAAAGTAACGCTCGAGAAGCGATCAATGCCAGAAGCAAGAAGTGCAACAGATCTAATAACTGGACCCCAAACTAAGCCAACTTCCATAAATTCCATCCAAAAATTTCAGGTCCAAATAGCCACCAATATCTGGTCCTTGCGCCACCCTTTACCCATCCATAAAATTTCATCAGAATCCACTGAACATAAATTGCTTAGTTACATACATAGCAAAATTGTCAGTTTTGCCCTATCTCGAATGGAAAATAATCATGCAAAATCAAAGAATCACAGATATAATTTTTAAAAAATGATGGATATTGAATAATAGTGTGGAATCCACAAAAGAACTCCAGATTGCCACCAAAAACTAACAAGTACCTCCTCGGACCATGCCAAACCACTCGATAGAATTGCAGCAAAATACATATGTAACTTTTCAAGCAATCCGGATGCCAAATAAACAAATAGACGATTGGGCGGACACTAAAACCCTATCACATAATCTCTTTCTTGGATAGAGGTAACAAACTAGGAATGATTGGACTGGAAGTGATCTATCAGAAAGCTGCAGACACAAAGACTAATCATGCAAATAATATTTTTGAAATTCCAATGGAAAAGTCGCACACACAACTAACCGCTTGTAGATTGTTCTGCCGGTCACGACTGAGTAGCACATTGCCCATGGAAATGTCTCGGTGCATAATGCTGTTCTTGTGCAAGACCAACAGGCCTTCGACAATCTGACTCAAAATGCAACGTGCTGAAAACACATACATATATACATACCTACATACATTCATTCATTCATCATTTTGTTACGGCTTAGCGTTAGTGCAACTATTAAAATATGCAATGGGCTTCGGACCAAGATCCAACAGTGCATCAGAATACATCATTTTCTAACTACTACTTGCTAAGTTGCTAGCATTACTGAAAAGTGTCTAAAATGCAATAAGGCATAATAAAATCTAATTACCAGTCAAACGGACGTGTTACAAGCTTACCTTCCTTTTCACTGAGTCGTTTCTTATTCTCAACGTATGACTTCAGAGTCCCCATGTTGCACCATTCCAGAACCAGATATACGTTTCGTCCATCAGCGAATGCACCAAAATACTGAAATTATTGTCACACACACACACACGCACACACCACAAGCTCAACTACAGATAAGAAACATCAGTCACTAAAGGCTGCCTAAACAATTACCACACCTCAAACGTTGACAGTATTACAATGAACCAACTGCAATTCTTTCATCATTTAAATGGTGCAACAAATTCTGCTATGTAAAGATATTTAAAATAAAGATGACACCATACAATTGGCATACCACCAGTACAGAAAAAAATTATACCGACTGTACTGTTGGAAATAGAAATTTTCTAGTTCTAATGACAAAATTGGTCATTCAATTGAAGAAAAATCTTGCACACCATGCAATCTAGATTTTCATTGCTGATTTTATCAGCTAGCAAAATTGACCAAATTTATAGACTGTATGACACTGGCTTAACAGACCGCCTGCTTCTTAGGTCTGATCACCGCTGACAACAGATGTGCAAAATGCAAGATTAATTATAAATAATGTGCACATAGCATAGAAACAATAAAAATAGTTATAAAACGTTATTAAAACATTTTTAAGTGTTTCAGCACCACTACAGATATAAAACAAACCACCATAACATAAAACATAAACAGCAACAGTCAGTGTAAGAAAAAACGTTGTTAAGTTTGCCCAAGCAAGCATCGTCAATTGGTCATTCAGACTAAAGATCACATACCTTTACTATAGAAGGATGTCGCAGGCCTTTATCTTGGTGAATATTAACTTCATTCAGCACTCGCTGCCGGACCATGGGTACGTTAACTAACTTGTCCGTCATCTTGTTCAAATCAATCTGCACAGTACATAGAGATTAGTTCATCTCCGAACAGCACGCTAATTCATCTCACCATCTTACATAAGCAGGTTTCATAACTTAAGACACAAAGATACTATTTGAACTACGTATCGAACTATACACTAGCAGTGTTTTATGGTCAACTACAATAAGACCTGCAAGTCGAGCAGATCAAGGCGATTCAAGTCGACTTGGGCCTTCCAAGTCGGGTCAAGTCGGTCTGAAGCAGCATCGCCATCAAAATTCTCTGACGTCATCGGTTTCATTACAAGTCATTTCAAGTTGACTTCAGAAGTCAACTTGACAAGTAACCTTGCACCTACCAGTTCTCTCAAATGCGGCTATTGATGAGTTCAGGCAAATATCGAGTTTCAACGCTTCGCACAATTCTAATTGTTAGATGACGTAGAAACCAGAAACGTACGTGTAAATCAGCCTAGTGTGAATGATGTAAGCCTAATGTTGTTGTTCCCCTTGCACTAGATTGCTGAAAGTTTGCATTCCTAGGTTTAAGACACAGGGCTAAATATTCATGTAAAAAGTTTTTATAAACCTCAACAGTTAGCCACAATACATCCGTTATAGACAAACAGACGAACAGATGACAACGATGGCAAAGACGCCATACAGCATAGTCACATAACACACAGTTTTTAGGCCTAACTGTCTGTATGAACTTCCTTTAAAAAATGACAATAACAAAAGACGTCCACCAAAGGAATAAAACACTTTATGAATAGCCTACAGTAAATGACGTTTCACAAAACAACCCTTTTTTCTTTCTTTCATAATTCACTCAGATCATCATTTGAGTGAATTATGAAAGAAAGAAAAAGGGGTTGTTTTTTATGAAACACCATGTATACCTACAGCGTTCACGCAAATTCATCACAACTTCTGAACGTCAGTCGTTTGAAGTCGACTCAAGTCGACATGCCGCTGTCAAGTCAAGTCAAGTCGAGCCGGATGTGCTCAAGTTGACCACCGTCAACTTGGGGTCATTGGTCATTTTAGCCTCAAGTCGGGTCACGTTTCTGTAACTCAGTGACTCGCAGGTCTACCTACAATGCACTAGCTTGCCACAACCACAGCTTACAATGTCAGTAAATTATGTTTCTTTAATCCTAGACCAGTTCTCCCAAAGCTGTTGGAGTGCAACTTCATACAAACTGAACGCTCTCCACGTTGTCCAAGAGCTCAATTTGTTAGATGTTATCATTTTGTGCTTCATTAAAATCAATCTGATATATAATGATAGATTCACTTAACTTACAATCTTGATTGCAAAAACGTTGCCGGTGTGCTTATTTCGTGCCAGTCGCACCGTAGCAAATTGTCCATGTCCGAGATGATCACCAAGAATATAATCCTGTCAGACAACAACCACAAGCATCAATTAACAATAACAGAAAATGCCAGACTGTCAAGCTAAGTGTTATTTTCCATCCGTATGGACGGCGATTGTCGGCAGAGATGTAGGCGTGATAAACTAAACCAATGTGTGCAGCTCTATTTATAACGGAAACGCTTTACAACTTTACAACCTAAACTGCTGCCTATTGATTTTGTGATCAGGACTAGGAAGTAAACTAAGGCTCATGCTGGAGTTGACAATAGGCGCATCTGGTAACTTAGCCGATGCAAGCACCTGACAGCTGCTATGCTACATGATCGGCTGGAAGTAGCGTAGCAGAGCTGCCAGCCACTTGCAACAACTAAGTTACCAGACGCGCCTATTGTCAACTCCGGCAGATAACCACAAGCGAGTCTCTGAGAACAGAAAATAGCGCCTAGATATGCAGTCTTCCGTCCATATGGATGGAAGAGTGCTTTCGCTGGCCATTCTTTCGTCCGTATCCATGGACGAAAAATAGTACCTGGTCGCACAGTCTTCCGTCCTTAGGTACGAAAGATAGCCGTTTTGCGACATATTCTTCTGTCCGTAGATAACATTAACGAACTGTCAAGACAATGGCAAGATACAGTAGCTGCATAATTCAGCAGTGCAGGTATTGAAGATAAACATTCCCCAAAAAATTTTCCACACAGAATTCCTCAACCCATTTCAAAAATACAGAAGTTATACACAACTGATACATCACGTTTCCCGTTGAATGCAACAGCTCTGCAATGTAAGTCGAATTATGGATTTTTCGCCCCTTTGCCGGTTTGCCCCCTGGCTTGTTTGCCCCATGCCTTGTTCGCTCCCTGGCACTTTCGCCCCTGGCTTGTTCGCCCCCTGTGCCTGGCTGATTCGTCCCCTGGCTGATTCACCCCCCTCCCGTTGAATATACAGGTGTGATTCATTATTGAGGCTTGTGTTTGTGTTTCAATCTACAGAAAGGCAACAAGTAAGTAACAGAGACGACAATCGACAACCATTCTAATAGCTCGTTCGTTACTAGAGTACAGTCGGCTGAAAACACGCATTACCTCACCACTGTCACCAGGTGGTGGTATGTCTGCAAGCCGCATCACAGACCCCACTCCGATCACGCTAAGTGTGTTTGAAGTCAACACGCTCTATGTGTGAACGTCAAGCTTCCTTTGAAGTGAATTTTTACAGGTATACTTAGGAAGTCTTAGGTCTAGGCTTAATAACCGCTTGACGAACGCCTAGATCCATAGAGAGCGTCATACATTATTGCAAACATTCTAAAGCGAGAAAGCGTACTAAAACTCTGTATAATAAAATACGTGTATAGGCCTAACGATTTTATTTCAAATTTGAACAAAGCATTAAACATCTACACAATCGTTTATTCTCATCATCATGCATAAACTGTCTAGGCCTAAGGACAATTATTACGTATAAACCTCGACATCGAACCACCGGTATTCAACGGGGGCGAAACGTCCAAGGTAAAGAGAACGAAAGAGCCAGGGGGCGAATCAGCCAAGGGGCAAACGAGCCAGGGGGCGAACAAGCCAGGGGCGAAAGAGCCAACGGGAGAAAGAGCCAGGGGCGAACAGGCCAGGGGGCGAACCGGCAAAGGGGAAAAAAGCCAGACACCTGTAAGTCTACGGCTCATCACTCCTCTAGTTGAACTGCCACTAGAACTAAGTAACTGTGATTTTAACTGCTGCGTACTATAAGCTTATAAAACCAAAACCTAACATCGTACTAGTTTACCTCGACGGTTTCTTTTCGCGACATATCGTGACGTATCAATTACAGCAAAAAGAGCGATCCGCAATCGTATTTGTTTACAAAATAAACCGACATTTTCAAATGCGCCGAGCGACGCGCTCAGAACGGTTGGGACTAAACACCGGCTCGGCGACGTGTTCAGACGTGTTTGCTCGCTGCCTCTGCCTACTGTGTGAGTAGCATATTTCAGTGGTGAGTAGTGATTGTAGGTGTAGGCTAGTGTAGGCCTACTCGTGTCCATGGTTAGGATTTTATCTTCTAACCATGGTCGTTTCGTATCGTACGCTTCTACTTGTTGAAACTTGCTGACTGCAATGCATTGCAGATAGCAGGTTATAGTTCCATTTTAACAGTCTGTACATGCGTGTTGAACATAAATTGGCTTATACACGTGAACGTAAATGTCTGCAGATCAATTAAAAATAGCTAAAGTAGTATCTATTTATAAAAAAGGTGACAGAAAATCAGCATGTAAGACCAATATCTTTGTTGAGTATTTTTGATAAACTTTTAGAAAAAAATTATGAAAAGCAGATTATATAGCTACTTAGAAATCAATAATGTTCTCTTTGATTACCAGTTTGAATTCATACGGCAAGCGGAATCAACTTAGTTATTAGAATAGTAAGCGTTATATGGCTTTTGCCTGTGCTTACTTAGGCCACCAGTAATTCTGGTGGCTTCGGTGAATTTGGTGAATGAATTTGGCCCATCTCTAACAACCTACCAAAATAATAAATATTCAATGAAGTTTGTTTACATTTACGTTTTATGTAAACAAGTGATTTTTTGTCGTTAGAGATTGACGGAATTTTAATTATGCTTCTAAGGTAACACAATAAACCGTTCGCGTTTTGTTTTAGGACTATCATGTATTCGATTTGTCTATGGCAGTTTGCGATCATTGTTTATAATTTCATGTTCACTACATGGACAATGGGCGACTTGACTTAGACTTTCGCTGAGTCTAAACTTCGGTCTAAGTACCCACTTAAGTCAAAAAGTGAAGTGATTTCGCTGAGCCGGAATGCACATCGACTTTTGACTTTAGCTGAGCGAAAACATGGCGACTATTTACGAGTATGACTGAAAACCGCAGGACACCACAGGACACCGCAGGACACTTTAAATATCCACCAAAAAGTGCTGAAAACAGTAAAACTGTAGGTTTTCTTTAATTTTAGAGCATTATATAGCTACCTTATAGCAGTTATGTGCCAATGCTAATATTTCAGAATGTGCAAGAAAACCGTAGGACACATACCGGCAAATGTATTGATTGTAAGCTTAGCCAGTACAGAATTTGAGAACAGGAGTGGCGTGAATGAATGTCCAAACACTGACAACATGAGTGATGTTCATTGTAAGTTTAAGCATCTTGGCTCACGTCTGACATACGGCATACACACCCTTGGCATTCAGGTATGTGGCCTGCATCTCAGTGTCGGCGTGTAGCATTTTGTCCCTGTTTCTAGGTATCTGGTGGCGTGCTGATTTTTGCATTGTTTAACGGCGTTTATTTAAATTTACTGAACTATTGAAAGGTTAAGTCTTGTTTTCACGTTTAAAAATCGTTTTGCGGTTATTATTTATGTGTCCTGCGGTCTTTCTATGGAGTACTGCAGTGTTTTGCGGTGTCCTGCAGTTTTCAGGCATACCGCTATTTACTTGTACTTACTTGTACTTGATGATGATGAGCATATAAACGCCGTAATGGCTACGTAAGACGCTACATAATTACGTCATTTGCTTTTAATTGCAATTAAATAAGCAAGTTCAAGCATAATTGGTTGATTTATTTCCTGTTAGGTTCACTGGTTTTACTGGTTGGGCTAAATGTTAGGAAAGTGGTCATTATGAACGATGAATGACATTTGTATAAATGAAGATGGCTTGGTGGCTCAGTGGTTAGGGTTTTATTTTCTTGATCAACAAGTGAAGAGTTTGACTCTTGGCTGCTTCGGTATCACCTATCAAATAATAATGCTGACCAAGTTGTTCACACACAAGCATAGTCTGTGGTTTTGATGCCCCAATTTATGGCCCTGTCATCTAACTAATTAAAATTTAAAAAAAAAACAACGTACAGTATCAGCTATTTGCTTATTTGCATCATTATAACAAGTAGTTAGTTCGTGTGTATTTTTAATAAGCATTCTTTATATTTGATAATGTTTTCATACGTATGGCATGTTATTACAGAATTGTTTGCATAAACTGAAGACTGCCTGCTGGTACTGCTTTTTCATGGAGACAGTGTACGGATGCCATGATGAAGTTTACTCGTCAAGTGGAGCAAGTGTATCAGAACGTGTGCAGAATTTGGCAAGCAGTGTGTACAGTGAATTTGAAGTGATGATAGCCACATATGGCGATGGTGTCATTAAAAACCTGATGCCGCAAATTGTGACAATACTTGAGAGTCTCAACCTGGCATATCGAGAGAAGCAGGAACATGAAGTCGAACTTGAGCTGTTGCGTGTGGAGAATGATAACCTCAAAGCACAGTTTGAACGAGAAAAACAAGTTCGAAAAGCACATGAGCAGGTTCATATGTCATATTTTTTGTATCATAATTTGCTTGCTTACCATCTGTAGATATGGCAAGATAGTAAGAGTAATCAAAACAGTGGACAGGGATGGTATAGACTAAGTTACGGGTAATGCGTAAGATCAATATTAAAAAATATATAGCGGTTTTGATGCCGTCGGCTTGATTGTGTTCGTTTTCTTGCCATAATGCACTTTTTTCATTTGCTAGTATTACTATTATGTGAATTTTGGATCGATTTTGTCATAAATGTTTGTTTTGTTTCTGTGGCATTGCTGCTTGGCTGCAGTATGCTGCGTTGCTGCTGCCATTCTGCTAATAGACTTTATATCTTGCAACTAATTTTTGTTCTGCTAATATATGATCCGGAAAAAACTAAGTTTTTTTGGTTGTTGGTGGCATTATCAGATATTTTTAACAGTTTGTGGAATTTATGTGTATTAGCGCTATATTGAGACAGAAGATGCAGTTGATGAAGAACGTAAGACTTGGTCACAGAAAATGCATTCACTTGAGATTGAGATTCGTAAATTGGAAATAAAGCTTCGGAATATGCAAGAGCACGGTTTGTTATTATTACGAGTAGCATATTTTGACAAATGATGTACCGGGTAGTTTAAATACGTGAGTATGTTTAGTTCTGTTGCTAAAATAAAACCATTACTGTATTCAGTGGTATATGTTGGGCATGAACTGTGTTTAATTTTAGTATGCATTACGTAGAACTTTCTGCACACATTTTTTTTGCGGTTGTGGTGTGGTAATCATGTCTGTATTGTAATTGTAGAATTTTTGCGTATTATCATCAGCAGTCTGCTATGTGTTGGATAGTAACGAAGTAGTTCTACTTCGTTACTTCACTTAAGTCGAAGTTTTTACTTTTTCTTCAGTAGTTTTTGTCGGGCTACTTTCTACTTATACTTAAGTAGATTTATGAGCTACTCTCTACTTTTTGTTACCAAAAGTAGTTTTTTTCTCAATGTAGTTATTCCATCAACTACTGCAATACAACTGTTAGTATTTTTTAATGCAAGATCGATGTTCAGTTTTTAAGAAACTTTTTAACTTGGCATATTTCAATTTTCCGTCAAACTCAAGAAAACAGGTTGAGGCATTTTATTTTTTATCTTTAACTGCTGGTAGTAGTAACCAAGCTTCTGAAGTTGTTGTTGCAATGATCATTTGTATCGCCCTTCTGTTGCATATTGACATTTAAGACTGTAATATTGATTCTGACTGTTTCATATAAGCATGTAAATTTTGCACTGAGGTACTGAAACTACTGACTAAAGTTTGATCTCATTTTTCTACTGGATAAAGTGACAGGTATCAGTATGACTTTAAAGTGCCTAACCAAAACCATGACCATAACCACGAAATTCACTCAAGCCATCTGGTATTTTACCCCATGACAACTGCATTGTGCATACAGTGGCTGCATAAATGTTGTGGAGCAAAGTTTGAGTTTTTACACTGAAAATTTGTACTTAAGTTATTTCTTAATTTGAGTCTTTTTCCATCTTTTTAATTACAAAAGCTGCACTTTGTGTCACTTAAGCTGTGAAATTGTTTTAGGCAAAATATAAGCACAAATTTAGTACTTAGTTTACTTACACAAATGCGACTAGAAAGAAAGACATCCATCTAGACCCAGCATACAGTTTACAGCCAGAAAAAAATCAGTCAACATTCGTTTAACTTAACGGCTTTAAGTTTGAGGTCAGTTAAGTGTCAGTATTTTTTTAATTTTTGCTGCATTAAAAAACTGGTAGATTAAGTGGTGTGCGTTCTAGTTTTGTTTGCATTTTGTATAAGGTCCTTCTGTCCTAGAGACCTATATACGAAAGGTTTCCGTACAGGTCAGGTCAGGTCAGGTAGTCGCATAGTCATGAGACCGTAGCGTCGCTCTTGCACCGTGACCGCGCTTGATAGCCAGCTTCCATTGATCAGCAGGTGGGCGGTTGTTGTCTCTTCGAGCTGGTCTATCCACCTGCCACGTGGACGACCGGGACGACGTTTCCATGTAGGGTCTGGGAGGCGTCCCTGAGACAACTTGATGCAACTGTGGAGTGCCTTGTAAGCTGATACTTCATCAGGCCTACATGTACATGTTAAGGTGAATAGGCATAAAGCATGCAGGTTATTGATCTGACAC
>Ga0209671_1002347_pt1 | contig 17209 bp, 7 predicted proteins | sample WorMetHERISLAND2_2_FD_187401 | JGI IMG/M metagenome (GOLD analysis project Ga0209671, IMG submission 187401) | Marine gutless worms symbiont microbial communities from Max Planck institute for Marine Microbiology, Germany - Olavius geniculatus... | ecosystem: Host-associated > Annelida >...
CCCCAGGACATCATGGTATTGCGGAGATGGAGCTGCAGACATCATGTCGCCAGCGTGGCTAGCGTCTGCTGAACCATCTTCCTGGCGGGCTGACACGGCCCGGCCCGGCCCTGCATACAGGTAGCCTAGGTGCCCTGTCGCTGTGGGTGTCCATGGCCACATTGTCAGCAACAGATGCTGCTCTAGACGTCACGCGGGTGGGCGCTCACTTACTATCGATGATTAGGGCTACTTCGGGAGACAACCGGCGATTAACACGCCGGTGGTCGAAAATAACTATGAAGGAACATACTATCAGAAACGGTAAATAGACGTGTGAACTAAATTAATTATATCATATAGCCCAAGTCAAGTAAGTCATCACTAACTGTAGGCCTAGGCCTGCAAGGAAAATGAGTTAGCCCCTATACTCGTAGTAGAACTTGAAAGCACCGGCAGTGTTTCGTGCAACACGGTTCCTGGCAGAACCTGGCTGCTCGTAGCTACTACTGCGGAATGTGTTGGGTTACCATTGATCGGCCGAGCGAGTTTTGCTCGGCTGGCGTCACGGAGGACTACAATAACGAGACTACGAGATGATGGCTGACTGGCGCTTCTGTGCAGAGAGAGCGCGTTTGAAGTTTTTCGCTGATCAAAGTTTCATCTGCGCCCGTCGAGCACTGCACAATACAAGTGGAGTGGAGCGACAACTTGAATTGGACGGCTGCATGGAGAACGGGCTGCAGTGTGTAGGTCGGCACACTCGATCCTGGTAGTCGAAACAAAACAATGCTTGTTAGGACCGCTGCTGGCGCCACAACGCAGCCAGAGACAGACAGGCGGAGACGGGGAGTCAGACCTACGGGCCACAGCTGGCTGAATAGGACGCCACGTCACGCAACCTGGCGAATGATGACGACGTCAAGCTGATCGACCACGACCTGCGTCAGCGTCATGCGGTGCTCCCTCCGATCAGTTTGATGGAGCGCCGTCCGTCTCAACGCTCTCCACTATCTCTGACGTTATGGGGACTAACTAACATTATCGTCGGTTGCAAAACCGCGCACGTTTATAAACAAATAAGGCTATACAGATTATGCGTGCGAAAAAGTGTTAAAGAATGAGTAGAGGAGGTCGAATTTCCCCATTTCAAAGACAGTCTCTGAAACAATAAGATGACTTTTCTGCCGTCCTCGGTGATGTGGGGGATACGACGTCTCCCGATTTCCTGCGCCAGTTTTACTGTCTGCCGACACCATGTTTTTACTGTCTCGGTGGAAAATTGGAAGTGTTTTGTTGCCTTTTTATCACGACATTTTTAGTCAGAGAACTCGGAGGTTGTGATTTTTTATTGACTCATTACGTCGTATCCGTCCACAACAGAACGAATCCCATTGAAACGATACCACTCGTCCCAATAGAACGAATTTTCCTTCGTTCTGATGTGTTTTCTTTTTGATGGCCTAAGTCAAAGTGATATCCAATCCCCCCTCACGTTCACTGCACGAGTCTGATCGCCAACAAGTGTCCTGCACTGCAGCGTCAGTGTCCGGCGCCATCTCAGTTATTATCAGATGTTGACTGCGCCGTCGGTTGGCGTCAGTCCGTCAGACTCGACCGACCGCGGGGCGTCTTCTAGACCGCGAGGCTAATCAGCTGTAATTGCGGTTGACCACCGTGAGTCGACTTATTGGCGCCACACTGACCACACACTGGTCAGTGAGGTATGAGACGATCCGTGCATCTCCTTTGATGCTGTACGAGAACGATTCGTATACTAAACTATGTTCCGATCAATGCCCACTTGTGCGAAATAAGCACGAACAGGAAATATAGTGTAGGCTTAGGCCTGGACTTGGGTCTCGTCATTCGTCGCCAGTGAATTCTAACGCTGTCTGCGCAGGCTAGTTGGTTAACTTTGCAGTTTTAGTGATCATATGAACTGAACACAAAAACAAGAATCAGCCAATCAGCCATAGATAAAACAGCACTCGTGGCATTCACTCCCCTGTTCTCCCAGCCCAGCGCACGAATCATCTTGATACAGCCGTCAAAGGGACTGCACGAATCGTCCCATAACCGTCGGTGAGTGGTCAGTTCCGCTAGCTGACCGCATTTCCTCCCTTCCTTCCTTTGTGGCGCGCCGCTTGGTAATTCGATCTTACGACTGCATTTAACCGTGAGAAGAAACGCCGCCCACTGCGCTCGAGCGTATTATAAACACAGACTAACTGTCTCCGCGTTCATTTGCTGTACAAACTTTCGTGATTCTGTGAAACTATCAAACCCCTGCATTAACGAAAAATAACTTCTTCAAGCTTGATTGTAAGTAAAATATGTTTAGCTTCTGTTGCAGAAGCTAAACATATTTCACATACATCAGAGCTTAAGAGTTCTGGTTTTGGGAACTTTTGCATATTTATTCATAAAACCTGTTTTTTTTTGTTTTCGAGCTAGGATGACTTGTACGGGACAGACGGACAGCTAGACGGACGGATGGGCAAGATCCGTAATGCGGCCTGTTAGGGCGTCCACACGGCATTATAAACCTTATATTATGGAGTTTCTTTCTGTTGGCTAAATGAAGCATTCTGCTACACGAAGCACTGCATCGCAGTATAGACTACTATTGATACTAAGCGTGTGGACAATGTCAGTCGAAACAGTCTGTTGTCGGCAGCGTAGGCCTATTGTATTGTCTGCTGGCGATAGAGACGACGGTGAAATCGTTGCGTGGTCTGACGCCAGTGCAGGCAATCAATTGATTTGATGCGCGCCCGCCAGACACAATTATTGTTATCAAACGATCAGTAACTGTCTGGCGCCACGGGTCCTACCGTGACCTATGGATTGGATCATCATGGACGACCTGTGAGAATGTCGCTTTGTCTGTCTTCACACAGCATGCAGAAAGCTCTCGCTCTCTCTCTCTGTTTGTCTCTCTCCCTCTTTGCGACGATTCACCGTTGACGAGCAGAGACAGCCAACCCCTCTCCCACCACAAAACATTCTTCCCCATGTTTTGACGCTCGAAGACATTTTACCAGCATACGAGCATAAAAAATAAACTGAAATTGACAGTTGGTGTTTTGTAGTGCGACATGACATCTTGGGAGTTTTGTCAGACATATTCTGCGGCCGCTATACCGGGAACCGCTTCTGCGTTCTGGCCCGACCTTCTTCGAAAATGATGCGAAAATTAAAGGTCGCAATTGTTAATAATTACTTTACATCGGCAACACGCAATTTTTTCTACGACTGCTTAGGTTCGAAAGGGTTAAAATCGGTGCTAACAATGACAGCTGGGTCTTCCCTTCACGTGATGTGCGGCGCTGCTAAAATTGGACAAGAATGAAGGACGGACCACCGGGCACGCATGCTGCTGCGACCACACATGGAGTTGTCTAATTGCTGGCGTGCTGCCGTCCGTCAGCCACGTCACAGGTCGCTTGCATACTAATTACTGCCACAACAGACGTCCCGCTTTGCTGCGGCGGTCTCCCGTGGGTAGTCGTCATGATGTAATTGTGTCGTGTTGCATGCACGGTCTTCGCCAATCACAATGACTTCCGTTGCCTTGTCACAGTGCTACCGTTGCCGCTCTCACTCGACCGCAGGCTTGCTCTGTCTGTAGTCTGTACGAAAACGGAGAAACGGAACGCCCAGTCGCCCAACTCGATGTAGGTATAATTTACGTTTTACTAATTTATTCGCAAAGTGTGCCGTAAACAGCTTGAAAGTTACTGCAGCAGTATTTACTAGTTGGTTATTGTAGTGACGCTGCTTTGATACAGCAGTCTTAATAGACTACATCCAAGTGAGTTATAACAGCGAGGAAACACTGCGTGTGCTTGCTAGCAGCGTTTTGCTGGCATTGTTATAACACAGTGCGGTAAGCCTACTGAAATCTAAACGTCTCAGATAGGTGCAATGCATTCATACATGTCACAGTGGTGCTGCAGGAAATAGCCTAAGTGAGTGAGCATATTGTTACTAACAACGAGAGCTTTCAAATCTTGCGTAACTTTCGCTATAGGCCATAGCACGCGACACACTTCGAGCTCCATTTACCGCGCGAATTCGTCGTCTGTCTGCCAGACTGATCAAAGGATTGCCGCCGGTGTTCTTACGTCAGTGATGACGAGCAAATAGGCCACGCCTACTCGCCCCAGGCTGCTGCTGCAGCTGAATGGAACAAGCCACGCCTACTCCAGTCACTGTCATTGTCACGCGCTATCCGTTCAATCAGTTGTCCGTAGTAGTGGAGAAATCGGTAGCTGAGGACTGGTAGACCTACTAGTGCTTGAGCATTATATAACCACTGGTGAATGGTATGGTGATTGTGCAGTTTTTGCCTGCGATTTGAAGTTTCAGAAAATTCGCAACAGAAGAGGTTCACAAAGTGCAAAAGGTAAGTTAGCCTGATGATATAAAACTGGAAATTTATAGCACAGAAAACTGCAGGGGAACGCCGTATGTAACGATCGAAATCTTGCTGCCCCCATCATTATTCTAACTTTCTTTCATTCTACTGAGTGTTTAAAAATCGTGCTGACGATATAAATCCTCACAACCATTTCTGTTTTGGACTTTGTGCTGTCCTCGTTCTCTTAGAAATTAATTATTCTGTAGTCTTTGGGCTACACGTTTGTAATCTCATTTGGCTTTTTCTTGATTTTGGGCTTACGTTAACGACGTTAACGGTTTATTAGAACGGTTAGTTTAGTTAGGCTATGTTTGGCAGTTTTGGGGCCTCTATTACAATTATAACTGCAGTAATATTATGTAAGCCTAACGTAAATTGTCCAAAATCACGCTTCGTGATCGATGTTTTGTGCAGGTTACGCTGATAAGAAATTCAGCGGTCGATTCGACTAAACTCAACCTGTGGGCTATCGATTGTAAAGTAAGCGATTTTCAGACGTCAATGCGTCACATCGTCATCAGCAGAGTTTACCGTCTGTTACGTGTGGTAAACTTATAACAAAGAAGATGCTGATAGACTCGCTGCATCTAGGCCGACGCCTGCTGTATCGACGACTGTGGCGAGCCCGCTGCAAGCTCAGTGATGACCACGATAGCACCCAGCAGCAGCAGCAACAGAAATCGACGTTCCGTCAGCTGACCAGAATGCTCACCACACCGCAGCTTGACGCGCTTGCCCGCACTGTCGAACGACGTACGTAGCTAGACTGTGTGTAACATCAACTTTTGATTCATATAGCTTATTATACACAAAAATTTCATTTACCTTTACATTTATATATTCTCTTAGAATAATAGTTTGTAGTAACCAGTCAGTATTTTGTCACTTGTTTAATTATCTCCGCCGATGGAACGAAGTGAATTGGAGGAGATTATGAGATTGTTCGTTCTGTCCGTCTGTCCGTTGTTGTGCGTGTCTGTCTGTCTGTGTACACGAATTGGCGGAGATTGTGCACTTTCACGAGCGCCTTTTAGTTTCTTACATTTTTTTGTAGGCCCGAGCTGTAGTGAGGGCGTGTACCGTGTGTGTCTGTTAACGTAAAATTGAGATTGGGGTCTTGGCCAGTGTTTGAATTGCCGGGAGTGGGGTGGGGGGGTTGAACCCCCAACTGTTTTCTCAACCCCCTAACACACTGTCAGATTATGTACAGGGGGTCAGCTATATACTGTATGAGCCTACATACGATTTACATCACAATTTTTTACGCGCGAAAGCAGCTATTGCTATCAGCGCGTCTTAGCCATCGCAATTCTGTTTGTCCGTCTGGAGAGCTCACAGCGTTTCCCCTGACCCCCGACTGGAATTTAGGGTCCTTGTTTTAAAGATAGAGAGGAAATGAAGGGGGAAGAAAGGGAGGGAAGGGAAGATGAAGAAAAGGAAAGGGAAACGGGAAAAAACGGAGGGAGGGGAAAAGAGAGGAGGGAAAGGGAATTGATACTCCCAATTCGCATTTTTCGCTACGCCACTAGGATCGACATGCTTGGTGCATGATGCTGTACTATGCAGGTGACGACGGGTCGTGTGTGGCTGTGAGTGAGGCGACCGTCCGCTCGTACTGCAGTGATGAAGCTGCACTGGTTGACCTCTGCTGTCGACTGTGGCGCCCCTGCTGGACAACCACTCAACAAAACGACCGTGACGTGGACGATGACGTATGCCTAGACACTGACGTCGTCAAGCTGCGCCGGCTTCCGACCTGTCAGTGTCGTGCTGGGGCGGATCTCTGTCTCAATCCGTACCACTGGAGTCGTGACGTCACACCGACGACTACCAGCCTCGACCAACACTTCAGTATGTTCGATTCGGGTCCGCCATTCCTACAGGCCGCCATAAACCCGTTTTAGTCGACGACGAAACTGTATTTATTAAAAGCTAAACTAACTCTAACACTGACCCTAATCCTAACCCTATTTCTAACTGCGGCAGCGTTTTGGAATGATGGCGGGCTGACGCCGTACCTTCAGTCCGCCGCTCACCGTAAAATAAGTATTGTCCGGTACGATGTACCCGTAATAGCACTAATTTTGGAGGCGGTAAGCCGTATAGGCCTACCGGTAGTTTTTGACGTCATAATAGCGGTACGCTGTCTATTTGGAACGTTCATTGGCACGAACCAGATGTGTTTCTTACTTCACAGGCTCAAAATGCACCAAAACTCGTTTTCCGCTCTGGCTTTGCCCGCTCCCTTAGTCGTCTAGGAGGCGATGCCCCCTCTTATTTCCCCCATTGGCGTCTCTACTTTGGGGCCGGTTTTCGGCGCCTCGACTAAAATATTGGCGTACCACGGACTGACGATGCCGCCGCTTCACTGCGCGCTGCATTTCATTTCGTGTTGTTAGGACGAGCACAGAGCGACGTATAATTGAACTGATCTGGCATGGTTTGGTTTTTGACGAACTGACCAATGGACAGACAGTAATGCATTACAGTAGGCACCGTCTAACGGCGTCGGTGGCCTACGCGATACGCTGACATACGCGTCAACCGGTGACCAATAGGCTCGCCCTGCTTGCCCATTGGTCAGTTCGTAAAAAAACTAAACCATGTCAGTTCAGTTCAGTCCAGTTACGTCGCTCTGTACGCTAGTAATGCCGTATCTCTAGCGCTATGTCTGCAGCGGTATATCTACAGCGGCGTCGAGGGTTTGAAAAGTAAGAGGGACAGACGGTTGCAAATTTCCGGCGGACTATATTATGGCCGCTAAAAATTTCAATTTTGTCCTCAAATTTTCCCAACATGTAATCTTTTGATTCAGTGTAGTATTATTGTGTCACGTGTTTAGACGTCGAAGCAGCAGTACGACGCGGTACTGTAGGCGCTGACGGCGATGGCGCGTTTATGACATCATCAACAGGTGCGTGGTGTCACATAACGTATCACCAGTACCGCGAGCACGTCGGTGGCGCTGGCAGTTCGCTTCCGGTGCATGAGGACTCCGTGCACGTGTTCGCGGGACTGCATCATGGTAGCCAGGGACTCTGCCTGTCCGCCGTCCGTCCTTCTGACACCAATGCTCTCGCCAACGTTGCAGCCTCACGGGTAACCAGTAGCCTCAAAGCGCGTACAGAGCGACGTAACTGAATTGTACTGAACTGACATGGTTTAGTGTTTCACGAACAAGTTAATGGGTAAGCAGTAGGGCATTACAGTAGGCACCGTTTAACGGCGTCGGTGGCCTACGTAGTACGTACTATCGTCACGTAGGCGTCAGCCAATGAGCAATAGGCTCGCCCTGCTCGCCCATCGGTCACTTCGTCATAAACTAAACTGTGTTTCGGTTCAGTTCAGTTACTTTTCAACACGTTTCAAATTCTATTAATGTTAGGTCAACCTGCGGAAATTATTTAACGATTAATCATTAAATTTTCGATTAGTTTCACGTCACCAGGCTTGCCGTGGATATGGATATCCATGGATATATCCATGGATATTATGCTGGCGCACCCTCTAATTAAATTAATTACTTTTATGCTTTGTCTCTCTGTAATATTTCCCTCTCTGTCGTTCTTACTCTTCATTTTCTCGTTCACTTATGTTATTGAGTCAAATGAATAATTAGTGACATCAGCACGTCATTATTTAGTTAGCCTAAATTAATTTATTAGCACCATAGCAACAACAGATTTTAATCTTCTGTGCTTTATACTTTTGGTTGGGCAACAGAAGGTCTATCCATTTTTGAGTTTATTTGTAATTTTTCATCAAATGGTAACAAAATTACAAACTTTTTTATTTGCTAACTACCAGGAAGTACAAACGAAATGTTTTTCAAAAGCGTGCACTTTATCGTCTACATGTCGGCGTAGGGCGTACACGAATGCAACCAGCGTCTAGGAACACAAGAATTTCAGCTGTTGCTGGGGTGTGCCGATCGTACCGCCTATGTCCGAAGGCCAGCGTCCGACTTTTTGTCGCAGAAAGAAAGCATTTTTTCAGAGTAACCGCAGTCCCGTACACGCTATGGTGACGCTGCTATATCAAATTCTAGAATAAACACTAATGAATGAAATGAACGATGCGGTAATTCGGCGCACGTCGGCGACAGCTGCATTCAAAATTGCGGCCAAACCGCTTCAGATAGAAATGTGGTATCTTTTGATAGCCTATAGGAAATTGCCGTCGCCCTATTTAACTGTATCGTCGCCGACTTTCTACGACGTACCATTTAGCCACAATACATGCGTTACGGACAGACCGAGGACAGACAGACAACATATCATACCCAAGGTTCGACCTAACGGTCAGCCAAAAACAGCGTCAATAAAATTATGTAGATTTTTTATGAAACTTGGGACATACTTAACTAAGATGATGTTTATTTTTTACTTTTGTTAATTTTTCAACAATTTCTAAACGAAACTGTCTGCGCCATGTTTTTTGGGGAAGGGGAAGAAATCGACGCTTTTGCACTGCTGTATTTTGCAAAAATTTGGGGATACATGTACGCGGAATAGGCGTCTGTGGATATGGATAGGCCTCTATATCCATGGATATCCACGTAAAAACTATGGATATAGATTATGGATGGCAAATTTCATATCAACGGCAAGCCTGCACGTCACTAAGAGCGCATTATTAAGTTAAATGGTTAAAATAGTTAAATGATACAGTTCATTATAGGAAACCCACCTCAGAGCTACGGAGCGTCACCTGCCAATGCCACACGGGATCACACAGTGTTACCAGCCGTCCGACGCAGGTGAACACGTCCCGCCATTACCCAGGCCGGTACTCGATTTGCCCATCCCTGAGGGATGAAAGGCTGAGTTGACATCGGTGTTGGTTATACTGAGATGGTGTACCTGTCCGCAGACGGTCACATATCCAAGTACTGACTGTTGTGTATTTCTGCTACAGGGCCGGTCGTGTGGAGACGGCCATGCGGCAGCGGGGGTGGTTGAGCGGACGTTGTCGAAGGTCGGTCGTGGAGTCAGTCTGTTCGTGGAACGCTCAACACGCAGCGTCTGGGCGTACAATCGCAGTGAACGTGCCTCGGTGTTCGTGTCGCTACCCACTATCACTCCAGGACTTGTTCTGAAACTACGCCCCGGTCAGTCAGCCCGCGTCCACCAATGGCCAGCCGCTAGGTAAGAATGTAAGATACATTAGACTTCAGATGCCGGTTCAGATACATTACTACAACTTTTGAGCCAAAACTATGCTTGGGTGTGCGATTCCTATTCTCCTTTCCTTTTCGCCCTCTTCCCCTTTCCCTTTCCTCCATTTTCATTTTACTTCCTTCTCTTTCCGGCTCTTTATTCCCCGCTCTTGAAGAGGGGTCCTGGGTGCTACCCCCTAAAAATTTATGAAATTTTACACTTATTGGGCCTCCTATCAAGTTACCAACCGGGCTTATGACGATGGTGACAGAATAGTTTTAATCAAGGAGGTAAGCGGACTACCTCTACCGGCCGTAAAATAACGAAAAAATAACGAAAAATAGTGGATTAACCCATTTGGGCGAAATGCATTTAGCTTTTGTGATTGGGCGATTTTCTAGCTTTCGCCCTCCTAGTTCACATGTAAAAAATTGCCCTGAGAAACATGACCGCAAATGTATCTCAGATACACATACTAATTACTAAATACTCTTTTAAGTAATTTCCGAAGGAAAATCTTAGCTGGTACTCTGTTCTTATTACTTTTCAGAAAGTGCTATCAATCAAATTCTCATTATATGATAGACGGTTTTTTGTACTAGCGAAAATTTGTTGATATTGAACTGGGATTGTTGGAAGGAGTTATTCGAACATTATCAGGGGTCTGGTTTTCTTGCGACGCAGTTTAGATACTTGTATCATAGATTTATTAAACATTTTACGTTTTATTTTTATTTTCTCAACCTTTTTCATTTAAAAAAAAACTTTTGTTTAAAATTCCGTCTTGCAAGAACTTCCAGAAGCACTATTGAAGTCAGAGAAACCAATTAATAGGCGATAATGGTAATAGTTTACTTAGTTAGTCTAGTGATACTTGGTCTTGTGACACTCGGTTGATATGAAATTGAATAAAGTTCTCAATTCTCTCTTTTTACATTTAAAGGTTCTTTTCTGACACATTTTTACATTTATGACTTGTATTTCAGACACTACCAAGAACTTGTGGACGAGGACGGGAAGAAGACAGGCTTGGACGAGCAGACGGCATCATTGTCAGCGTCACACGAGCAACCTGACTGTCTGCTGATCAGCTTCGTCAAAGGCTGGGGCAGCGCCCGCTACAAGCGACGCAGCATCTTGTCTTGTCCGTGCTGGCTGCAAGTCACACTGGCGCGCACGCCGCCCCACGATACACTGTCATGATTCAAGTTCCACTCACTCGATATTGTTTAATTCGTTTCCGCTTCCGCTTTACTGCTTGATTTCAGTCAAGTCTCCAGTGGTGTCGTAGCAGAGGGGAAAGGAACAATTACTTAAATTTGGAGCTTTCGAAAAATTATTGGAAAATCTTTTTGTCTCTAACTTTTTGTCCAAAAATGTCAAATTTGAGGCTAAGAAAAAAGCCCCAATTTGGATATATTTAGGGCAAAATTAACATTTTAAGCAATCTCCTGTCGTTAACTTAGAACTGTATGTCGGAATTTTGTACGAAGTTTGCAGTGTTTCTGGAAAAATTACAACTTTCTGTTCCGCCTACTTTTTAACCCACGACGCCGTTGAAATTTGCGTTGCAACCGTTTAATTCCTTTGCGCTTCCGTTTTACTGCGTAATTTCATGTTTAGTTTCGTCTCAGTCTTTAGAAGATTTTTCCGATTCAGTTTTAGGCCTACATTCAGCTGGCAACTCATCTGCCTGCTTTTCACGTAAAACATGTATCGTAATCATATGTATATTATATCATTCCTATCATTCTTTCGCACAAATTCAACAAAAGCGCTTACAGAAATGACTTTTGATTTTTTTTTACCAAATTAATTGCTGCCATATATTGTCTTGACTAACATGTATACGCAATGTTCCGAACAAATAGCCACTATGCTGTAAAGTAAACTCACAATTGAATTTTTACGTATCTTTCTCTGCCCCTGAGTGGTACATGTTTAAAAACGCATGCATTATCATAGACGGCACTGCGTCTAATAATTTAGAAAAAAATATCCACTTCACACCATGCCTTATGCCTTCCCTTTGAACCCTTTAATTTGTCTTAAATTCTTTTGCACATCCTAAGTCCTGGCGCCCTAGCAGGAGTCCGGACAAACATTTTTATGTTACGTTGTTATTTCCAAAACTTTCAGAAGTTAAAAAATACATAGAAACTTTCTGTCAGATACCCTCAAAAATCTACAAAGTTTTAGCCCCAAGCCCTCGATAAACGCCGCCTAAGGGTATGAGTGTTGGTGAAAACTTCATTAACTGTGCGTAAAAATCGCAGATGTGTTGTCTATGAAAACAGCGTCTGTCTGTACTATTTAATCTGTAGAAATTTACATAAAATCTTGAATATTCGTTGTAAAAAGCGTTTACCGGTTTAGGCGTTGTCGTGCTAACAGAGAAAAAAAACAAAAAAACCTCTACGACAATGCTGAAAACAATAATGGGCGACTTCGGCGTTTATTTTTGGTACCAGACTGTTTTAATTTACTCAACTATCCGTGTTATTCGCCATGTTTTCGCTCAGCGAAATCACTTGACTTTTTGACTTAAGTAGGTACTTAGACCGAAGTTTAGGCTCAGCGAAAATCTAAGTCAAAAAGTGAAGTCGCCCAATTTCTTCGCTTCCGTGAGCAGTAATAAATGTTTACAAATAAGTGCTGCATGCATACACGTAATAGGCCTACGTGACTTACTTCATCTTTATTCATTTATTCCTTTATTAATGAAACATGGCACTAAATCAGCACAGTATTACCGGTACTGCAGTTTATTAGCAAGAAGCACAATTATTTGCAATACATGTATATGACTATGTATATGCTATCAGTTCTTTAACTTTCCAGCTTCCACCAAACTTCTTCTAATAAGAATGAGCTTGTTCGCTGCCCTATAGCAACATAGACAAACCGTAACATCATAAGAAAGGTATATTAATCATCAACGAATTATTTAATTTGCCAAATGTGATAGAGATAACAAACAGTACACTGACGCCGTAATGTGGCGGGACAACCAGGCAAATTGAGCTTACATTATTTTTGCCTTAAATAAAGATCAGTTAATGCTATAAAATGCTACTTCTGTGACCAGAAGCAATTAACAATCTCGGAAATGGCAGACGATTGGCATGGGCTAATGATACTGCAGTGCACTATGCGGCCATCCATGGTCCGCACTAGCGAACAGTTGGACACGCAGAGCAGCATGCAAACATAGCATCACAATAAATGAACCCAAGTAATTTTTTTAGCCCGCAACTGGTACTCACTTTCCATCCTGCTGAGGGTAGGAGGCTGAGTTAATCTGAGACTGAGAGGAGGATGTGACAAAGATTACAAAACATCAACACCAGTAGCAACTTATCACAGTAATTGTTTAAACGTTTTAATATCTTGCGTGCAGTAGAGCTCTGGGTTTTTCTGTCGTTTTCACACCTCCAATCATTTTATTTTTAAAAGAAACCTTAACGGTTTTCAAAAGTTAGCCTGATGCTCGTATATTTTTTCAAACAATAGCAAGTACGGTAATCGCAGCTGATACAAAGAACAAAAGCACTACGAGAGCAGTCAAATGTTACAGAATGTCTCGAAAGTCGCTCGGCTTGTTTCAAAATACCTGCGAATGCCGCTGTAAGAGCTCGAGACAAACTTGAGCATGCCTCTGACCGGTTTTGTAATCATGCGGACCACACCTGCAACATTTCAGAAACATTTCAGCGCGGCAGAAAAAAGCTTGTCACCTGTGGCGTGAGGACTGTGCAAGCAGCACAATGAGAAGGCACATTATTAATGAACGACTTCTAATAAATAAAACAGCTAAGTGCAACACGCTTGTGTTGCTTGCCACACAACTTTCGTAACTTTGACGTTTCGTCCCCAGGTCCGCAATTTTAAGTGAGCGAAGCGACAAAGGGCAAAACGTCTAGGCCTAGGGAGCAAAACTTTCATAATTCCCACAGACGCCCAAGTACGTATTAGTTGGCAAAACTAAAATTCAATGTCAAGCAGAAACAACTGTAAATGTCATATAGGCCTAACGAGTACGACAATAATGTAGATTCAGTGATCGGCGTCACCCTATGGACCTTATGGCTCCAGAAAGACTTGAATACGTTGTTTACGTATTCTGTCGTTAACTTTTCTTCATCGTAATTGTACATCCGTGTTAATAGGCCGCAATAAGGGTCTTGCCTGTCCGTATGTCCGTCCGTCTCTTCCGTACGCGTGCTAATAACTCGAAAATAAAAAGCGCAGAAAACCCCAACCAACATGGACACTTTAGCTCTAAAATCTACTGTCAGGGATAAGGCAATGGTTGCGCAGCATAGTGAATAACTAAGCGGACGGCCGCCCAATAATTAATTTATGTCGGCACTAGTCCGACATCTTATTCTAGTTTTACATCATATTGTTACTACTGACCGGAGCTGGCGGATAGGGTTGAGTCCCCTGGTGACGAACTGTCGAGGAAAAACTGTTTCAGAGTCATCAGATAGTCCATGCTGACGACGACGTTCAAGCCATTCAGCTTCACGTCAACTAGAACAACACGCAGATAGATAAGCTTAACGTACAGAGCGACGTAACTAAACTAAACTGAACTGACATGGTTTAGTTTTTAACGAACTGACCAATGAGCAAGCAGTAATGCATTACAGTAGGCACCGATTAACGGCGTCGTTGGCCTACGTGATTACGCTTACATATGCGTCAACCAATGACCAATAAGCTCGCCGTGGTTGCCCATTGGTAAGTTCGTCAAAAACTAAACCGTGTCAGTTCAGTTCAGTAAAGTCGCTCTGTACGCGCCTCGATGCGTAGAATAGTGGTTGGAGCTATTGCACGTTTTAATGATAAGAATAACCAGAAAATCAGCGCTGGGACAGCACAAACCTCTGCAGAGAACGGTGCTGCTACCTGGCGAACCCAACAGACTCAATACGTACAGCTGCCGTGTGTATTGGCCTAACATATACTTCAGATATTCCAGATGATCTAGATTAATGATTTAGTTCCCGGTCATATACCTAAGCTGGATCAAATGAAATCTTGAATTGTTCGCTTCCAGAATGCAGGGGGCCGGGTAATATTACGCCGAAACATTTGTGAAGTTCTGTATGCCGTTTGGTGCATTTAGGTGCATATTGGTGACAAATATTTGGCTGTCCATTTTTCACTTCGAAAACAATTTTTGTCTCTAACAACTGCGACGATCGAGGGGTTATATGGCAGCTAGCCACGGCCCCTTAAAATGTCACTGCCTAAGTCTACTTGAGTAGTATTGTTGCAAAGTATGAGCATCATACTGTCTCTCTTTGACGCGGAATCTTGCACAATAACGACGTCGATCATGTTCTTTGTTTCAGCAGTTGCCGGTATATCTCCACTGCCAATCATTCTGCGCAACATCAGCACAAAACACGCCCACATGAAGCAACACATAGGAGGAAATTAATGCATTATGAAATTTAACTTGAAAAACAATTTTGGCCCAGCTAGCTTTCGTATGTCATTACGATTCCGACAGTATAAAAATTTTGAAAATCGGTTAATACTTGATAAAGTTATTGGCGTATAAAAATTTTGTGCCATTTTTTGGCCCACCCTGTATACGGTTTTCGTCCAATAACAGAGCATGCAGTGGCGGCGTCGGTCAAAAACATAGGTGGGTCAGGAAGTTGTAATTTTCGAGCAAACGCTGCAAATATATATTGGCCTCAAACTTGGCATTTTTGGACGAAAATTTTTTCGACAAAAAGGAAATTTTCTTACAATTTTCCGACAGCCAAAAGATTAGGGTTTGCAATTGCCCCGCCACCCTCCCTCTGTTTCCCCTATTTGTTTCGACGCCACTGAGTGCATGAATGTTGAAATTATCGTGACAGTGTTGAAGGGCTAACGCGCAAACCTGGTGACGCTGCTGTCGTCTTGCAGTTCGCAGCGGTAAAGGCCGAGCGTCGCCTTCAACGACTTGTCCGACTTCGCCTCGGCACCAAGAACAACCGACTGCAGCTGAAACTTGGCCAGAGAACGTCCCATATCCTCCGCACCACGCTCAGCCCACCCGTCCCAGCTCTGTCAACAAGTATTGGCGTGCATGTATACGTTTGCCGAATTATTATTACCACCCAGGCGTAAACGATTTATCTGCTTCCAATCGCCGGCCGTCTATAAAAACCCCGTGTATGAAATTTTTATTAGACCTTCAAAAACTGGTACAGTTATATTAAGACGTTTGTATACAACTGCATGCGTAGGCTCGCGGTGGTAACAAATCAATACCGACTGCCAGAGAGAAAGTAAAGGTCTGACAGTTAAATTAGCTAGTTATTTCACTGATTTAGCGAAACCTTATAGCGAGATCACTAGTTTCACTACGTTAAAACACTTTGGACGATGACGAAACGTGTATACTTAGCTCACACACCAGTTCAGTGTCTGCAGCAGTGAAGAGTTCCAGTTCGACACGGACAATCTTTGCATCGACTTTGACGATCGTCTCAGCTTCAGTCGGCCGTTGCGATGCATCGGACGTCGCGGCTAGAACGACAATAGCAAAACATTGATTGTGTCACCAACCGGGCTACGGGTATTGGCCGGCCGGGTCGGGACTCGGGAGGAAGGGGAAAGGCCGGAGTTCGACCATCTGAACGAAAATGCTGATCACCACTGTTAAAGTCAACTAATTAACAGTTATGCAAAGCTGATCGAAGCTACTTACAGACAGCTTCGGACTGATCGGAGACAGCAGTTTCATTGCCACTGGAGGCAAACAAACTCCAAATCCAACCACCCGATGATGAACTGTGCTTTCTGGCTCCTTCCTCCTCGGCCTGATTAAAGCACAAAACACAAGTACGCTACTCTGCTTGAGATTAATTTTTTGTTAGTTTGCAATGTTTGTTATATGACCTGGTCAAAAAAATTTGCATTGTCTGCATAGTACAGGTTATTTATACGGCTGCCGTAATTAACAATATTCAGTGCGTATCAGTATTGACAGATTTTAATGAATCTTATCCAACTGCACGTTCAATCCTGTCATGTCTAATCTATTAATTTATCGTCATTTTCATCTTTTACTACGCATTAAGCCTATGATCGAAATAACAGATTGTGTGTGTAACAAACGCCGCCAACTTTATGTTACGGCGACATCTAAACGAACCGTTTCTAAACATACTAAACTTGATACAGTGATACGCTCTTTTGGACTGTTCAATAAAGCAATAGGCCTAAATAACCATTTTTACTTCAAACACTATCTATGGGTGCATATTTTTGAAATTTTTGATTAACAGCGTAATAATAACAACTGTAACAATCAGACGTTGACCTATCCGAAACGCATACAGGTCAGCATTCAAAAAAATCTACGGAATATAGTTGCATAATAAATAAGTAAAAGTACGAACGTAACGTACGTTCATATGGGCTATACGTACCATCTGAGCAGCTTGTTCTCGCATGAGTCGAATGTTGAACAAATCAAGTTCACGTTCACATCTCTAACAGACGCACAAATTAAATAATGTGTTCGTGTTTTTATGGTAGTTTTTATAGTCTCTGAATAGTTTGTATGTTGATGTATTATGGCTGGTGACATGTGTGTGCCTTGACAGTTTTTGGGCCGCAGTGAGTGCATTTT
>Ga0209671_1002348_pt1 | contig 17209 bp, 10 predicted proteins | sample WorMetHERISLAND2_2_FD_187401 | JGI IMG/M metagenome (GOLD analysis project Ga0209671, IMG submission 187401) | Marine gutless worms symbiont microbial communities from Max Planck institute for Marine Microbiology, Germany - Olavius geniculatus... | ecosystem: Host-associated > Annelida >...
CATATATCGTACCCAAGGCTCAACCTAGCCTAACGGTCGGCCAAAAATCAAAAGTTATAAAAAGTGGCATTTTGGGCTCACGGTTAAATCACGAACCACAAAATACGACATGGCAGTTGATTGAAACTATGCCATGTGACCTGCAGCAAAATACATGGCTATTCAACCACGCTTACCCGAGGCAACGGTTGATGAATTTTTTGAACGTAGGCTATACGTAGCCTACGTAACATACTTTCATTTGGTTATAAGCTCACGACTCGCGACGGCACATACGGTATAGGCCTACATTTGTATTCATGACATAGCCTATAAACAGAGTACCGGTAGCTTAGGCCTAACTAAAGAGATCTATAGAGAGACTAAGAGAGGGAAAAAAGAAATAAAAGCCTCATGGTCCAACTAACGCTTAATATCATTATCACATATCTGCAGCTTCGAATTTTCCCAATCATTTTTTGTCAAAAACGCTGAAAAAGGCAATCACCGAACCACAGTCTCCACAGTTTTAATTAGGCACTATTTCAGCATGGATGCATGATACATAGCCTAATTTACGAAAATGTAATTCCGCCAAACTTTTCCTGTGTCACTCACTTTCTTCATTAATGCCCCATTCCGACACAATTTGCATTTCGCTTCTCCCAACTTTTACATAGAAATGCGATTTTTCAAAACATTTTGCATAGGCTTAGGTCCTAATATAAGCCCCGTTCTCGTTTAGGCCCATGCATTGTGAGTGTACATGACTCAAAATAAGGCAGGAGTTTAGAGATTATATTTTAGCTTTCTCGGCACTGCAGTTTGTATCATAAATGCAACTGCAAAAAAAGCTTATTAAAATCGGTCAATTCCCGCCAAAATAGGCTACCACTATTCACATAGTCACAGAGGCTGTGTGGTATTATGACAGACATTGAGTGCATGTGCAGCTGATTCCAGTGCAGACATTCACATTATGTCAGAGTTATGCGCCCGCCATGCAGCTGAATACGCAGCAGTCGCAGCACAATAACTGCATGACGGACCGACAGTCTGTTAGGTACTTCAGGTTGATAAGTATGGCAGAAAATTAGCCTAAACCATGCGTGCAATGAAGCAATAATATTCAATGGTAGGCCTAGATGAGTGTATCCCGTGGCGCACCTGCAGCGAGCAAATAAAATACGCCGAGCAAGCAATGTTTGCCCATGCGGACTGCTATGCGTAATTCTCTCCGGACAAAATTTACTCCTCATAAAAATATGTCAATTTATTGTACAACGAGCTTTTAATTATACGTAAAATGTACTGCTGCAACTTTCACGTCTGACTATTTGGCAACAATGATCTTCCGTAGCGTGGGGAAAAAGGGAAAAAAGGGAATTTGTCATAGATGAAACCGAAGGGAGAGGGTTCTGTCCGAGGGCATTATGTCCGTTTCCCGCGTGGCGCGTAGTCGATCGGTCTTTCGGAGGCTGACTACAGCCAGCGATTCTCTCACTCTCTCTGGTTTATGAAAGATTGACGTCACACACGCCTGCGCACCCAAACTCCACGTACTTCGATTTGTTGCAGATTTGTTCACCAAAAATTGAAAAAAAAACACAAAAATTCACAACATCCTGCGAATTGTCGCCCAACGAATCCATGAAAATAAATCGATGCGGTGGAGTTTAGGCTAACCAGGACGCACAACACACGGATATATCGAACCAGTTAGACAGACAGACAGACAGACACGCAGCGCGTAGAACGGAGAAGCGAACACAGAGAGGGGGGGGGCAACGTCGTGACGCTAAACAGCAGTAACACCACCAGCAGCAAACAGTCACCGTGCATACAGCAATTGTCTCGTTCACAATCGTAGCCGGAAAATCACGCTTGCACAGCCGCTCGTACTTCTACTGGCGCTAAAATGCAGCTCTGACGTGCTGGTTCTGTCGTTGGTCGTTAGATGGCGGTAGCAATGATAGGGTCACGGTTACCAGTCTACCACGCTGCATGGCGAGGTCCCGCTTGCTGCCCGCGGTCTGTATCAACAGTTCCAGCGGCGTCGAGTCAACCCAACTTAACACTGGAAGAGACAAAGAGCGTCGACGTGGGTCCGGTCTTGCTCTCCCCAGTAGATCGGCTACAGGGTCTGCATGGGGGAACGCCGTAAGCTCCCCTGTGAAATCTGGAGCGGATTCCCCTTTAGCCGCAAACGATTTTAGCAGTGACGTGTCTTCGAGGACTTGTTCTCATCCTCGGGGCGCTTCGATGACAAAGAGCAATGTTTTTGGCCGTGGCCTTGTTTTTGGTCCCTTGTCCTTGTCTGTGGCCTTGAACACAAAATCCGTGATAACATCATTGGATTTTAGCGCCCTTTTTCTGACGGCAAATGAGACAGCTCCAGTGGCGTAAACAAGGGGGGCTTGGGGCCCATGCCCCCCAATTTTTCGAACAAAACAAGCATACGTTTAAACTGCACGAAATTTGCCAATTTAGTCAGTTTATTTTTAAGAAAATAATTACAACTCTTGCCATCAGATCTCATTTTTTAAAAACTAAAATACACCAAATTCGATTTCGGCTGCGGCTCCGCCACATACCCCGCTGGGGAGCTCACAGCGCTCCCCTAGATCCCTTAGCTGGGTTTTTGCGGGGTCCTACTTCTAAGGGAAGGGAGAGAAAAGAAGAGAGGAGGACAGGAAAGTGAGGGGAGGGCAAAAGGAAAGGATTAAAGAAGAGGAGGAGCAAAAGGGAGAAGGGGAGGGGAGGGAAGATAGACGAGACCCCCAATTGAAATTTCTGGCTACGCCACTGGACAGCTCTCAGTAAATCCAAGTCACCATTTCTTCACTTTTGGGAAAGGAGCAAAGTCGTTGAAGTCCGCCGCCGAAAACTCAGAAAAGGACATGTCTCCTGTCTCTATAATGGATTGTCGTCTTTGGAGAATTCTGCTGCTGCAGTGTGCGTGTGCGTGTGCAGTGCGTCTGCAACGTCAACGCCTCTCGAATCCGTTTCATTTGTGGACGTCTGCAAAACTGCGCATGCATTCTCTGACGAAGGCAGCAGATATGACACCATGAAGCCATTTCAGCATCGTCGGCCATCGCTCAAGCACACGACAATGATTTGTACATGCGTTCCAGATGACATATGTACCTCCTCTCCGTTCAGTGTTTGCCCACCACTTCACGTGATCATTGTGAATATGCAACGGCGATGGACATTAATGTGACATATGTTTGCGCTACTTAGCGTTGTCATATTATACGAAATCGCTGTACACATCGTAAAGGGACAAAGCTATAAACCAGAGATGGACACGGATCGGGTCCATCCGCGGATCGGGTCGGGTCGGGTCGGGCCGGGTCACGGATCAGATTCAAGGCGATTTTGGCGGGTCGGGTCGCGGGTCAGACCTACTTTTTACCGCATATTTTTGTGCTTTATTTTTCATCGTTTTTATCCTTACTGTTGTCGGCCAGAACACCACCGACCAGTGTGTAGTTCAAGATCAGATACCGGTAACCAGCTGTGGTTACAAGTAATTTTATGAGTAGTTTTACGACGTGACAGCGGGCAGCAGGAAACTGTGCGACGACAATTAGTTGTGCCGAGTCACCGAAGATTTTCACTGCATGAGATCAGTCGCAGTCGCAGTTTGGAACGTTAACAACAGGCCAGCCGACTGCATGACACCAATTTCAGGGAACCCGGAAAACACCCAGCAGGAGACCGCGTAACGAGTATTTATTGCACTATATCTGTGCCAGACAGACGATTGTATAGGCTAGTAATTCGTAGGCCTACCACGCGTTTGAAGTGTGAATAGACGACTGGTAGACGCCAGACCAAAGCAGCAGGAAACGAACTAAACGAACTATTTGAACACTTGGTCATACTCGAGAAGAACAAACCGCTGAAGCCTCTGTATTGTGGAATATGTTTGAATTATGACTCTATCTTATGTTAAACGTTATGCAAAGTTAATTTAACCACTTAACAGACAATGTTGCCACAATGACGTTAAGAATCAAATATTGAACATCTGATAAAACGTAACTTTTGGCGTGGTTATGTTTTAGCTACTTTAATTTGCTATCATCTGTCGTATCGGCACCATCGCTCAAAATTTTCAGACGACGCCACAAAACTAAAGTTTTTTACAGTTTCATGTCTTCTCGGTTTATACGCAAACATTCTGGTTAGCTCTCCATTTCGTTCACTTTGTTAGGTGTTATTGCAGTCGTTGTAACTTCAGGGCCTACGACACCTTAAACTAAATCGTACAATAATAGGCCTAATAATACCGGGGGTAAAAATTATACCTGTACTTATTGAACAACTGCGTATTTATTTTGTACTCTAACTCTTTAGTCGACCGTACCTAAGTAACGGTCGAGCTATTGGCATGGTTGTAGTCCGTCTGTCTGTCCGCCTGTAACGGGTGTATTGTATTAGGCTGATCTTTATTTTAAGTCGTAAGGAAAAACTTTTTAAACGAACAATTAGCCATGTGTGTTAAACTTAGGCGTGCATAATTTCAGCGACGTAGAGCAAAAACATTTTTACATTCGGGGTTGAATGGACGGAATGAGGTAGAAAAATGTGTGTTTTTCAAAGAATAATTGGCCATAGGCCTATCTCGAAAACGGTGTGAGATACAGTCATGGTTACTATTAATCACTAATAGGAAGTGCCATACGCCCTGCCACATAAAATGACCTTGGGTGACTTTGAAGGCCGTTACGCGCTATTGTGGCTGAACAGTGCGAGATACGGCCTAGGTTGTACAACAATAGGAAGTGGCATATTGGCTTTTAAATTATATAAAAATCATCGACCTTGGATCACTTTTAAGGTCACTGACAACCAATACGGTCGGCTATCTTAACGACGGTTGGAATTCTAGTTACTTTTACTTTAGAAAGTGGCAAAAACTGTTACTTTTATGCGCCCTGATTCTTTCTGAGACTTTGGCGCTTTATAAATCATTTACTTACTTACTTACTTACTTACTTTTCCTTAAGTACTCATATTAAGTACTTCACACAGCGCTGTTTTTATTGTAGAAATGTAGTTGGTAATGTAACGCATTGCATTTGCATGAAGTCGGGTCGGGTCACGGGTCGGACGCTTGTGGGTCGAGTCGGATCCGGGTCCAAAAAAGTGACCCGTGTCCATCGCTAGTATAAACCAAAGACAGAGAACTGACGATTTCAGACTGGTCGAACAAAAGTAACCTCACAATCCCATAAGTTTTTGTCATAACTGCATCAAATATTGCACTATTTTCAAGTATAGTAACATGTTTTGCAGCCCCAGGCTCAAAGCTGTGGAACATCTTTAATTCCGGTTCACTTGAGACAAACAAACATTGACTTTGAACAGTTTAAGCGGTCGCTAAAACATTTCCGTTCTGATGTTGAGATTGCGGCGCATTATGAGTTGTGACCGAGAATGTGACTATTAAATTGGCGCAGTTTGCTCGCTTACTTACTTATTTTAGTTATGTACTTAAGGCGTTTTGTCAGTCGTCCAAGACCGTCACCGGCAGCTACAACTAGGCCCAGAGTCAACGCCGCTACTGCTGCGAGTTGGGCCGTAATTGTTGTTTTTTACGCGTGACGTAAAACGCCGCGTTGCATCACCGATGCATGGTGCGTGCAGTTTTATGAATGAACGAAGATTTATGAAGCAGTTACAGACTGCAGAGTGCCCGAGGCCAGGCACGCCCGGTCGCTGAACTAGACAAGCACGATCGACGTCTGCACGCCATCAACCGTGCAGCCAAGCTTCTGGTTAAAACAAAATTAATATAGCCTAGGCTACTACATATTTGGTTAAAACGATGCGACCAGCATGTTATATTCATTGAAAAGAATCAGTTTCATTGGCCCTCGGTCACTTTTTTTGCGTACACATTTTCAATTTATGCATTTTTGTGCATACTTGTGCACTGTAATTAGCAATTTGACGTAATTGTAATGCACATTTTTAAACTTTTTGCTTATAGCATTATATTTTTTAATTCATGCTGTTATCCAGCATATAGGCATACATTATAACAGAAACAATTCAAGTCATGTCAATTACAAGTATACATACAATATATACATACAATATTCTTCGAACTATCAAATAATTGCAATTCGTTCTGAAAGAAAAGCAATGTAACACGACATTAGTATCAAATGTGTCATTCATTATCCGGACGTGTGTAGAATACTAGTAGCCTATAATGCGGAGGTGTCGTCGTTGTTCACATTGTTGCAAGTTATGTAGCGATGGCCCGTGGCAATATATAGGTGTACGACGACGCCGTGACACAATCAATCACTTAGCCACTGTAACGCGCATGTATACGAACTGCCACAGAATTAATCCTCGAGTTATCCGTGGATCAGTCTTTGTATATAGCCAAATCCCATAGGCCTACTACATGCAGCCATGCTCTTGTATTGTGCAATTCACTGGCGAACAGTGTTGTTGAAAGATTTTAATTCACACATATTGAGGCTTATGTGTTCTGTGCAATGTGCTACTGACTCCCGGAACAGAACAAATTGCTAATCGCATGTACAAGAAAGTCAATAGTGTGTGTCTACGCCTGTCAAACCATTTCAAAAGACTAAATCGCTATGTAAATGATTGGTTATAGGTTAATACTACTACTACTACTAATAATAATCGTCGTTATCATTTATTTCTCAGAACACAGACATTTGCAAGGTGCACATGGGCGGCGCTAGGAATCTGAAGCTAAGAAGAGAGCAACGAGAGGGCAAGGGCCAGGAGGATACAGGGAGGCAATATTTTTTGTGTGGGGAGCCAGTTGTTGTATAGATCAAAAAAAATGTAGAGGGTACGGAGCGAAACCCCAGCCAAAAACGTATTTCAAATCATTCTGTTGCCCCAGTAACCGCATCTGATGACGTCAAATTTCGTGTTTTTGCTGTTCGATAAAATAAACACTATAATTTTGGGGCCCCTAGACCCGCCCCGCATTGCGGGGTCTGCATCCGGGATCAGTAGTTACGCCACTGAATGAAGTACGATATTGCACTTAATATTAAAATCACAGATTTCGCTTACTGTTGAGGTTAAGGTTAACGTAAGAGCTAGGGTTTAGGGTTAGGGTTCGGGTTAGAGTTAGCGTTTTCAAACATTTATGTGACAATGATGCACACCACGTTAGAGAAGGCTACAATAATAAGTTCGACGTCGGTGGACGTAACTACAAAACTTACCGACTGAACCTGTGACGATTTACTCGTTAGGCTTGAGAAGCTAGTTGGCCGACTGGCGATCTGTGAAGCAACGGCTGAGGTCGTCAGTCGCTCGGCTGTCGTACTCCGACAGCCGCCGTGTCCCGCAGAGTCTGTCGAAGTAAATTTCAGTCGAAATAACATGTCGGAATAGCGTCTGTCGGAATAGTGTCATGTACCCGCTTTCTAATATTTGAAAATGCGAAAAATCACAGACATCCGTGTTGTCTTGCAAAAATGACGTTTAATAAGTCACAACTTGGCATGTGAAAAGGGCAAAAGGCATTTTATCACCATCAAAATTTTTCCTCGAGAAACCGTGGAGAGAGCACAGACCCATCGAGATCCACAGCGGAGCCCGGGGAAACATTCTCGCGGGGCCCCTCTGGGGAAAATATTCTTGAGTTTTATAAATGGTGCCCTCTGGTGTACGTTATATTTGTTGAGCGACTGCGAGGCCCCCAAACGTCGCGAGGCCCGGGGTAACTTACCTCCTACCCTCCCTTTTTGACGTGCCTGCAAGGGCAAGGGCACAGAGGGCAGAGGGCTTCTTCCCCCCCCCCCTTCATTATGGCACTGCCCATGAAGATGCAGTGTGCACGAAATACTGAACAAAGTGTTCCAAAGGACAGAAAGATAAACGGCGCTTACAGCTGCCCACACATCACAGACGAATTAATCAGATGAACACTCCTAGACGTAAGTGATGCGTTAAGAAAAACACGAATTGAAATAAATACAACAAACACAGACAAGTGGTTTTAAATGTACGTTAATGAGAATAATGATCAGCGAAGGTAGGTAGGCCTATATGTTATGTAATGCAGTTTTTAAGCAGAAATGTAAAAAAACAATGATGCGGCTGAGGTTCTGTTGGACTAGGTCTTTGGTGGTCGACGGGCCCAGGAACACGTCAGAGATGACTTCTGATCACCAACGCCGGTAGCCACAGCTGCATTAGCAATGCGTGCAGTCGAAGCCTCTGTGCAGTGGTATATATCGCCGCTGTGTGTGTGCATGATTTAATGATTCATGATCTGTCCGACACTTCCACTGACCGACTGTCATCGTTATTATGACGTGACGATGGACGGCGACGGACGAGACAACAGGCGTGAGACTTACGACGACCGGCGACACATTTACTCCTCATCACTCCAGCACAGGCTCTATGGTCAATCAAATCCACGCGCCGGACAGACAGACTAAGCCTGACTAATCACATTGCTGCCGGGTAATTACACAAGTCGACTTCATTACGTCTGCTGTCGTGTTACCTATAGCCTAGGCCTACAGAGACATGGCGATGTGATGAATGGCCGGCACCAGCTAATGGAATAGACATGGTGTTCATAGGAAGTCTACACTGTCACACGAAAATACGCCTGCTGTGAGTAAAAAGTAGGCTACATCGCTATTTCACCGATGACATTTTTGTTGTCACTAGCATGCAACTAAAACTGACAATCTTCTATACAAGCGCATATGCATGAGGTCACGACATAACGACGCCGTACATGTAGAAATCTTATGATTGCTATTTTTATTAGAAAGGTAACCATAGCTCAATTTATTGATCTGTGAACTGGCAGCGCCTTCGAATGGCTAGAAATGTAAGAATGATCACTTTGATCACAAACTATAACTATCTCGAACAACACATAACAGCAACTTTTCCGAAATAAAGTATTAAATTTCCTGACAACAGTTTTCTTATTATCTATGGCCCACAAAATATACTTGTAAACTTCTTCATTAAATAGTAAATCGCACAAAAAATTAAAAAAAATTAAATGCACAAACGTAAATTTTTGTTGAAATTTGCAATACTGACGTCAATATAAATGCTGGTGTAATCAATTAGAATGATATTGAATAAAAAAGCTTGATGCATGGGTGATTCGGTGTCCAAGTTGTGACTATCCAGTACTGCTGGTGACGTTTCGTGGACTGCGTATTCTGGCTGCGGATGCTGAAGACAATCTATAGCTGACGGATCACGTTGTCGACAGACGATCGGATGAACGGATGATTGATGGAAGGAAAGACGCAGCTGAGCAAATGAACAGCAACGTCAGCATACTCCAAGTTTCATGAATATCAAGAGACATAGCCGGAGTGTCGGAAGATGCGTGACAACTGATTTGCATCTGTAATCGAATATCATACGCTACTCTTCACTGTGATCGAAGACCTTAACCACTACATGGTGAATGTTGCCCTGGACGTACAGTACCCATACTCCATAGGGCCATGCGTCAACATTTAAACTGTGTAGGCGACTACTTTTTATATCCCCTTTTCATGCTCCATTTTTTCTGTTTCTTTTTTACCCCCTCGCTTTCTCTTTCTTCTCATCTGTTCTTTTTTTCTTGTTTATTTGTCTCTTTACATCCGTTTTTCTTAACCAGACGCCTATGTGCAAAACTGGTTCATTTAATTCTAGTTGTTGCAAAAATTCGTCATGAAATGCATCGAACGCTTGCGCGGCGACATATGCGAGTTTTTGGTCGGGTGCAGCTTTTCCCATAACCAGCATGGAGTGAGCTTATATGCTCGATGGTGACACGATGTCGTGGCTGGGTGTGTGGTCCCAGCAAATACGAGCGTATTCGGCGTGTGCTCGCTCGTGAGTCTTGAGCGAGTGACTTATGCGTCTTGGCGGCGTTCAACGTTAATCGTCGTCCGCTCGACGTTTTGTCTCTGTCAGCCGCGTGCGTGCGAGCGCCAGTCCTTGCTGGTTTACGTTCTCGCAGCTAACTCACCGTCGTCGACGACTTGGATGAAGATTTATCGAATTAACACCATTCTGTCCACGCCCCGCGCCGTGCCTCACCTGCACTGCGATCGAATGAATATTCATTCATTCATTTGTTTCCACAATACTGAGAGTTACAGCATGAAAAAGTGGCAGTATCAGTCAAAGTGTGCCAACGGACGCAGAGGACCATAGAACTAAATAACAATAAAGGCACAGAGAATTTTTTTGAAAGTGGGGACCGACTAAACCGAGAACTGTCAGTGCTAGGATGGGACTGAGCAGTGATTAATGAGTTTAATAAATTTAACTTAATGATGACCCAAGCAAGCAAATGTGAGCATCAGTAACGCATTTTGGAATGCGAAAAAGTATGGGCGGAGTGAACACTTTCGATACATGTAAGCCTCCATTTTTACCTTACGCTTAAAGCCCAAATTCTATTACGCCGACTTTGTGACAAATCATGAATGTCCGGAATGGAATTTGGGCTTAAGCAGGTTTACTCCCTTTTTCCTATCATAAACTTTTTTTTCAGTTTCAGTTTCAAAAGATGCAGGCGCATGCCGCCTAAATAGGCTACGCCTATGCTTAAGCATTTTTCACTTCGATCTAAACCTGTGCAACTTACTACGCGATACAAACTTCCGAAATAATTAATAATTTACAAGGTTAAATAATGTAATAATTATTTTGCTTGTGGGGTAAGGGTACTTACAGAAAAATATTTCTGGTTGTAGAACGTTGTCTCGTAGAAGATTATTGCAAAACAATTATTGTGCACAGAACTACAGGGTGGGCCAAAATGGCACCATTTTTTTGTACACCTCATAACTTGACCAAATATTAACCGATTTCACAATTTTTTCACTGTCAGAATTAGGAGACAATTTGCAATAAAATTGTCACTATAGATCCCACAACACCCAAAGTGTGTCACTACACTACCTTGTAAAATGTCAGTGTCTTAATAATAACAATTAAAACAAGACGACTTTTGTAACAACACATTTTATCAAAATTAACAACAGAAACAACGTGCTTGTTGTCTCAGTTATTGTCTAAAAATCACATCTTTACAGTTTTCACATCAAATTTTCAATGTGTCCGCTTTGCTGCTGGACGACGCATCGAAGCCGGCGACGCCACTGACCAATGGCGCGATCAACCAAACGCTGCGGTACGTTGCCCCACTCATCGACAATGGCTTTCTTTAGCTGGTTGACTGTCGTGAATCATCAACATTGATAGACCATCTGTTGGAGGGCATCCTGAACAACGTAATCGACTGGATTTAAGTCTGGGTTGTTTGGGGACCACATGCCAGGCTCGATCAACGTTGATCACGCAACTGGTCAGTGGCGTCGCCGGCTTGAGTGCGTCATCTGACATTTCACGAGATAGTGTAGCGACACACTTGAGGTGTGTTGGGATCTATAGTGACAGTTTCATTACAAATTGTCTCGTGATTCGGACAGTGAAAGCACTTTGAAAATCGGTTAATATTTGGTGAAGTTATGAGGCGTACAATAAATAGTGCCATTTTTTGGCTCACCATGTATACAGACAAATCGCTAAATACTTATTCCACGTGCGCGTTCGTATACTGCCCATCTCTAGCACTACGTCTGCAGTGGTATAACGGGTTGATAATTTCACGCGGGTGCACTCACGCGTGATCAAACCAGTGTAGGCCACACGACCGACCGTCGACGACCGTGAAATATGTGTGTACTCGAACCAGCGTCTGAACTCTAAAGTGCATAATTTTGTTTAAAGCTGTCACATATGGAATTTCAGACTGTGATTCAACATAATACTAATCACATAACGACTGCTTAGTCAACACGCAGATAATTAGCCTACTTTAACAGTTTGGTCAGTTCTTCTTCATTATGTTTCTTTTTAATGCGACTTTAACAATGTAAGAACGTGTACACGTGTACACCTAAATGGACTATACAATGTTCGAGAAGTTGATAACGTGTGACAAATTACTCACGCGTGTGTCTAAAGAAACGTCACTTCAAATTTTTAGCCGACTATACTTAAGCAACGGTCAAGCTTATGGCATGGTTGACGTTCGTCGTATGTCTGTTCGTCTGTCTGTAACGGGTGTACCCTGACGGTAGGTCGTAGGGGAAAAACTTTTCACACAAACATCTAGCCCTACAGGGTGCGGCAAAAAAGTAGCCCCACAAAGTTGTTCGCTGTTTTCTCAGCAACCATTTAAAATTTTAATTTAAAATTTTACAGCTTTATTTACTAAAAACTTTTTACACTTAATTGCCAAGAAACATGTGATTCTGTTAAAAACGACGAAGTTATGGAAAACCACCGAAGTTATGGACTTTTTAACATGACCGTTTACCGATTTTTTAGCATTAAAAACGTTCAAGCTAAAAATGCTATTTGATTTTTAAAAACCGCTTACCATGTTACCACCGATGACGTCACAGTAACGCTTAAATAAACAGTATTTTATCTTGTTTTTAAATTATTACTAAATTATCGTTCTTTTAAAACATGACTAACAACGTCTCATTGCACTGACTACTTTTACGTGACTTCACTGTTTAACTTTCGGCTTATTGTTACGTGTCCTTGTAGTCTTAGGACTTAACGCCACGCTAAAGTTAATTCGTCCTTCTTCATCATCATCATCATCAATTGCCGGCTGCCCATTAGGCTCATTTTCCAGCATACACAGCGCGCAACGCACAGAACTGGCTGCGGGTCAACTGTTTAGATTTCATCACAAAAAAAACCAGTGGCCTCCAAATTCGCTGGATGTAAACCTAATGGACTATGATGTTTGGGGTGCAATGTTGGAGATTTAAAGCAAGCTTAAAACAAAGCCAAAAACAATCGCCGAACTCAAGGAAAAGCTTCAGATTATCTGGGCAACCTGCCACAAAGACTGATCGACAAGGATGTGAAAGACTTCTCGAATTAAGCAACTGAAGACTTGTGTTGGAGCTTGGAGCTGGCGGTGGACACTTCAAACATTTACAGTGACAATAAAATTTTGGCATCTGATCATTAGTTATCTGAGTGGTTTCAACGACGTTACTGAATTGCTGTTGTAGCTTGAACATTTTTAATGCTGAAAAATCGATAGGCAGTCATGTTAAAAAATCTATGTAGAACTTCGTCATTTTAAATACAATCAAATTTTGTTTTTGTTTGGTAGTTAGCCTTAAAACATATCAGGAAAGAAATCTGCAAAATTTCAGATTAAAATGCCAAATGATTGATGAGAAAAAAAACGAAAACTTTAGGGTCTACTTTTTTTGCCGCACCATGTATGTCACAAACCTACGAATGTAAATTTTCAGCGATCTAGTCCAAAGAAAATATTTTTAATTCAGGGTTAAATGGAAAGAAGTAGTAAAAATGCGCGTTTTTCAGTGGAAAACTGGCCATATCTTGGAAACGGTGAAAGATACGGCTAAGGTTACTATTAATTATTAATAAGAAGTGCCATAAGATAAAATGGAAATCATTGACCTTAAATGACTTTGAAGATAACTGACAATCAGTACGGCCGGCTATGCTAAAGACAGCTGGGCTTCTTTTTAACAATATAAAACAAACGCAGTTGGATAACATCTAATCACAAACGACTGCATGGAAAAGTTGATAATGCAATAAAAACTAAAAGAGTTAAAAGCTTTGTAACAGTGTTTGTACAACATCCAAGTCACAAAAGTCAAAGTGTTCGGGAAGTTTGTGTACTCTACAGGTCTTGAGATTCTCGATAGAACTTTTTCACGGTTCAATATTATGCGTCTGCGTCGCTAAAAAGATGCTCGCCGTGACATGCACGTGACCAGCATAATGTTCACACTCTCCATCAGTTAATTCACAGCAACAACGCACACGCACGCAGACGACTGCAAGTAATTTCTTGATTGCATTTCTTACTGTCGACTCGACTATATATCAGCAGTTAGGTGTCTCGCGAGTCGTAGGCCAAACTCCAGTAATTCGATTTGTTGTAAACTTGTCGGGCAACAAGTCGTATCCTATAACAAGCTGTGCAACATAACATCATGACATATCTAATTGTGTATAAATGTTGTGGATTTGTTATAGACTTTTGACGTCTTGTAGATGTGTTGTACAGCTTGTAAATTGCGCAGGATGTTGTAAAGCATGTCTGCAACAACTCGAAGTAGGCCTAAAAGTATGTCTAGAGTTTAGGTTTAGGCTTGTGACAGCAACTCCACAAACTGCATGCACGATATCCGCATGTCACTAATAGGGTGTTTACACGATCCAGCAAACGTCCAGCATTAACACGTGTATTTGCTGGTTTGCTGGACGTTTGCTGGATCGTGTAAACACCCCATAACTGCCACATGATACCGGGAGACAGCATATGCGTAGGCCTGCGGTTGATACCACGTAGCCACGAGTAGGCCTATAATAATTTCACGCATCGCTGTTAGACATATTAAGCCTATTATCATCATTATCATCATCGTCACTAGTAGGTCACGATACTATTACTGCTATAGAAAGGCCTAATGTCACGGGATTGTTAGTGTCACCAAATGACTCTCTTTGCCGTTTGATAAATGCGGATACAAACCAACAGTAGGCCTATAGGCAGTTTTCTATTCTCAGGTACTTGTACATTCGCAACTTCAGCGCCATTTAACCTCCACAATCTAATAGATCTTTATCATTAGGCATTAGCAAGAGGTTGGACTAACGTTTTTATTCAATGTTGTTAAACGCTTTCTTTATTCCTTTCACGTTTTTTTAAAGTTTTTAACATTTTTTCATCTTTTTTTCTGGTGTGTTTTCACATCTATGTTTGATATTGCACCTGCTGTCAAATAGTTCCACGGTATCTTCCAATTCTCAGCTAAAACTTATTTCTTTTACAGGTTTTTTCCTTCTTAGTTTCTCTCCCCTTCTCTCTCACGGATGAAACTCAACGGATTACCGACCAGCTCGTGTCTTAGTCTTTGGCAGTTGTTAACTTTAGAAATTGTGGCAGATGAAATAAACTCAGTTAGCTTTTTGACGCACTATGAATATTTACCATACACCTCTTAAAATAAGAACTGACGACGGCCGTTCTCGGATCCGCGAACTTAGGTCCATCGGTATTTATAATATTTTTATTACAACTTTGACAAACGTGGTCCATTTGCTACAAGATTTTGTATACATAGTGCCACAGACATAAACAAGTGCTGCAAATTTGGTTACTGTATGATTTCTGCTTTCTCGTGTGTGAATATATTGTGGCTAAACCGTACGTCGGTATTTTTATGCCACTGAATTTGGCGTCGGCGTGGTCATAGACGTCTCCGACTACATATCATATCATAGGCCCATATCATGCATATCATATTAAAAATTTGCTATTGACCCCATTACATGGTGAAAAAAACCATGTGTGCATTACATACATATATAGCAAGATCAATAACAAGAAATTTGAGCTAATGCTCACGGGACGCGCGAAAGCCTATAGCAGTTCCTGTTCGCAAACTGTCAGTCTATCTCCAGCCATTTCGTCGCGACTTTTACGGGGGTAGGCCTACCGTTGTTTGATGCCCTCGTGCGCAGGTTTCCTTGAACCTAGAAAATCGAGACTTGAACCGTTGAAATCTACGTTCAATGCTAAAAATTTCGTACGCAGTTTGTCTATGTCTATCTCAATTGGTTTCGGCGCAATTCGCGCCTGCAATGTGTCTCGCAGCCCGAAATCGCCAAAAAATCCATAAAACCCGCTATTTTGGCGTTCAAGAGGTCTATGAACTACATGTATATATTTACTCACTTTCGTGTACATGTATAACGAAAACAAAGTAACGTGCGTACTACAACCAGTTAACGAGACTTTAAAATAACGCTGTCTTGAAATTACTTCTTTTTCCGCAAAGATCAATTTTCTATCCATCTATTGCTGCAGCATACTTTTGGTAAATTGCGATCAAATACCGGATGACAACGGAAGACGATATTGGGTGCACTTAATAGGGTAAGGACGAAAAACTTGGTGGATTCGAAAAGTTTTCGTCTATTATAAGACGAAGCACACATAAATTTGCAGAAAAATCAATTGGCGCCGACCAGCAAATCTATGCTCGTCTGGAAAATGTGCGTATATCTATAGACCTAGAACTAGGCCTACGTATTTTTGTCCATGCTGTAAGCCCATGTGAGTCTGTGTGTGTCCGGTTTGCCAACAGGCCTCAGAGCGCTCAGCATACCAGCACTCGATCTTGTATCAAGACGAGCTGCAGTCTTATTGTAAATCACCGGAAGTACAGGCCTACCAGCTGACTGCAACGCGTTTGGAAAGAACATCACCCAGCCGACTACGTCATAATAGCTGGCTGCTATAATATCGCAAGTGTATCGTCCGAACACGGCTTTTGATGGCAACTATAAAATTCCGGATCATAACTTGCCCGTCAACTGCCAATAAACAAAACAGATATCGAAAGATTCTTATGATCTGATCTTTCAGGTAGGGGTATTGGGCTATCAGTGTTGAAAGCTGCGACAATATAACATTATGTATACTGGAAAACTATATGTTGGCCCGGTGCCTACATATTGTGCGGCCGTCTGCCCGACCTTTCAGCGTTTGAGCAAAAATTGGCGCGCCGGTTACTTGTTTGTGGCGAACGTTCACATCGATTTGGGTTTTCTTCGTCTTTTCGTTTACAAGTAATAGAAGCACGTGGGGATCGAAGATGTACGGACAGAAGGACGGGCGGGCAAAAACCCGTAGGTTGCGGCCGGACAATAGTGGTGTGGTAGCCTATTATGTGCAACTTATATGGCTTATTACACAACAAGACCTATATTTTCAGCTCAAAGCAAAGGCACCGGATGGCCCCTAAAACATTCATGGAATGTTTAAACAGAGAATTTTGTAGACCTACGGTCACAATAACGTTCATGATGATTTAAACCCAGATTCCGTTTTCAATACCGAATGAATCGGATGAGACTGTGAATCTGAACTGACGTCCTGAAGACAATCCGAGCACGTGGATCCATGCACGCTGCCTCTCCGGCTCTGCATCGTTTGAGTCTATATACTGCAGAGCCTAATCGTCGACTTTGTTTTCTCGGCGACCGACCGACCAGCAGCCGCCTCCAATAAATCACCATTATCGCCTTGCCTCGTCGGTGTCGCAATCAGAAAATACAGCCGACAACAGGCAGGCAGCCAGTC
>Ga0209671_1002349_pt1 | contig 17207 bp, 5 predicted proteins | sample WorMetHERISLAND2_2_FD_187401 | JGI IMG/M metagenome (GOLD analysis project Ga0209671, IMG submission 187401) | Marine gutless worms symbiont microbial communities from Max Planck institute for Marine Microbiology, Germany - Olavius geniculatus... | ecosystem: Host-associated > Annelida >...
TAGTCAAGAAGCAGCTGAAATTAAAACAACTAAAAAGGAAAGAAATAATGATAACTAGAACTAGAAAAAAGAAACAAAAAAAATAAAAATTGTGAGTTTGGACAGAAATCTAATCAGTTGCTTGCAGCTATTCATGGCCAAACCCATCATGGAGTTTTGCAGACAAATGGATTTAGGTTGTTGTTCAGTGGGTTAACCCCCTCCCCACAGTCTTTATACCACATGGCATCATGGCTGGAAGGCAGAGAGGCAACTCCTATAAATTACAGCCTGTTGAACTTGATGCTACATGAACAAAGCAATTAGTTAAAATACAAAAATCCATACTGTGCAGTCAGTTCTAAGTCGCAAAACACTCAGTCCAAGCCAAGTTCTCGTCTGATTTAACTACACTGGCAAACTCACATACTACATCACTGCAGAAAAATATCCGAAAAAATCATTAATGTCATGTTTAGCTCTAAAATTTACTTACGCTAGAAGGTTGCCTTGCAGCAGGATATGATGGCTCTGCAGTGCACACAGTACAAATCAAGCAATCACTACCAATGCAATCAATAATTGATGCACACACAATTTTTTTTTGAGTTCCTACAGCCATTTCCAACATCAACAGTACTAGTCAGAACAAATTTCTGGAACAAAAAGTTGACTTCAAAGTGAGTTTTTTGCTCTTCTTTCTATTGATTTCCTTCCTCCACTCTCTCTACCATACTTCGTAATCCAGCTCTGAAACCTGGAGTATGTGTGCGGCAATGTGGTTGTATAAATAATCTCACAATATTATTCTGACCACTAACCAGTCAAAAATATTGAATAAAATTAAAGATAACCATCGGAGAGTTCGGTGGTTTCAATCAAACTCCTCCTGCTTTGTTCAGCCAAGACGAGAAAAAACGTTGCATACAGATAACCAAAAACGTAACAACCAGATGCAATTTTCTCACAGAAAGTGCACAAAAATGCATTTGCAGGTAAACCCCTCTAAAAGAGCATACAGCAGTCCTAAGAATCCTAGCTGAATTGAACCCTCCTTTGGAAAAAATCTAGCTATGGACATTGGACCTATAATAATGATAATGGTGACTTTGAAAGCGATAACGACGAAGATACTGACAAAGACTTGCAAATCTGCAAGAGTGAGTTGTCACTTTGCTGACTTATTACGACGAATGCATAATAACAGAGTGTGGAAAAGCCAAAAAGCTAACTATGCTTAAGCTTTCATAACTTAACGAGCAATGATGATAATCAGGCGCATGCCCCGAGCTGGAGCATAGCGGTTTCCACGAGGTGTTACCACTCATGGAAAAGTCGCGGCTGTAAAATTCCCCTGATGTCTAGCTGGGAACATGCAGGGTAGATGGCTGATCGGGAACAGAGTATCAAAGCTATCCGTAGCCACCCATGACTGGCCATCCAGTCCGGTTTGAGGTTGGAGCAATGCTTAGTGATAAAAAGCAAAAGGCATGTGTTATGTCAATCTTTTTTCCAGAAAACGTGTAAAGCTTGCACAACAGTGCATTTAACTATTGTATGCCTAACGTGCATGTAGAAATCTTCGCTGCCCCTAAAATTACGCTGAAGCCTAAATTTGACAGTAATGTACACATAGATTTAGCTCTCGGAAACGGTCACACCCCGTAAATTTACAAGTGTAGTGTAGATAAGCAAGTGTGTGGGACTGTTGATTACCATCTTGCTGGTAGTTGAAGGCAGCTTGTGGTGCTTCGCCACTGCCTCCCATGGCAACTGCAAGGTCGCGTGGCGAGCTACTCACATAGTTCTCTGGTATGGCCGGAGGTGCCCCAACCATCGTGTCACGATAGTCCTTCTGGTACACATTCTAAACAACACCGCAGCCAGTCATTCGCTGAGGTCTGAGGTTGTCTTAATATCACAGCAACCACGAATCAACGTTAATTGTAAGCTCACAGTTCAGTTCATACATGTACGATAAATATCATCGCACATATGATCAAAAAAACATCATGCCTATATAATTCATTCAACGCTGGCTGTCATAATTCTGCTAATAAATGAATATGTGATGTGTGTGTGATCCCTGGCATATGATGTGATGTCAGTGAGTGCATATTTGGTACAGTATTTGACAATTTGTAGCGTTCATAAATTTCAAAAGTTCTTACATTTTAAAAATCTGGAATGTGCCCAGACACGGACGGCAGCATTCTGAATATATGACAGATGACACAGGCAAAAATTACAAATGTTCTTATTGTTTTGTGTTTATTCGACAAGCCAGAGGGATAGTCAGCTGAAGTGCAGGACTACAGATATGAATGAATGAATAACAAATGTTTTATTCACAACCCAGGAAGTAACATAAATCCCCACATTATCACACGTATGTTGCTACTTATTTGGACATGCTGCCACCGCACTCATGGCTGTGTCGTGTCAAAAGAGCGACAATTGACCTACCAGAATTGGCACACAGCTGCACCAAAGTCAACATATATTAATTCATCCATGTCATGCGATGCTTGGCGAACAGGGTGACGTGGGCTTACTTGGACAGCAAAATTATGTAAAGAACTGTGAGTCAGGGAGACGGGCATAAACTTAAAATGCACTGGTTTTAGCATTTTACTGAAATACAATGTGACACTCGAATAAAACTGTGCTATAGAATTATGCTTACTAAACTAAACGAACTCAGCATGAGCTGACCAAAACAACGGCAGCAGCAGCAGAAGCAACAGCCAGTCAGCAGCAAGCAGCAAAGGGCGGTTGGTCGTTGCTTGGTTCAGTCTAAGTGGCAATGAGGGGTGGCAGGTAATAGCAAGGCACTAGCCGCAACAGCACTGCTGCAAACTGCGATTCGCAAACTTGGTTAGTCGTTGCAGCTTTCCGTCCATTGCAGCTTGAACAAACAGACACACGGACAGGAAATGCAAAACGCACGCTTGGCTGATATAAGCAACTTTAACGCAGCTGTATAGCGCTTCTGCTGCAATTATTGGTTATGTCCCCCCCCCAAAACAGCATTACGAACTTAATAATGCCATATGACCGAAAAAGAATTAATGTAAAAAATAGAGCTGTTGAAGCATTATTTTTAAAACGCATTAACGCATTGCATTAATTGCATGTGTTAATGCATCATTAATATTGCTGATATTGTAGGTAGACTACATCGAAAGAGTGACTGAAATGATGACCAACGAACTCGTGGCTGTGTCACAGGACCATTACAGTAGTGATAGAATGGCAACAAAACAATTTCTAATTACTTGAATATTATTCAATCATCAAATAACCATGGTTAGTTAGAATATCAACACTTCTGCTTCACATAATTTAGTAAATTTACGCATGTGCACTAATTTTTTTTAAACATGTGTTAATTTATTAACATGTTAACATGTTAAGTTAACGCTTAATTCGACAGCTCTAGTGTAAAATATCAAATTCAATACCATAATAAAAACATCAAATAAGAATCAAATCAGAACAAAAAATGCACAGTGGCGTGTGGGGAAAATGCACTGACAGGATAAGACACAGATAAACAATGTCTGGAATGCAAGATTTAATAACCAAAACTTCTTGCCAGATCATTACAAATTCTGTTCGGTTTAGTCTGTTTGTACGTATAAAAATTTCTCCGCCTTGATGGGGGTACATGTACCTACATGTATGTTACCTCTCCCTTGGGGGGCAATGCCACTAACTGAGAGAATTGGCCATTGCATTCATCATACCATGCTGTTGAGCATGCTTAGTTGACGAAGACGTTCTTGCTCTGGGGTTGAAGCGACCGTGGTTCCTTTCAGTTGTGGATAATGGCTAAAGAGCACATAAATAAAAATTATTCCAATTAACTACAAGAACTAGCAGTGCCACCTAGCAGATGGGACTTTCTACACATCAGATGGTCCGTTGGTGACATGTGACATGCGTGTGCCTTGACAGTTTTTGGGCCGCAGTGAGTGCATTTTTATGCCTTGCGCGCTCCAGTTCTGCTGAACATTGTTACTGTTTTATTAAATGTTTCTTTGAACAAATAAACAAACAAAACAAACAAACAAACTACCAGTTAGTTACTGGCTAGGACCTGCACCATACAGAACACTATAATAGTTAGTCTGTCCATGGATCCAAAATATTCTGCAGATCAATCTGCAAGCGGACCATCTGTTGTGTAGTAAGTCCCGGCTGCTAGGTGGCACTGATATACAGCTTTGATAGCACCATTACACTATGGTGCCTGCCTGCACGTCTTAGTGTAGCCATGTGATTTATTTTTTGGCACACATTTATTTATAACAACAAACTCGGTTTTTTTAAATCTAAGCCCTATATTCTGTTCTACCCCAAATTTAACGATGTGCTCCTTGTATTAAATCAGCAACATTAGACATGCAAAGAGCAAATATATTAGGCTAACTACAGGTGTAATAACTTTCAAGATAGCCCATCATATATGACCACCATACAGCATTACAGCTGACAGACAGACAGACAACATATGCTTGCATTACCCACACCACTGATATTGCATGGCATGGTTAAAAAGTCCTGGAAATGTAAATAATCTAATGCAACATGCTCAATTATGGACAACAACAAAAAAACAGTAACACTACACAGTGGCACAAATGAACAAAACAGAGACATAATTGCTTGTCTCATTTCTTTCTAAGACTTCTAAACCTATCGAATGATGTCTTCATTGTGATCATGAATGGTACTAGAAAATGGTACTAGATGCAGATAATATCAAAACATATAGCAAAATATGAAGTAACTGACGCATTGCAGTATGGATGTTTGTTGTATCCCTTGTAGGTTTTCAGAGTCAAGGTCATTCCACATTCCGTGCATTTGAAGCAGTGCTTGTGCCATGACTATACACACCCAGACACACATGCCATAGCATTAGAATGCATCTTAGGACATTATGGGTTTTTAGTTACACAAACTTAATAGCTTTTTAGCAGCAAGATGGCACAAAATTAAAATACTAAATTCTTTTTCAAAAAGTCCTGGGTTTGATTCGTGGTCAGGATACTGCTGTGAAAAACTTGTACCTCTTGTCAACTAGTACTAAGCACATGAGTCTCACATTTTTCAGTTAACTCATGCTTTTCCACCCACTCTCACGGATTTCCACTGGACCTGATTTTTAATACCTCAACATAATACAAAGGTATCATTTCTTCACTTAAAAATTCATCAGTGATGAAACCACTAGTGAAGCTTGCTGTGCCCCAGACTAAAGAAAGGAAGGGAGAGTGAAAAGGGGAAAGGAATAATGGGTCAGAAAAGACCGAGACAAGACTTGAGACACATCGATCCGAGACTGAGACAAGACCGAGATGTTGAGAATTTTGTCACAGACAAGACCGAAACGAGACAATAGTACGTCTCGAGACTGGCTCATCGTCTTGAGACCGAGACGTCTCGACTAAGACCACATCCCTGTGATTTGATATATCGAAAATATCGATATATCATTTTTGATACCGATATATCATATCATATCATATCGCCGAAACGAATATAGATTTTTTTGATATATCACGATATCAAAAAAATATCGCGATATATCGCAATATTTTTTGACAATATCGCGATATTTTCTACGGATTCTTTACTATGCTGCGTGACTGGAAAAAACATTACACACGGGACAAATTAATGGTGTCGTAATTTCATTACAATCGTCATATAGTTTCACCTAAAGACATATTTTATTATATAAATGGAGCATGCTGCCTTGCTCAATGATCACGTCTTCCTCCTATGCTTGTATACATAGGCCTACTTATTATTAAAAATATCGATATTGCGATATTTTGTAGAGTATCGTATCGATATCGAACCGACAGTAGGGGCATCTCGACGAAAACGTTCTTTCATACAGACTTAATTAGTCGCCATGAAAGCGATTATATAAGTAAATATTTGTTACCTTATCAAGACATTTCAGTTCTTCTGCTTTGTAGACTGTTTTGCTGCATTTTGCGCACGGCGATGCCATTTTAATCACTTATTTCAACCAAACTCTGAACACGGAAGTAAACGGGAATGGGAGACACACCCACTAGACACATTTGTGGACACACCCAGTTCAGTGATGTACGAGTTTCAATTTGTAATATTAGTTGTGAATATAAATATTTTATTTCAAGTAAAAAAACGCAATAAAGTAGTAGAAAGTACGGGTACAAAAACATTTATACATTTTATTATGGCTATTTTTTTGACGGGGACTCAAGTTTAACCCAGACCCTTCTACCCTTCCTAGTAAGTTTGTTTTAACATTAGTTACTGCGTAGGCCCCTATAATTTTTTACAAAAAAAATTTGCTCGAGTAACCGTAATATGTAAATAAAAATAAGTTACAGAAGCTAAATTTTTGCACGACTCGTTACGGTAGTTTTTCGTGAGTGTAGTTTCGGTTGCAAAAACGACAATGACGCTTCTCTAATCAAATAAACTCTACGTTTTCGATCTTATCTCTGCTGTTGTTTGTTGGTATTTTGATCGGAGAGTGTCGGTAACAATTAGTAATTGCGGCTTTTAAACTACAGAGTTGTTGATTTATTTGTTGCAGTTGCTTTTATACTGTTATACTTGAACGATTTCGTAACTGTGAATTTCGTTTGGTACCGGTTCTCGACTGACACACCCGAACACTTCGTCTGCTGCACTATGGGTTCGTAACTAACGTAACGTAACGCCGTTTGCTGCAAGTTTGCTGCACTGAAGTTGTATTCATCGCTTTATTATTTGTCTCAGCGATTCGCTGTGAAATGATTTGGAAGCTAATTTTTTGTGTGAAGTGAAATTGTTCCTATTGTTGCTTAGTAAGTCGACAATATCTTAGCTGATGTGACCTTCATACGTATTCAGTTCTGCATTTTGCGGTACATCTTTTCTTGCAAATTGGACAAGAGAGTTGTTCTGGAAGGAGAAGTTAAATACCTGCATCTTTCACGGGGAAATGAGAATGTGCTTTGGCTTCCCTTGCCTTGAAGTTGTCTGTCAGTACATCATAGACACTGCACTCACTGTCACTTGTGTTCCAGAAATGTGCCAAATCAAAAGTCGTGCAGCAGAATATGATGTGTTGTACAATTGATTGACGATTAGTTGTTGGTGTAGTGTCATTTAGTGTCAGTGTGTCATTTGCAGGTAAAGTGCTGTGTGAGGTTTGCAGCAAAATGTGCAAGGGACAGGCAATTAGGCTCGGTGATAAGTACTTTCACATCGACTGCTTCAAGTGTTTTGGTGAGCTTGCTTTCTGTTAACTAGCTGTTACTATAATGCAGGTCAACACAGCCTGGCCCTACCTGCATGGGTAGGTGCAAAGAGTACAAGCAAAAGCTGGGATGTGAATAGACACACAGCATAATGCACTAACTGTATATCCATAATTTCACAGTGTTAGCTGCTGGTGTTTGGCTGAGTACTAAGAAAATGCTAAATAGTGCTATTGTATATTGGCTTAGTGGCTTGAGGAGGATTTTTCTACTGTTAGATACTTAGCTTGCTGCTAGTTAATAGTTGTCATTTGTCTTACTTAGGGATGTTAAAACTCGCTTGACAAAAAAAATCTCAATCTCGAGAATTATATTTCTCGCTGGTCGAGAATTCTGAGAATCTGAATTACATTGCATTATAGATTTTTAACGTGGCCTAAGTAAAAAAAACTGCTAGGACCACAGATAAAAGCGTTAGTCACGACAAAAGCACAGAAGGGTAAGACTGTTTGAACAAAAATGTTTTTCAGTTGACCACGAAACTGTGACAGTGTGTTGGACGCGACAGTGTCTAGTGGTAAACTGTTCCATAGCCGGCATGTGTGCTATCCAGTATGAATTCATTGTTGTAAATGGTCGAACTACGACTTCTGCAATTCACAAGGTAGTGTAGCGACAGTATTAAAGTGAGTAATTTGCGTCAAGTTTTTTCCTACTGTTGTGTGCCAAAAATTATTAAAATTGGCCAATGTTTCACAATGTTATTCAAAAAGTAAAAATGCTTTTCCTCTCTGTATCTGCACTACCTGGGGAAAAGAGAACCAATGAAATATTTTTTTTTATCCAGTGCAGTATGATTACTTAATCAACATAACACATTTTGTTCACATTTCTGATTTTTTGGTTGACATTTTTTCCTGTTGTCTATTTTTCAAATGCCTACAGTAAAATTGCTTGAAATGCTGGCCCATTATGCGAACATCAGCATGGAGATGCTTTTTCTATTCATTGGCAGCAATATCGATAATGTTCTGCATTAGACCAATCCAGGCTTTACCAGTCGCAACTTGAGTTCATAAACATTCCTTAACGTTATCTGGTAAAGACACTGCTGCATGACAGTCAAATTTTGTAATAGACCAGCTGTTGGGGCCCACAGATTTGGATAGATGAAATTTATTGACGTATCATTCATTTTAATATGTATTATGCTTGGTCTGTTTTTCCCAGGTAGTGCAGAAGCAGACGTTGGTGTGGTGGGAACTTGAAAAATGATTTAATAGTCAGTTGTATCACAAGTATTTTTGTCAAAAATTAATTTAAAATCTGCTGATCTTTCTTTGAGTTACAGTCGATAACGTCAGAGATGTTTTTTTCAGGTTTTTTGTTTATTTCAAGGTATAAATTCACTTGATCTGCTTTCCCTAGGTAGTGCAAAAGTGGACAGTGGGTGAGGTGGAAAACTGAACGGTATTTGATGGCAAGTTGTGTCCGGAATATTGGTACCAAAAATTATCAACATCTGGTAAGTGGTTTTCAAGTAACAATCGAAAATGTCGGGGATGTTTTTTTGAGACACAGTGTATAAGCCTGTAATTTGTTTCTCCTACAGCGATCGGTAGTAGTTACATTGTCGAATGCTGAGTGATTGATGTTGTAGAATGCGAGAAGCCCCTGGCCGAAGGTGGTTTCTACAGTCGAGATAATGTGCACTACTGCGTTGATGACTATCAGCGTCTCTATGGTACACGGTGTGATGTCTGTGGAGAGTTTGTCGAGGGAGAAGTGATTACAGCGCTTGGCAACACTTTCCATGATTCTTGCTTTCATTGCTCACGTTGCAGGTGACTGACTTTGTTTAGCGAATGTTTATCTTTTTTGGTGAATGTTTGTAGCCATCTCTCCTGTGTCGTAGTTTACTTGCAGTGTTTTGACATTGTTGCTTGTGTGACAGTGAAAGCTTTTCCTTCCCTTTGGTGGGGAGAGGGATGGGGGGAGCTTACACGTAACACTGATATCACTATTCGTGGGCCAAATGCGAACCCGTGATATGATAATAGGTTTTAAACAATTCATTGCTTGGAAGATCTGGTGCACTTCAAGAGAGAAGACTAATGTAGTTTACTTATCGTAGGTCATTTTAGATTATTACAAAGGACTCTGGCATGTGGGTGGCATCCAAGGACACTACAAACACCACAGATTTTCACAAACATCTGACAGAGAATGTGAACACTATACTGCATGGCGTGGTGTTCATAGAATGATAGAAAATGTTAGCATTTTTCTCCAGTTTTTGGATTAATCTAAATTAATATTTAGTTAGAGCTTGGGATTTTAAATTGTTACGTGTTAGCTTTGTGGCCTGAAATTATAGATTGCTAGTTTCGTATCATGTTCATCATTATGATAAGATTTTATGTAGTACGAGTGAATGGCGAGACCACGGTACAATGCTTGAGGTTCTAAATTAGACTTTATGCTGTAAGTTAAAATGGAAAAAAGTAAAACGATGATCAGTGTGTCATTGTGTGCAATCTCTGGCTTTTGTGCAGGCTAAAGTTCAGCAGTGGGGACAAGGTGACATCATTTGGCAAAGAATATTTATGCAGTGTGTGTCTCAGCCAGGAGCCGACGGCTGTGATTGAGTTACAGATCTCAGATGATGCCGATGCTGATAATAAGATAGAGTATAAGACGCAGTTCGGTGGGAGTGTGTCGGCACCTGCGACTCCTGCTAAGAAAGGCTCATCGTCATCAGCAAAGACGGCTGGGACAGCGACGATGCTGATGGATGCTGACAGTTCGCTGGATATGTCAACTCGGTCACTGCTGGAAGTGCAGACTACTGATGGTGTGTATATTCTTTCTTCTCCCTTTTGCTCCATGGGTTTAATGCCTATTGGTGTCCATTACATATTTCACGAAATGAGTCCATTTTGTTCTGTCCATTGCCAATTAGTATTCCAGTATCCTTGTTGCACCAGTCCACTAAGTCGTCCATCCATCTCCTTGTCGGTCTTCCGCTCTTGTTTTTTCATTCATTCATTAATCACTATGCTGAAAACAACTTGCTTAATGTATACTGCAAGGCTGTTATGTGCCACTGTTATTTGGAGGTATTACAGTCGGGAGTTGGACTTGTCAAGAGGTCATGGGTTTTTTCGCCAGGGCTCTTATCATGTATGTGTACGGTTGGTGGCGTGGCATAGTTGGTATTGCGTTTCGGCCGAAACGAAGTTACTCTACTCGGGGCTCGGTTAGTACTGCGATGGGTGACTGCCTGCGGGCAGGTAAACCATCTCGGTGCGAAGCCTGCCAGCTAGGTTGACTCAGCCTTCTACCCTACGTGGGACGGTAAAATGAGCAGTAACTCATTTATATGGGTTACGGAAGGTCGTGACCTTAGTACAGCTGACTGGGGCTGTCTAGCCACCCACCGCGTTCGCCTTTGTCTGCAGGCTGCACGTGGTGGCCATGCAGCTGGTGGCTCAGGTTAGTGATGGAAAACGCATTAGAGGCGTTGTACGCGAGATGCGCTGTACAAATTGACACCTTTACTTACTACTTGGATGGCTGACTGTCCAGGTCTTGCCGTTTAAGGCAATCAATCGGTCAGTCGCCTTAATCGATTCTTACATGCTCGCCAGGCGATCGAGAAATCGATCGCCTAATTGCTGGCCACGCTCACTGATTTTTGGTCGATTGATGCAATTTTGCGGTCAGTTTTTGCTTTGCTGTCATTTGTTAATTGAGAAGCAAGTTTCAGCAGGTGTAGAGGATATGATAACTCTTTAAAAAGATACTCGTTTTCTACAATTTTTTGGTTATTGCGTTTTTAGAATTTCAATTTCATTATAGTTTTGCAGTTTTGTTATGTGTTTGTCTGTTTTTTTTTGGCTTGTAAATCTGTGCATGAAAAGTGACATTATAGTACTTGGGCCTTAATCTTAGACGGGGCTGTCCACTCTGTTGATCGATAGAAGCAGAGTGCTTCCTGGAAAAAGCTCAGAACTAAACTAAGAAAATTTTTGCATTGCACATAAGCAACTTAGTGTGTTGCCATGAGATGCGTTTTAAAAGCCCCAAATTTGTAAAAGTGCATTTACGGCTGGACTTTGTAGACCGCTGGCTAAATTTTTTTAGAAAAGAAAAGAAAGGTAAAAGAAGGGAAAATGGAAAAAAAAGAAAAAAGAAAGGTTAGGTCCCACTTGGAGGTGGTTGCTTTGTGATGCTGAAGGGTAGGACATCCCTCAGTTTAATGCTTGCACTTTACAGTGATATGATTATTAGGGATGTGACGAAGTTCGTATTCGCATTCGACAACATGTGAATATTCGACAACTCTACAGCTACTCAATATTCGCCGAATAGTTGGGGACATTTCTGGCCAATACGAATATTTCATTTTATCCAACTTGATTGAACTTTATTGAGTTTTACATAGGAAATACTGTCAATGAAGAGAACACAGCACTCTGGATGTTTATTTCCTTAATTGAACTTGACTGACTGAACTTTGCCTTAGATACCGGTGCTGATTTTCACTGACTGAATACTGAACAACTATATTTGGATGTTTCGCTTTATTTAAATACTGGTATAGATATGTTTTCTTGATGCTGAATAAGTATTTGCATTCGTTATTCAACGAGTAGTACAGTTAATATTCTCATTCGACAAATACAAATATTTTGTCGCTTCGTCACATCCCTAATGATTATGACCCCATCATAATCGATTGTCTATTGATCGCCTACCTCGTGTGGCACGATCAAATTTTTCAGTTGCCTTCTATTTTCAAATGGCAAGTCCTGTGACTGTCTGCGGACAGGCAAACCATCTTCATGTATATTGTATAACTGAGGTCACCTCAGCTTTCATCCCTTCGGGGTAGGTAAATTAAGTGTAGCCTGCATATCTGGGGTTAAGGTGGGGCATGTTCAGTTGTTCATAGATCTGTCAGGTGGCAGGTAACACCGTGTGATCCAATGTTGCAGTTGACACTCCACAGCTCTGAGATTCTGTTAAAGAGAGCTATTGACATCTGTAACGTTTTGGTTGATGGCATCTCTAGGTGATGCGTTCAATGCAATGTGTTCAATCAGTTGAACACTAGGCCTAGCATAGAAATATGCTAGGCCTAGTTGGTACCTGGATTGGTGACTGTCTGCAGATAGGTAGGCCATCTTGATATTATGACCAACCACCCAAGTCAGCTAGCCTTCTGCCCTCTTTGTGATAGTAAAATGAGTATCGGCATTCTGACTGAGTAATAATAATAAATGGCAGTTTTGAATGTAGACACCATGGCTATAGCTGGTCCAAAGGTTGGTGCTTGTCACATGAATGGATGAACTCTCACGACGGCTGCGTCATGATGACAGCATGATGAACATTGTTATAACTGTTGTAGTTGTAATAGCTTGTGTTCTATGGTGTCCAGATGCAGTAAGATACACGTCTTTTAACAACATTACTGTACCAAATTATTCACAGTGAACTGCTGTTTTGTTACAACTATGACTGCGAATGGCTTTTGATCAATTGGACTAGATGTTTCTCCTCTTAGACTTGTTTCTGCATGAGAACCTTCGAGTTTTGCATTTTTTTCTCACATCATTAGAACCAACTGCGTCAAAGCACTGAATAAAATAAACTGTAAAGCACCAAAAGATACGTTCACTCAGAAACTTTTTAAAAATTTTAGCAGTCAGGTTTGTGTGAGAAAATGTGGCAGCACATTGGATCAAAATTAAGACAATTAATTGTTTAGCCCGTTCAACTCTGTGCATGGTTGCTTGTGAGTTAGGTTGGACCCGCGAATGAGAAAGTTTGACAGTTGGTACAGCAGGCTGCTCTTTCTGTTGCTAAACCAACGTGTCACTCATCATCATTATCATAGAGAGGTTTAACATGGCCTAAATAATATGCATTATTTCCAAGACCATGTCAGTCAAATAAGTAGGTCAAGATATGAATAGACAAAACAGAAAAGCATTGAGACGCGATGCCTGAAGGCTGAGAGTGATGCTGCAGGGGTAATGTCCAGTAGAAGCTGGTTCCGTGTAAGTGTATGTTTACGGACTCCAGTAAAATGGAACATCAGTATTGTCAGAGGGTTTGTAGAGGCTAGCGTAAGTCACCAAGAAAAAGCAATATTGATATGTCTGTGATATCTGGTGAGTCCTGTCTAGCACTGGGCACACTGGCACAATACTGTTACTCAGTCGATCGTTGTTTGCAGGGGCAGACCCAAGCTTGTTGGCTGATGGGTTTCTAATAGATATATGATAATGTGAAGTTTTAATATGTGGCTCTTGGGTGTCGGACAGTCGCCCGCACGGACATCCGCTTGCACGGACATTTTCCTGTATGAACTGTGGCCTGATACGGCAGGGCCGAACCAACGCCCGTACAGCAATTAGAGGCAGTTAGTGTCAGGGCGGCCAGTAGCCCGTACTAGGCCTACACACAGTCTAGTCACCTTAGAATTTGAATCGGCTGATCGAAGCCGGTCTGGGTGGACGTTTGTGTGTCGTTGGCATCCGTTCGGCTGTGAAAATTCTGACGCGCAGTTTGACGTCTAATGGAATGACTTGGGACGTCGCTGCGACGTGACCGACCAGCCAGCGTCTGTCTGTCAGTCTGTGTGTGGGTGGTCGATGTCACGTGACCCAGTATGACGTCACGTGACTCCGCGGTGCGCTGAGGGAGTGAATTGATCCGGGCGCTGATGCTCTGATGCGGCTCACTCCGAGGAGACTGATAACGGAGATAGGCGCCCGTCACGCGTTGATGCAACTGATCACAGACGACGTCTACCGCCGTCGTGACGCAGTTCACCCAGAAGGGGTACAGCGGCGGCGTCGTGCTTATGCAAAGTTGGGGAGGGGGGTCGGGTAGACGTTGCAAATTTTCGACCGAGAAGATAATAGGTGCTGAGTTTTATTTTGCCTCTGAATCTTCCTCGAATGGGGGATGTTCAGCCTTAAATTTTGGATTTCTGGAAAAAAATTTCCGTCGGCTGAAGTTTAGGGGGTGCAATTGCCTCCTCTTTTCACTCTCGCCGTGACGCCAGTGGGGAATGTAGAGTTCAGAAGCGTAGTGGGTGGGAAAATGGGGATGTCGTGGGCGCCGTCCCCACTGCTTTCACGGACAGGATGGAAGCATGCGATAAGCAAAGTCAGCGTAAATAGGCCAGCTGTGCGATGTGTTTATTTATACCTGTTGAAATTTTAAAACAAACTGCGAAACACGCAGAGATTTTGCCTTATGCCACAAGCGACCCTCACTTCTTCTTAGAACTAGCCTCCCCCCTTGGATGTGCGGGTGAGAGAGGGGGGTCACAGATAGGAGGGGAAATGACCATGTGGATGAGTGGGGTAAGATCTCCATTGAGACACATATTGCGGCTGGCTGGTTGGCTGGTCGGTGGGATCAAGATGAAATTGGGCTGTAATTGCCAGTTGATGGCTTTACTTGTTGGTGATTCACGACGTCTATCTGTCTGTCTCCCCCTTTGTGTGACTTTCTCTCTCTCTCTGTCTGCGTGCCCACTTTCGTTTCTGGTTGTCACAGTGGTATGTAAGTAAATAAGTAAAACGTCAATTTGTATAGCGGACTAACGCTCACAAAACATTCGCTAATGCGTTGTGAGCATTAGTGGTCTTAACCATGTCTTAACAGAAAAATGTCTCGAGAGTAAAATCATGTAAATCTACACCGTGGTCCATAAAAAACCGTGCCGCTTTTATTTTTTGAATAGCTCCGTGCAGCATTGGCCGATTTCAATAATTGTTGGCGTGCAACGTCAGGAAGAAACTCGACGCAAATGACTATACTTTTGGCCACCTTATTTTAATACTGTCGCTACACTACCTGGTGAAATGCAGGTTGTTGAGTCTGCTGTTTGCGAGTGGTGTCGACGTTTGTTGCTTGCATTCGTGCTGGGGGAGGACATTTTGAGCACATTGTGTAATAAAGAGGATGTGATGTGACACGTGTGAGTTTTTGAGATACAATAGTTGCCAATCATGTTTGTCGCTTTTCAGTTAATCATTTCTGAGCCGACGCATGTGCTATCCAGTATGAATTTATTGTTGTAAATGGTCAAACTACGACTTCTGCATTTCACAAGGTAGTGTAGCGACAGTATTAAAGTGAGGCGGCCAAAACTACAGTAATTTCTGTCAAGTTCTTTCCTAATGTTGTGTGCCAAAAATTATTAAAATCGGCTAATGTTTCACAACGCTATTCAAAAATTAAAAATGGCACGTTTTTATGGATCACAGTGTATTTCGATGATCAGTGTTGTGTTGACGTCTTGGTTGAAAATTTTTTCACGCTATAATGACAGGGACGCTGCCCCGCATGGCACGATAGATCGTGTCTAGACACACAGTCGCGCACTATTAATAATATAAATGTCCAAAACATAAGTTTATACACTTGTTAATGGCAAGATTTAAGGACTTGCACATCGTAAACAGCAAAAATTACAAAAGGTGATATTGCCCACATCACACTGACTTTCGGAGCATACTTATGTTTTACTGCAGATGTTTTATTGATTTTTTATTTCAGTTGCGAGATCTCTGAGATGCGTCGGCCGATCGGCGTGAAATTTTGCATGGTGATCAGTACTAGGCTAGATTTTGTAATGCCGGTCCGAAATTTTAGGGGCCAAAAACATGCAAAATTTGTCCAATTTCAGACGATTTTAAAGTACGGCGGCAAATATCTTCGAAACAGATGAAGTTATTTAAAATCGGACAAGTTCATTTTGTACCATGATTCTTCCCACGTTGGGTGAAAAAAGTTCGGTGAACTTTGGTCTATCAGTCACGGGAGATTTAGTGGTGAAATCATAGCCAAATCGACTTTTTTGGAAGACCATATTTTGGCCCCTAAGGGGTGCTTCACCCCCAAATTTTTACACGTGCTACAGAATGACCAAGTCTTACTAGCACACCCCCCACTGGGGACGGGGGTCTCTTTTACAATTTTTTTCACTGAGGGGTCCAAAATTGGTTTACATTTTAGCAAGTGTGCACCTATAACTTAGGGGGTAGTGGGCGTAGTGCTATGATACTTTTGCCACGTGGCGTGCCTCTACATTGGGGTGATAACGAGGGTACAAATTTTGGGGGGGCATCACCTCCTTAAAGGTCCATGGCCACGGTCAAATTCACTCGCGCAATTTCTGTCGATTTAAATTAGACATTTAACCTCGCATATATAATATGTCGATTTGAGCTTCATAAATGTTTGAAATTAATGCGCGAATTCAAACGAAATGCGGCATTACGTTACGTTATGTGAAATATTCTAATCTATCAGTGCCTGCAGTGACGTCATGACCCTAGCCCATATAGATCATGAATATTAATGGATAGCCGACGACGTCATCATTCTAGGCCAGGCCATAGCCTATAATAACGTCATGAATATTAATTCATGACCTCTATAGGTTAAACTCACGACGTCACAGCAGGTCATCGTGGCGGCACGTTTTCTACATCGTTTTCGTAGATTGTCGACTTCAAAGGTAAATTTTTCCGTCTTGGCAGAACGCTGGGCGCCGATATTACTGTCAAAGTTATTATAAAATTCTGCACTTTCAGGAAAATGGATAAAATGTACATGTTATTTTTGGTGACCATGGACCTTTAAAATTTTGGAGGGCAAAAAACATCCAAAATTCGGTGCGATGTAGGAAAACTTTCGACGTTGATCGCGAATATCTCTGGAACGCATAGAGTTATTGACAAGCGGTACAGCGTTATCAATGGCGATTCATCGCCCGTTGAACAGAAAGACCTTCCTTACGTTACCTTACCTCCAGGGTGGACAGGCTCTTACACCTGCCCAGCGCTGAGGCCGTATCAGCTCGGCCCAATGCGCGTCCCCGAATGTAACCAGAAGGTTACAGGTAGCGGCCATAAAGCCGTAACGGCTATGAAGCCGTAA
>Ga0209671_1002350_pt1 | contig 17206 bp, 12 predicted proteins | sample WorMetHERISLAND2_2_FD_187401 | JGI IMG/M metagenome (GOLD analysis project Ga0209671, IMG submission 187401) | Marine gutless worms symbiont microbial communities from Max Planck institute for Marine Microbiology, Germany - Olavius geniculatus... | ecosystem: Host-associated > Annelida >...
ATATTACATGGAATGCAATAAAATACGAATAATTTTGTTTATAAATATTTTTCCTATCCGTACATTTTAGCCAGACTACAACTGGAACACAGCAATTTTTTGGCCTTAGTAGCAATGCAAGTGATATCTTGGCAGTTGGAGCAGAGCGTAATTTGAAACCAATGAATCACCGGTTTTAGCTATGTTTTGACTGTGAATAATGAAATAATTGTTTCAGACACATCTTTAACTGTTGCTGGCAGAAGGGCATTATACCATTACCGTATTTTTGCTCCAACATGCCAATGGCGTATCAGATGAATGAAATTAAATTACCTTTCAGAAGAAAAATGTAGACTAGTAATAATCTGATACTGTATTCTTTGTCATGTCTAGTGATTGATCATTTTGCTGATGCTGGAATTAGTTATGGAACAGTGTCTGTCATGTTTCATTTTTGGTACAGAAATCTTGGTCTGGAACTCGTTTGCTGTGGACATTCGCATTTTAGCTTTTTGAATTGTATTATTAGGATTTTATGTGCATTTTGTATGTTTGTTGTGCATAACAAACTATTGATATTGCAGAGCGTGCACTGTGAGTGTTTTTCTGATGTGCTCACTCACGTATCGACTCTCAGCTTGAAACTTCTCGACCTCTATGAGCAGTTTGCAATGTCGTGCTCCGTCGGCAGTGATTTTGTCACACAGTTCAGTGCTCTTGCATTTGACAACTCCTGTCTATCCGTTCAAGCCGTGCAGCCACACAGTGCTGTGAGTTGAGTTTGATATTGCTACGGAGTACGGACCAGTTTATATTTAATTGTTAGTGGTGATGCTTATGCTGTGGTATTGTCTGTGCTGAAAATTTTAGTTATGGTAGTAGTAGCAATTTAACAGTAGCAGCAGCGGCAGGTAGTAGTAGTTGTTGTTGATACTGTTATTGTTTTGGCATAACAGCTGCTGTAATAGCATGGGCAGTGAGGTCTTGTGTTACAAAAATCTTGCCTGGGTCTCATAACAAATTTTTTTCCATTTCTGCAGAATCAAACACATATGAAAGATAGGCTACTGGTTAACGTAAAATGCAACAGTTGCACAGCTTATAAGGACAGCCTAAGGAAGACAGCATGTATTTGTATACTATAGGTTGTTGTCTGTTAACTGTGTTAGCCTAGACTTGTTGTGTTCTCTCTGTCTGTTTACTTTTTATGGATTGATGTGGTTTGATAAGTGAATGGTTCATTGCATTGGGATCTTTGCAGGGTAGATATTTGATAATTTTTTTCCAAAACTACAAAATTTGGAGCTGGAGTTTCCATTTTAGGGGAATGTGAGTACATAATTTAAATTTTTGGCACTGAGTCGTAAATTTGCAACCTCCCGGACCGTTTAACATGTGACGCCACTACTGACTGATTGTTGACTGTGTGCACAGGAAAAGGCTGTGGTAGAAGGCAGCGTAACAGAGTCTGTCCTGATGAGCTATCAACAGACTGCTTCAGAGATGACAGCGTTACTAAAGAATAAACAGAAATACTTGGAAAGTCTCCAGATCTAGGCTTTTGTCCCGCTGTTTTGTTACTGGGTGTTTTTGGTCGGAACCAGAGCGGTTGATTGGCTGCAATGATGCTTGTCTGATCTGACCATGTGTTAAGTTGGTTGTTGTGTTTCTGCTAAGTTGCGGAGGTCCCACTGATGCATGGTGCAGATCTGTGCCTCGCTTATGCACTCGTTTGGTACGATGAATTTGTTATCTTGGTGCATCCTTAGTCCGTTAAGTATTCTCCAGTACCAGAGGCTGCCACAGAGCAGGTTCGCAGCTGCTAATTTTACGTAAGTTGAGCACAGGTGAATTCTTTTAGAACACAGTTCACAGCCCTCTGTTATGTGCTGGCAAAGAGTTTTTTCTGTCTGTTGCCTGACAAGCCAGGACTAGTTTCATTACTCCTGGCACTGAATGGGGTCCTCGTGCACCGTTTTTGTAGATAGCCGACACATCTTGCCAAAAATTTAGAGGCAGTGCTGGCCAGATCTGCCAAATGTGAATAGATGATGGACCTGCTACAGCTACCGGGACCAAAATTTAATACACTTGATAAATTTGATAAATATATGACAATTTTGCAAGGAGATGGAGAGATGGGGACCACAGGGGTAGGCTGGGACCCCTTTGATGCAGCCACTGGACTGGATGGCCTAGCATTGCTCATTATAGTGCACCGGTATTTGTCTGATTACTCAGGGTTTTCACAGCGACTGGTGGTACAGATGAATGATTGTGATGTCGCCTATTGCTATGAAACTGTGTCGTGTCGTTGATGCTCCCCATATGTGTCTAGGTGTCATATGTGTGCGTCTGTCATGAACTGGGGTAGTGGTATGTCTGCTTGCTGCACTGCCCCGTTAACCAAGGCTGGAAAATTTGTCCAAAAAACCTAGGTTTTGGGATTTTTAAAAACCTCAAAAAGTCAAATTTTTAGGGTGTTTTGTTTGTTCAGCAACAGTATTTCATACATGCAGGTCTTATAACAGAAAGTTATGACGGTTGTGCAATTTGTGATACAAATCAAGTTTAATTTCATTTTTTAATCATGGTTTTTTTTGCTTTTGATGTAATCAACTTAACAAAAACGACGTGACATGGAGAGCTTTTTTCGTGGGTCTTAAAATCTGTCTTGTCTTTTTTATACACACAAACCTAAAAGACCTTAAAACCTAAAAAAAAATTCCAGCCCTGCCTATTGCCGGTTAAGTAGTGTTTGTACTTCTACGGATTATTGCCAGACAGTGACTCGAAAGACCGGGGTCCATTCACTCAATATTTGCTCACTCCCTTTGAACCACTCTGATCCAGCAAAGGTTTAAACAACGCTCCTAGTGAAAGGACCTACCATTTTGCGTAATTTGCTGTGTCTTCTCTAATGATGGCCATAAACATTGCCAGTACTCATGCACTACAGGATGGCCAGGCTGAGTTGATCTTAGCTATCAGAGACTAACAAACTTTGTCATCTGGTTGAGATTTCTGTTGGGATCACTTCCGTGGTGGGTTTCTTATTTTGTTAGCAGGTCGTGCGATACAGAATTTTGATAAGTCATGTAAATGTTCGTATTTTTGTTATTATATGACAAGTTGCTGTACATTGTGTTAAAATCTTAATGGAATAAATACTGGGACAGACTAGACGTCTCTCTGTCTGTCTTTCTGTAGAACGTTAATACTTATGATTTTTTGTCCATCATTTACCCAGTTTTACTACTGGATAATGTGATATTTAGTACACCAACCTTTTTGTCCATATTTAATCTACTCTATTGGTGGATGTGTGATGTACCACATGATATGATGAAATAGCCAGTGGATTGGATCCTTAGCGGAAATCTAATATATTATTTTGACATATTCGTGTTCTTATGTGTGTTTTGTGTTTTATAATTTTTTGGCAGAATATTAATGGCATGTTTGGGGAATTTTATGACAACTCGTGCCCTGAAACATGAAGATTGTTTGCAGGAACGTGCTATCTTGTTTGATTCTCTGTAGTTTGACTGCCTTTTCTGCCAGATTTACTTGGCTAACTTTTCTGCTTTTTGCTGCCTGATGAATAACCCTATTCCATTTCACACCATGCTATAATTAGATTTTGAAAAATGTCCATTATTGCCCCCACAATTTGGATTCAAAAATTTGTATTTATTACAAAAATTTTCTGTATAACAGCGTATCGGATGATGATGACGATGATGATGCTGGTATTTAGTAGTGAGTGGAATTTTGTGCGGTACTTCATACTGCATGACAGCAAGCACATAATATTACACGCATCAACGATGTTGTCCTGGTAAATACGGCACACGCTTTTATTTGTTAAAATAAGTAAAATCATCATAACTTGACAGCGGTGATAGTAACTGTACAGTGAAACAAGCAGCTCTCCGCCTACTAACACTCTTCTAATGCTAAAGCGCAAGTTTTACGACATTATATCAAATCTATTTTGCATGCAACTTACCACCTACCAAATCAGGCATTTTTATCTAGTATTTCAGAGTGAAAGCAAGCGCGGCCTTCTGTAGAATGAATTAGTACAATTTAATCTGGTGAAGCTGAACCAATATGTGGAACTTAGACTTGCCTGGATTAGGTTAGGCCATAGACTGCTTCAGGATAAACTTTTAAATTGTTGAAGCGAGACTATAAACTGGCTGATTTTGCTTGCTAACCAGCTAAATCAAATAGCTGCGTAGTGGACTGGTGTGAGAATTTATTTTATAACATGGGTAAGTTAACGTTGAGAGGATTTTAAAACAGCTAATCAAAATGGTATTAACGAGACTCTAGATTTCAAGCTCAAAAGGTGGGCAGTGTTCTTTGCCAATATGCTCTTGCACGCTCCAAGAAGTGACTGTAGCAGTTGGCGATTTAACTACAGCTATTCATGTATGTATTCTACGCGAACTAGATTTTACATGCAAATCTCGAAGCTTATTTAAGCCAGTACTAACTGTGTACTGGCAGTACAGTAGACCTGCTACTATATAGGCCTATTATGCACTCTGAAATCCGTGTCTGAAGATGCAGTATGTACATTAGATATTTAACTTGCTAGTATAAAAATGACAACGCATTTCATTACAAACTACAGGGTCGACAGTAGGGGATGTTTGGTCTAACTTAACCTTACGGCTTGAACATTTCTTGTTCTCTTTTCTTTTTATTGTCAGTTCATTTTTCTCCAGGGCTTAAACCATCGACTGGTGGAATATATAGAATCTCAGTTTCCAAAATCTCCGAAATATGCTGAAGTATAGGCCTACTTATATTTGAAGAATGATAACGGCTAACTTGCTAAACACATGTAGTACTTATTATTTGCACAATTTGGTTGAAGATTCGAATTTTCGAAATCCAAACAGCAATTGGTTGATAACACTGGTTATGCAGGGTGGGTCAAAAATGGCACCATTTTTGTACACCTTACAATTTCACCAAATATTAACCGATTTTCGAAAAAATTTTCACTGTCAGAATCAGGAGACAATTTGTAATAAAACTGTCACTATAGATTCCATCACACCTGAAGTGTGTCGCTACACTACTTTGTCTGTCTTAAGAATAACAATTAAAAACAAGACAACTTCTGCAACAACACATTTTAAGAAATTAACAACAGAAACAACGTGTGTGTTGTCTCAGTTATTGTCTAAAAAAGTCGCATCTCACTTTTTACATCAATTGTTCAATGTGTCCGTCTTGTTGCTGGACGACGCATCCAAGACGGCGACGCCACTGACCAATGGTGCAATTAACCAAACGCTGCGGCAGTTTGCCCCACTCAGCGACGATCGCCTGCTTCAGCTGGTTGACTGTCGTGAATCGTCAAAATTGATAGGCCATCTATTGAAGAACATCCCAAACCGCATAATTGACCGGATATAAGTCCGGGTTGTTTTGGAGGTCACATGGCAGGCTCGATCAACATTGATCACGCAACTGGTCAGTAGCGTCGCCAGCTTGAGTGCGTCGTCTGACATTTCACAAGGTAGTGTAGCGACACATTAGAGGAGTGGTGGAACCTTTAGTGATAGGGGCCTAGTTTTATTACAAATTGTCTCCTGATTCTGACAGTGAAAAAAATTGAAAATTGTTTAATATTTGGTGAAATTATAAGGTGTAGAAAAATGGTGCCATTTTTGGCCCACCCTGTAGAAGAAATCGTTGACGTTGATCACTCTTGAGTTTCGGTCACTGTCACTGTCTACAGCTACAAGTCAGCACATCGCATCGCGTAGAACTTAGGAGCATCTACTGACCTCTACTCACTCACACAAGCATGCACCAAAAACACGCCGCACAAACGAACGAACCAAGTCCGGCCGAAAAGAACCGACGAACAAAGTCTGACGTACTGCATAGAACAAGCGAACGATCGCTGAAACGGACGTAAAAGCAGACAATTAGACAGATACAAGGCACGTCTTGTATAGAACCGCGCATTCGCACTCGCACTTGTAACTTAACTGAGCGGTAGAACGCAACTCAACCGATTGCCTAAAATAACACAACTGATTCTCCGACTGAAAAGCTAATCATGGGAACGTGTCAGTTTTCAGACTCTGTATCGGTGACGGTGTTAGCAAAAACTACAGATCTAGGCTATTCTCAAGCAATCACTGTGTTTGAGGTGGCAAGCCTATAATGAACGATTTTTCTTGCGGATCGACGAAAACAAAGAGTTGGGGATTATCACAGCGAATGAAGTTATTCAGTGTAGCAGAAGAAACTGCCTGCTTTCTGACGACTGCGTATTTCCAAAAGGCATTAACTAGGACAACAGATTTTATACCGTGAATATCTCAGTTGTCTGTTAGTCACAGTTAACGTTGGGTTTTGAAGAAAAAGCGATCCAACGTCGTGGACCGCCGTGTGTATGAAACAATTGGAAAACAAAGCCATTTGACCTCCATGCATTGGCCACAGGGCCGGATTAACCGATATGCCAAGTATGCCATGGCATGGGGCCTTCCGCGCCAGGGGTCCCCTTGGCGGCCAAAATTACTTTTTCATACGAGTATTTGCTTGGTGACTGTAACTTTGTTTGCCCGTTGCTTTCCAAAAATCTCTCACCTATTTGTCTCCAGATTTAGCTGGTGTAGACCTATACTTCATAGTTCTCTTGATCGCACTTTAGGTAGACCTATATTATTGTTGAAGTTAATAGTAGGCCTAAATAAAAGGAAGCGATTGTGACAGCCATTTTATACAGCGGAGGAACATCGTGGCTTCCCAACGAATATAGACATCGGAAAAAATTCGATACCCCCATTTTTGGGCGAAAGTTACGCCGCTGCCGATAGGACACTTCATAACGCTGCACAATAATAACGGGTTAAACTCTAAAAATTTCGAAGATATAGAAATTACCAACAAGTAATCTGAGCAAAGCTCACGTGACCTGAGACAGCATCGGTGCTGCTGTATGTGTGGAATCTGTGTGCAACGTGCAATAGATTAATAATGCGTTTTGAACGGTAGGCCCCTACCCAAATTTACCTTTTCTGTAGGGAGGACTTCTTGAACCAAGTAGGTCAAAACTCAAATGGTAAAAAAATCTACGTTTTGCGCAAAAAAAAATCATGCGCATGTTCTTCTGGTCTATCCCATTTCATGCAGTAACTTTTGCACAATCCAGTGTTGAACTAGGCTTATGTGTCACAGCCTGAAACCGCGAAAAACAAGAAGCCCAGTTGTCGCTAGAGAAGACGCGCTATAGCCTACACAGTTCCTGTTGCAGTACTGACCTTCAAGGTCATCCAAGGTCAATGTTTTTCATGTAATTTGATAAACAATATGCGACTTCCTATTAGTGATTAATAAACAAGCCTAACCTTGGCTCTAACTTTCACCGTTTTTGAGATAAGACCAGTTTTACCTTGAAAATGCACATTTTTTACCCCCTTCCATGCAACACTAAATTCGAAAATGTTCCCATTGCACTGCCTCCCCAAATTCTGTACACAACTAGCCGCAACAAAGAGCCTATTATTCCTGTAAAAGTGTTCTCCTATGATCTACCTGTTAGCCAGAGTACATTCGTTACACACAGACGGGCAGACGGACGACAGACGACAGCGATGCCAAGGAAAGAAGTCGTACAGCATACATCTGTATAGCGTGTCAAAAATTACAAAACCCGCTTTTTTGGATTTCAAGGTCGTTTAAGGTAATCAGTGTAGATGCCCCAGAAAAGCAGTGGATGTGAAGATTAGTAGCAAATATGTGTCTATATCTGTAAGTAAGTAAGTAAGTAAGTAAGTAAGTAAGTAAATGATTTATAAAGCGCCAAAGTCTCAGAAAGAATCAGGGCGCATAAAGAATCAGGGCGCATAGAAAGAATCAGGGCGCAACCATTTTTACGCTAAATTAGTGGATAGCAGCAGAAATTGCACATTTTAAGCAATACGCCCTCAAGAAAGCATCAAAAGTACAAAAGTAAACCTACAGCTGTCATTTTTTGTCATACCTGAAAAAACAACAACATGTTTGGAAATTGTAGGTTACTACAAACAAGTTGTGGAAAGTCAAATGGGTGCGTTTAAGATGCCGTACAAAAGCTAGCACGGCTCTACTTGCGGAAGGGCCGGGCCCCCCGTTGTCGCATGGCATGGGGCCCCCTGAAGGTTAATCCGGCCCTGATTGGCCACAGACAGGACGAATAGACTACTCTCAAAAATTAACCATGCACGATGAACTTATCGTTTCCGGGACTAATATGGCTGATACAGATTGTAGAGGTTTAAGCTAATTACAATAACCAGCCGTAATAGCCAATTTACACCTACGGCGCCGACGCGACTGAATATTTGAGTCGCGTCGGCGTCATGTGTGCGAATTGGGCACAATACACAATACAATTGGGCATTCACAGTTTCACAGTGTCACTCACTGCGAAACGGCTGACGAGACACTCGATACAACTAGAACAAACTCTTGACCGATTTGAATACCGGCCGTACATCGTTGCACAACCGAGTAATTCGAATTTCAAGTCTGGTGGTGACGCATCGGTCAAGCTTTTACTCAGACGACTCGTTACAGATGAAGATCATTATTAATGTGCTTGGTGATGTGCGGACAAGAAAAATTTGCTTGATGATGGAGTTCGGTGGTGGGCTAGCCGATGGGTATTTTGAACGGACTGCCGGGGATGTCGTTCGCTCCCCACCGGATTGTGAGCGTGTGGTCTCCCTTCTCGTCGGCCTTGTACGTCAGGTTGTAGACGGCCGCCCTCTGCCGCTTGTAGGACAGCTCCGACACCGGGTTGCCCGTCGGAGATATCATTCCAACTGTCAGCAAACCTTGCCCTGCGATAATTGACAAGCACCCTCGCATTATCAGTCATGCAATTTGAAATAACACTCACGTAGCTTACTTCTACTGTTCAATAGCTCGGGGACTTGATTAAAAATTGCCTAACGGTTGATTTCCTAATTCACTAGTGTATCCACCAAATAAACGGAGTGAATGACAGGCCCCTAATGTACTGAATACACGAGACGATCGTCATTCATTTTTAGATTAGTTAGTTTTCAGTGCTTGCATCGGTGTATGTTATACACGTTTTGTTAAATATTCAACGCTGCCTCACTGTGTCACACGCTGTTCTATGTTTTTTACGCGCGACAGCATGTAATGCTTCGCGCGTCTTAGCCATCGTCGAGGTGTCTGTCCTTCCGTCTGTCCGTCCGTCCGTCCGTCACACCCTAGCATTGTATCAAAACGGCGATACCTAAAATCACGAACTTTACTTTGGGCTTCTACATGGACTCTAGTTTTTAGTGACAAAATTTCGTGCCCCTGGGTGATGGGGTTCTCCTCGAACGAGGGCGTCAAAGTGGGGTATCCCCCAAAAAGAGACGTTATTTTGCCATTATTAGCTCTTACAGTGTGAAAATGGTTGCAGATAGGTACAGACTTGCTTCATATCATAACAAGTACTGGTGACGTGCTTTTTAGATTTGTCAACATCGATGACCTTGAACGACCTTGAACCCCCAAAAGAAGAGTTTTGGTGAATTTTTTTCGCAATTTTCGGCTGTGGTGCACGTTTCATAAATGAATTGCGCCGACATGGCTAAAGGTAGACCTGAACAACCTCCAAACAGCAACACTTACTGCTAAGGCTGTCGCGCGTCTTATGAGCTTTGCTCATATTACTTGTTCTCAACTCGTACATTATGTTATAATATACAATAAAAATTGTACTCGGTTTTACTTTGAAAAATTAAACGTGGGTGTAGCCGATGCAATATTTATAACTAGGCTTACCCTTGTCTCCTAATGCCGTGTTTACACGAAACGACTGTCGCGGCGACTGTCGCGGCGATCGTCGCGGCGACTGGTCGCGGCGACGATGGCGGCGACGATCGCCGCAACGTCGCGGCGACGATCGCTGCGACGATCGCCGCGACCGATCGCCTGTAGTGAATAGACGAGGCGATCGGTCGCAGCGACGATCGCCGCAATCGAACAGGCGATCGTTCAAGCAACCCGTTTGCGGATCGTCGCCGCTGTGCAAATTATATCGATCAAAAATAAGCTTTATTTCTGGAGCCTAGACGGCCATAATAATGTAAGTTTTATTGTGTATGGCAGCCAGTGGCTGGATTGGCATAAGAAAAAAAAATTACCAGGTCGCAGGAGCTTCAAAACAGTACAACTTTCAAGCTGAAACTTATAGTACCGTACCGGATATATTTCAACTAATTCCACAAATTAACATTGACATTATCATCGTCGGACTCCATTTCCAACGTAAACAGTGTGACGTCAACAATAGCGTAATAACACAGTACATAATCTCCGCCAAACGTTGCGTTGTGACTGGTGCTTATTTGCATAATCGCGGCGACCGATCGCCTGCAGTGAACACACGAGGCGATCGTCGCCGCGACCGATCGCCGTGACGATCGCCGCGACGATCGCCTCGTGTATTCAGTACTTAAGTTTCTAACTTCCTTTCCACATATAAAAGGGGTAAAATAAATAAAAGCAGACAAAACGGTTATATTTGTCAAAAGTATTTTTAATCGCAATTAAACGTATTCAGCGATTTGTGGACTGTATACGTTATGCAGCGTACCGGCGTCTTTGGCTTCTAAGTTAAAGGTGCAAGGTCGGCCTGGAAAGCCCTTCTTGAGTCCGTTGCCGCTAGCGACGACCTTGCTCGCGTCGCCGTGGAAGTGCTTTGTCTTGGCTGCTCCTGGTTTCTTCTCGACCGCTTCGACGTACAGGCTGGACAGCTGAGTCAGCTCAGACGCTTGGCCCTTTCCTGCAGCATGCACGCGATGTTTTCGTACAAGTGAGAAAACTTAACAATAGTTAATCACAGTGCATTATCATGGCGCCGGGAAGTTGGCCCGTCCTGCGCCGATCAGGCTGCATCGCGATCTTAAATAACTTCGAAATAAAATGTCCTCAGCAGCCGTCTGAACTCAATGTCGATTTGAACTAGGAGACTGTTCCACAGTTTACACTATCGGTTGCATACAGTAAGTAAGCAAGTAAAGTGTAAATTTATATAGCGCATACTCAAAAAGTTCTCTAGTGCGCCTAATACATTTTGTCATCAATATTTCGCAAAAATGTATGTCTTCAGCTAACGTCTGAAAGTATCGAGACAGGGTTCTGGGTTATGAAGACTGTCTGGCGGCGAATTCCAAGTCGACGGGCCCGCCACAGAAAAGCGCCGACGACCGAAACTGTTCAATCGATAATCGACAACGCGGTACGACCAACTTCCGCTGAGTGGCAGAACGCAGATGTTGACGGCCAGTGACTTCTGCTGTGAGTATACAACTGTCCATCAAGTACGGCGGAGCAGTTCCATGGAGACATCGATACATGAGCGCTTAAATCGTACTCGATCGGTGACATCAAGCCAGTGAAGCTCATCATGCATTAGTCGCGACAAACCACTGTCGTACTTCCGAGTGTTAGTGACGACGCGGGCAGCTGGATTCATCACTCTCTGCAACTTGTCTGTTATGACTCTCGGCGACTCAGCCAGCACAGCGTTACAACTTACAGTAGTCGACACGAGATGTCACAAATGCTTGCACGAGGGTTTTAGCCGACCCAACATCTAACGACTGCCGGACACGACGAATCTGTCTGAGATGAAAGAAGCAGGTAGCACTGACGGCTGAGACATGTTTTCTCAAGACTCAAATCAGACGACATCTCCTAGGACGCGTACAGTGTACGTGTCCATTGGGCTCAATGGTGTCAGAGCCAAGCTTGACTGCCGGGCCACGACCATCGAGTTTACTCAGACTGTACTTGGAACCCGACCACAGGAGTTCTGTCTTCTCTGTATTTTGCTTGAGGCGGTGTGCCGACATCCAGTGATTGATATCTGTGACACAGCTAGTATTCAAGTTTCCCAACAGCAGTCGGCGTATCATCGCAACGACAACGCTCTACAGCGGTGTGTTTGTTGATTGTTATAATAAAGACTATCATCAACATCATCTCATTCAACTGCGTATCATCGGCAAAGCGTAATAGTTGACGCCGTGTTCATCAGCCTTTTCTTCGAGATCAGCAGTGTACATGATGAACAACCGCGGGCCAAGTACCGAACCTTGTGGCACAGAGCACGTGACGTAAACAGTATACGACGTACTACCGATATAAACGACTTGAAATATTCTGTCACAGATACGACTAGAACCACTTCAACACAGAATGCGCGGGGCATAATTTTGTTAGGAGCAGAGATTTTCCCATTTTCATAACTTCTTTTCTTTTCTTTTTTCTTTCGTGCCCTTTTCTCATCCTTTCTTTTCCTTCTTTGTTCCGAAGTTTGTAAGCAAAACTTCTAATGGACGGTGGCACAGCGCTAGTACTGACACATTTTGTTTGGGATTTTGTGTTCGATTTGGGAAATGGCAGACCGCCCTCCCACGAATACGCCACTGATGTTAGGGCTGTTGTATCATTTCAAACTTTCACTTTTTCGTATGAGTGCAAATTAGTTTACTTTTCGTTTAAAAACAGATGCATCTGACCACTGATGCATGACAAATACAACTCTAGTAGTGCTTAAACTACCAGGCGGGCTGAATAAATCCATGTCGTAGGCCCCAGGTCTAATGACAAAACGATTGAAATAAAACCACCGTTGACCGTCGGGCAAAGCATTTGGCTATAGGGCAAATATTTTCTTGGGGTCGTGAAAGAATTTTAGTCAAAAAAAAATCCGAATTTTTTCCAGGAAAAACACGTATAGAAGAATAAGAACAAGATGGTGAACGACCTGTGACGACAGCCTTAAACGGGCATCCTGCAATGGTGACGCTGCAGTACTTGATGACTAGCATGTAGTTTCCGGCCGCCATTGGCGTGTAGGTGAATTCATAACCTTCATCAAGCTCCGTGCAGACAATGGCTACCTTGGACGGCCCTTCAATGTGTACTGCCAACGTGCCGGCACCTGCGTTGGTCGTTATCACCGAGAACTTCGACACCTTCCCTGCAACAGCAACGTCAGTCACGCGTGTCTGTCGAGTTATTAGTGAAAAGAGTACACGACGATTTGCAAAAGTTGGCGTTGGAAGTTAACGATTAATCAAGCGCTCAGTCGATAACGATTATCTCCTTCTCCAAAAAAGGCAACGATTACCTGCTGCTGTTTGTTTAAAATAAAATTTGAATTTAAAAAACGCCAATTATACGTCCCAGTATATGTGAAAGCTGCGAGCTAAATAAGTAACTTAACTGATAAAATGGAGAAACGACAATACACAGAGTATGCGTTCTGGACAGATAGCGTTTTGCTTTTGCAAATTAACTGTAAACATGATTTCAAAAGTTACCATTTTAACGTTTCACTCAGAACGCTCTTTCAAACTAGACTATCTTAAAACCAGCACAAAATTTCTGTTTACTCCTAGAAGTAACTTTGGACATTTTACTTTTCTTTTTATCAGCACACCGAGTGCGTTACAAATTTTTGTACACGCGCTATGTAGGTTACGCATGAACTTAGTTAATTGTTTACTAAAAGCAATAAGCTATCACGCACCGACTTCGCCCTTCTCCAGTCCGTCGCCGCGCGCGAAGACCAGCGCGGGGTCGGCGCCCAGTTTGCCGACGAGCATCGGAAACGGACTGCCCGGGATGTGGGCCTCGTTGAACTTGATGTGTACGTAGTAGACGCCGTTCTCACGAGGCACGAAGCGCATGGCGTGCTCGTCCTGATCCAACTCCTGGTCAAAGACGTCTTCTTCTAGGCCGCTCGGTGTTTTGACGAAACTCTTTAGAGTGCCCAGAGCACCGTTCAGATTCACGTTGAACGTCGCAGGTCTATCCACCTACATACGCATATGAGCTGCTATTATCATTCACGAAAGTGCATGAATGACCTTAAATGACCTTGAAATAACATTTTGTGTTAAAATCTGTTTTCGGCGCCGGTTTGGTTAGACTTTTAGACTTTTTTTGCCTCAATTGTGATCGTGACAACTAAGAGCTAAAAATTGATCGGCGAGTGACGACATATTATGCGGTCGTTCGCAATGCACTGAATAACTCTAATCCTAACCCAGACGATCTTTCGACGACAGGCGAATCGGCAAGCTGTTGGTTCCACCAGCGAGAAAATGACTCCACCAATCTCAGCAGTAGATATCGCATTGCTGAAGAGAGAAGCGAGTATGCAGTACGAGCTTATACCACTCCAGACAGTGTAGCATCGTATTTAAACAACGCTCATGGATAGGCCTACGTGTAGTCTACACCGCCGTCGTTTGCTTTCTGACGCACGACTGCAGCCGAAAGTTGTGATAACAGTACCAGAGCGAGCTGAGTGTGGGGATTCGACGACGACGGCGATCGTCGCGACTTGTTTTTAGTTGGTTATACCTCAAGTCCGCGGTCCTTGAGGCCGGCGACAGCGACGAGTGCAGCGTCTTTGCTCTCGGGCGCAATGTGCACGAAGGCGGGTGAGTTAGGAACGTGCTCGTCGTTGTACTTCACGTGGATGCCGTAATCACCTACCACCGCGTACCGACACACACAATACAGTTCACCCAGTCACACTGTCAACGTACGTCGTACACAACTGCAGCTTACAAGCTACACTTTAAACGTGGTGGTGCTATAGCTATTTATGGGAAGCCCAGCGCAGGGCTACGGAGCGTCATCTGCCGTATGAAATCACACCGTGTTATCTGCCACCCGACAGATGAACGCGCCCAGCCTTAACCCCAGCCAAATAAACCGGTACTCGAATTACCTATCCCGGACAGATGAAAGGCTGAGTTGACCTACGCGGCTAATTACAGATCGAGATGGAAACAGTTACTGTTTTCACAACTTTCGGCTGCCGTTGTGCAGACAACTGTGTATAATATGCGATTTGAGCGTCGGCTAAGTGCGATGCAGCAATGTCTAGAGTAGTATAAGCTCGTGCTGCGTACCCACTTACCCACATCAGTGGTGCTTTATCGAGATGGAAACAGATCGTATATGCCAATGACAACATACAGTGACTACAAAAGTGTACAGACTGACAGAAATAATGAACTGAACTGAACTAAAGTAGTTAACTTAACTATCCTCAACTAGCGATTTATGCACTTTGCAGGCCAAGCTAGTGCGGCGTAAAGCGCATAGTAATACCCCGTTTACACGATTGAGCGAACATCGAGCAGATGTCGAGCAATTAGCACGTGTATTTTGAATACATTTGCTCGACGTTTGCTCGATGTTTGCTCGATCGTGTAAACGGGGTATAAGACCAAAGTAAATTGAGCAAAGCTCACGTAACGCGCGACAGCAGCAGTCCTGCCACCTGGGCAATCAGTGTACAGCATGCAATAAAATAACAATGTGTCTTGAAGGAGTAAACAAATCTGAAACCTCCGTGCGGAAGACTCCTTGAATTTAGATGGTCGAAACTTAGACGGCTAAAAATGTGCGTTCTATGTGTTAAAAATTTCATACGCAGGTTGTCCAGGTTTATCTCTAGCCATTTCGGTGCATTTCACTTTTAAAATGTGCGTCACACCCGTAAATTGCAAAAAAACACTATCATCCCTTTTCTGGAGGGTTCAAAATCATTCAAGGTCATCGATGTTGACACTAATCAAAAACTCGTCACTAGCGCTTGGCATGATAAGCAGGATATCTGTGTTTATCTACAACAGTTCTTGCACTAGACGAGCCAATAGTAGTAAAATAACCACTTTTAAGGAGATATCCTTCTTTGACGCTCGCCTGCGCAGACCTTCTTAGAGTTAGCGGGTCGGGACTTAAACTGTCAAAATCTGCGTTTAATGCTAAAAATTTCATATGCAGGTTGTCTAGGTTTATCTCCAGCCATTTTGTCGCAATTCATTTTTAACTGTGCGCTGCAGTCAAAAATTGTGAAAAATTTATTTAAAACACTTATTTTATGGGTTCAAGGTCCTTCAAGGTCATCGATGTTCATAAATCTAAAAAGCCCTCCACCACTGCTTGTTATGATAAGCAGTATGTTTGGACCTATCTGCAACTTCTTTCACACTAAACGAGCCAACAGCGGCAAAATAGCATCTTTTAAGGGGGGGAAGGTATCCCTCCGTGACGCCTTTGTTTGAGGGAAACCCCCTCACACATGTGCACAAAATTGTAACAAAAAAACTAAAGACCTTGGGTCAGTGCACAGTGAAGATTTTGAGATCCTAGCTTGGACCTTTTTGATAGGGCTGCAGAGCGTGACAGTAACACACAGAGAGAGAGACGCCAAGGCCATGGCTAAGACGCATAGCTGTCGCGCGTAATAAAATGCGCAAAATGTTCGCACACGTTTCCGCTTCGCTCTGTACTGGTTAAAAAATCCACCTGTGTTTTTATGGGCCCTGGGAGTACTGTTAACCAAGCTAAGTTTCTGCTTTCGCTGTTTGCATAAAAGTTGCCAAGAGTGACCAACCAGCGATGAAGTCGAACCAAGTACCGACCTTCTTTGGTGACGAGGTACGAGACCATCGTATAGCCGTTGGGATTGTCGACGATTTCGACCTTTGCCTGCGAAGGTCCCTCAACTGCGACGCTCAGTATTCCCGCGCCCGCCTCGCGCGTGTAAATATTGAACTCATCTTAAATACACAGAAACAAACATACACGATGTCAGCCTGGCAGCAGTACAGACGTCACGCCAGACTAACGATTGTCGCCTGCTATTATTAACCAGGAGCGTATTTGGGAAAGGTTTGCCATTACAAGTAAAAGAATAACGGTAAAAGAAGACAAGTTTATGGTACCTAAAAATTAAAATTTGCTCCAATCGTATAATTGCTCCATATGTATCGAAAACAACGTCTAAAAATATTTCGAAAGTGCAGTACAACGAAAATCGATATAGCTTTACGAGTGCTGCTACACTACATTACCTTTAAAAATACAAGTAATTTGAGCAAAGCTTATGAGACGCGCGAAAGCCTATAGCAGTTCCTGTTCGCAGGTAATCGTAGTCTATATATCCATCCATTTCGTCGCAATTCACTCTTTTGCAGCCAAAAATCACCAAAAAATCGCTTAAAATCAATATTTTTAGGGTTCAAGGTCGTTCAAGGTCATCGATGTTGATAAATCCAAAAAGCCTGTCACCAGTGCTTGTTATGATAAGCAGCATGTATGTACCTATCTGCAACCGTTTTCACATTATTCGAGCCAATAA
>Ga0209671_1002352_pt1 | contig 17201 bp, 9 predicted proteins | sample WorMetHERISLAND2_2_FD_187401 | JGI IMG/M metagenome (GOLD analysis project Ga0209671, IMG submission 187401) | Marine gutless worms symbiont microbial communities from Max Planck institute for Marine Microbiology, Germany - Olavius geniculatus... | ecosystem: Host-associated > Annelida >...
GTCGGCCCACCCAAGCAACAGCTGGGAACCTTGAAATTGGTCCACGGGGTGCTCGTGTCCCAGGGACCCTTCCTACCAAGTTTGGTCTTCCTAGGCCTTTTCGTTTTCCCTCTAGGTGGAGGCACGGGACGGACGGACAGACAGACAGACAGACAGACGGATAGACAGACGGACAGCATCGATACATAATGGGGCCTCCTTCTAGGAAGGACGGCCCCATAACAAGCATACTGAACTGCAGTATCCACTACATACGGTCGTCATGTCTTCGGCCGAGCCTTTCGTTCGCGTCTCGGTCCGTGACGCTTAATTAAGCCGCGTTCGTGCAACTGTCGGTTCGCTTCGTTCTGCAAAGAGCGACCCTGCAGTCGAGTTCGTTCATTGGGGTTCGCCAGATATCCTCTCGACGCCATAGCCAGTGATCACCCAATAGATTTCTGTGCGTCGATTGTTCAGTCTTGAAACCAGTCACGTCTCTCTGCACGTTCTTCGTATGACAGCACAGTTGGCCTTTACAGCAAAATATATTCACAGACAATCAAGACAAAGCCGCAAATAGTACAGGGCACTGAGGGCAGTTGTCAGTTATTTATAGGCCAACAGATGATTAATGTAATGGCGAGATAGTAGCCTACTCGCGTGTACGCGTAATGCGCTATACAAATTGACGACCTTTACCTTTTACCTTTACTCTGTGAAGCCCAAATTCGACTTTTGCCCGCGCCGTGCTATTGCGTTTTCTAAGAATTTTTTTTATGCTTTTCCGTTTTCCTAACGTTTTGAGATGCGTTTTTGTGATCAATTGCTGCATTTTCATAAAACAGCTGCAATATTTCTATACAAATCAAGGCCACGCCAACGTAGGTTATATACGGCTGATCGGCAGGCCACGGCTGGCTGACAGGCTGCTGTTCTGGAGTTATTCTATGCTATGTATAGCGTGGTCGTGCGTCGTGTATTTATGAGCTGATGATTTGTCGTCGTTGTCGTCGTGGTGTGACGGCGGTCGTGCGTGGTCGCATTGCTAATCCTCTCAACACACTCTGCTGTCATCGCACTAGATCCTTGGCCGTGCCAGATCTCGTGCAATTCTCGCGTGATCTACTACAACAGTTGGTGCTCGGTCCGCCTGCCGTTACATCATGTGACTGACGTGCCGCTCGGTTACCGAGTCGCCTGTTCCTTTGACGCGAAGTCCATCAAAGTCCTACGTGCATGTACGTCGCGCTGTCGTCGGTCTTTGCTAGGTGCCCATTTGATTCTTCTGGCGCAGAAATCACGATCGTGCTGCTTAGCTATAGACCGGCGCCGGCGTGTCTCGTACATTTGTCCCGATCATGCACTCTCTGCTCGATAGGCATTTCGGTGCTGCATGAACGTTGACGTTAACTGACGCTAAATTCAACTAACACCTGCGGGCTTTTATCACCTTCTACGGACTGACTTCACGGATCTCATGACTGTTCACCGACCTTGCTTCCGGCGTTTTATTTTCAGTTTTTAGCAGACAGTACTATAACGGTCGCGCTTATGTTACGATGTGTCGTCCGTCTGTCTGTCATCGGTAACGAAATTCACTGTGGCTAAACGGTACGTCGTATAGGGTCAGGGCGATGATGCCGTTGGGTAGGCGTTGGTAAGTTCTTATAGGCTGTCGATATTAACATATATATGTTGCTATCTGCAGCGTTCTGGTCGGAATTTGCAACGAATGTAGTTGGGGTAGGTGTCCAATGCCGAAAGTTATCGTTATATTGTAAGATGTAAATACGTAATTAACTATATGTTTACATATACTAGCTTTCAGAAGCAATCAGTACGGTCGGCTTTCTCCGGCGATAGCTGCGTTCTCGTTGTTCTCGTTTCAGTTGTTCTTACTGCCTTACTTTTTAATCGTTGATCTTTATATGTTTTTATGTTTTTTATAACCTTAATTTATTGTTTTTTTACGTACAAGTATACTTGTTTTATTATTTCCATTTTTGTTTTGTTTAAAACGCTTTAGTTCTTTCAGTTTACGTGGTAGATTAAACTGACAACTTGCCCGGTAGTTTTACGGTACAAAACGCGTATCGTGCTGTATCATATCATATTCTTTGAAATAAGAAAATGAAACACAAGGAATAAGAAAGTTGTATAAAATATTTGATTCGATTTTATTAGTAGCTTTTTTATTTCAACAGCAAATAATAATTTAAATTTAAATACACCGGTACGTATATTGCGTTTGTTTGTACGTACTGTGGCGTATTTTAGGCATAAACTGCATCTTTCATCGTGTGCGTCTGAGGTAAAAATACCCGATACACCAAGTACAGATGGCACATAAAAAGACGTGCACATATGGCACACGACAGTTAAGGTAGGATATGACGAGGAATGGGCGCCATTTTATGACGAACAGTTGTCGACAAATGCAGATATAAAGTACACTGTACGCCGTGATGCAGATTTATGTTGCCGTATGCCCTCGTCAGCTGTAGCCTCATAGAAGCTTTGATCCTTGCGCAGCGCCGGATACTGTTAGTGTGCATACTTAGCGAATATGGTTACTATAACAGAAATTATGATGTCTTGAAACAGACTGCATAATTTGAGTCCCGAAACGAAGGTGATAATGCAGTATCGAAGTATTTTTCATATTGCTTTGCGAAACCAGACCGTCGTATACGACTATACGGCGAAAAAAAATATCGCGTTTTTAACAACTGAGCTTTTAGCCAGTTTAGTCTATACCGCAAGGAACCAATCAAAACTTAAAGAGTACAAAAACCTATTGGCTAATATAATTGTACTCGAAGTTCTGTCCCAGCTCAAGTGCAAAACTCAAACGTGAGGTAGAATAAGAAGCTAAAAAGAATAAATAAAACAATGTAAATGAAAAAAAATAATGGCCGTCTGAGATGGAGTTAAGTTACGCAGCCAGTTCTGCGTACAACGCGGAGACTGTAGGGAAGTCGCGGTAAAAGATGTGATGGATTAGGTCCGTGACGAGACCAGGAGGAACACAGGTAGAACAACGACGACGGTCGGTAATGCGATACTGCAGTTGATAATCACCGTTTGACTGTGTACTGCATGTGGACACGTTCAGCGCGATCGCCTGCTCAATATTCATGACATGACACAACTAAATAGTCCCGACGACACTTCCTTATTCTCGTCGCCAAATTGCCAAGTTGCGTGTCTTTTTGTTAATTACACCCAGCGTGTCTAAGTCCGACAACACTTGTGACTTGCCACTTTTGCAGCTGTGCCAACAAAAGGCGTCACCATATTTTTCGCAAGTACATGTAGCTCTATCAAATGCAAACCGCTTAAAATATAATAATTCGTTTTGAATTTCCTTGAGTTGTAAGCAAATTCCCAATGTACTTGCGTTAAAATGTTTCAGCTAAGCACGGTTAATACCTGATAAAAGTGGCAAAAATCAAAAGTAGGAAAATGTCGGCAAGCTGATGTAGTAGTTAGCGCAATGGTCCTGGTTAAAAAGGTTAGACCTACTACTTGGATGTACAGTAAACGTTTCGGTATAAAATCAAGCACCAGAGTCAAATTAGCTTTGCATCTTTTAAAAATACAGGCTATCTCCAGCAGTAATGATGCGGCATATATTCTGGAAACTGTCGTTCAAAGCCATTCAAGGTCATCAATATCAATGCTTTCCCTAGCGATTGCTATGACGACCAATAACGGAAAATGTGTCCGCCAAACCGGAAATGTCCGTCGAACTACGGCAGATAAGGCTGAAAGTTTAACGGTGAATTAGGGGTTTACGACTATGGCGAGTTTGACGAAATATCAACAAGCGATCGCGACAACGACGACAAGCGGAAATAGCAATGTGGCCGTTTATGTTTCCCATACTGCTACATATTCCTCGTTGTTAGCGATTGCTGCAGTCGTTTGTGGACACTTTCTTCGAGTTCGCCATTGTCAAAAATCCCAAGTTTGCCGTTAGAGTTTTGATAATATCGGGTGTTCATATTCCTAGTTCCGATTGTCGTTCGTCGTCGAAGTTATTCGGGAACATTGTCTTTAAGCTTGTCCCGGTTTATTCTTACATGTTCGCAGTTTAGAAACAGATAAAAGCAGTGAAAAAGACGCATGGATATCAAGTGTCATCTACTGTCAATTTTAGTTTTTTTAATTAAACGTTAAAACACCTGATTTTTGTTTTTTCTCCAACGGAACAGGTCGCATGTGCATAAAAATAAAGTACAACTGTAATACGGTATGACGAATAAACGTGGAATACCCGTAAAGATTAAACTTTAAAAAATGCGCGCATAGGTTATCGGTCATCATAGCAAATGAAACGCAAAAAATTTACCTTCCAAAATCGATTTTGCACTCTATTATTGTGTAATGGCTGCTGTATGGACAGGTGCAACGTGGAGTAGACTCGGTGGTTAATACATGATGGGCAACACACACGACTCTGAGATTGCTCGTATTGAAGCGGACTACATCAAGACCAAGTACCGATCACAGGGAGACTATCGCTGGGGTTATACCGGCGACAGAGGTATTCATTTACTTTAGGCCTACTCACTGGTTAACGTATAGCATTAAAACTGTGTCGACTTAAACAGTGGCTAAGACGATTGTGGCTCTGTTTGTGCAGTGAACCTAGCTTTAAAATTTGTTCTGCGTTCATTTCTCCCCAGAAAAAAAATTGATTCAGGTTTTATGTGATCTGAGCCTTCAGAGGTGACATAACAGTATTCACTTTATAGCGCACAATTTATGGAGCACGTCCAGGAGCGCCAATTTAGCCGCTAGTTTCAATCAAACAGGCAATCAATCAAAACCCATTTGTATGGCGCCATAGTAACGAATCATCGTTTTGACTTTTGAGCGATCTGACCGATTGCGATTTGACTGTGCAGTAAAGATACTCAAGATGCTTGAACGACGGCTGATCGATGCTTTGTGCGATGGAATTGAATGAAGGCCGGAGAATGGAGCGAGTAAATAAATCCTGTATTGCTGGCAAAAGGCACGCGCACCTGCATGCATATTGCTCGAGGAGGAGAGAGGATACGATTCTGATAATCACGTGGGACGCTGAGATAAAGATGGGACCACACGTGACATCTAACATAGATGACATTTCGCATGATCAAACGACCGAGACACACTTGCATGGCAGGCATTGATCGTAAATGAAGATGCCCAGCGTCTGCTTATGACTTTATTGCATGTGCTTAGTTTAGCTAATTAGTTCTGCTGGCGGTATTTTAGGCACGATGCAGCTTTCAGGGTGAACTTGATTTATTTCGCCATTTTTGTTATCTCGTGTTTAATGTTCATAGGGACACACGAAAATTTCAATGTAGACTTACACTTAAATCTGATGAGTAACCATACCAGCTTATTCTACCGGACGGAACTAACTAAACAAAAAATTAAAGAATAAAAAAATAAAAAAAAATCCGACAGTCTTCTAAAATCCACTGAACAGTTTAGCGACTCGTCACGATCAGGTATTTGTGTCCTTTTTGGTGTTTTCGAAACTTTTTACTGCCCGCGTGCGTCGTCTGTCTATAGTTGACACGATGATGGTTGAGAACGCAGTGCGTTTTCGCTAGCACGCGTTGAAGACTGATGCGACGACGTATGATCAACGAGTTTGCGACGTGCACCTCTGCATCGCCACGTCGTCGTGCTACGTAGCCGCAATTTCAAGTCGTCGCTCGTCATTCGTCGCTTGTTCGCCGACTCACAATCATTATTTGCCGGCGTCGCCAACGTCTGCTGGAAAATTGCCATTCGCTGAGAATAATGCATAAAAGCTAAATCGGAATATCATTTTAAGTCGTTTTACGTTTTAATGTGCCGTGGCCCATCCTACGAAATTTCGTGTGCACAGCATCTGTTCCTACAGCATTCCATCAATAACACATTTGCTAAGCTACCGAAGTAAGGGGACCACAGTCAAAACTGGCGTTATTCATGGCAGAAAAATATCAAACTAGTTTTTTTTAGCTACGAGTATAGGACGATATATACAGGGTGCGGCAAAAAAGTGGACCCCTAAAGTTTTTCGCTGTCTTCTCAGCAACCGTTCCAAATTTTAATTTGAAATTTTACAGAATTATTTACTAAGACCTTCTACATCTAACTGCCTAGTAAAATTTGATTCTGTTCTAAAACGACGAAATTACAGAATTTTTAACATGACCGCCTACCGATTTTTCAGCATTCACAAGTGTTCCGGCTACAACACCAATTTAATAACATCGTTGAAACAACACAGTTAAATAATGATCAGATGCCAGAATTCCATTGTCACTGCGAATGTTCAAAATGTTCACCACCAGCTTCAAGCAACAACACCAGCTTCCAGTCGCTTTATTTGAGAAATCTTTTACAGCCTTGTCGATCGGTCCCTGTGGCAGGTTGCCCCAGATAACCTGAAGCGTTTCCTTGAGTTTGGCGCTTGTTTTCAGCTTTGTTTTAAGCTTGCCGTAAGCCTCTAACATTGCACCCCATACGTGATAGTCCATTGGGTTTATATTCGACAAACTTGGAAACCATTTGTCTTTTGTGATGAAATCTGGACAGCTGGCCCGCAGCCAGTTCTGTGCGCTGCGCGGCGTTGCGCGCTGTGTGTGCTGACGCGCCGTCCTTCTAGAAGATGAATCCGGTGGACAGCCGGCGATTGCTTCAAAGGAAGAATAATTTAATCATAATTTATAAACAATATAAATTGCTGTTTATCAAAACGTCACTGTGACGTCATCGGCAGTAACGTGTGATCAGTTTTTAAAAATTAAATAGCATTTTTAGCATAAACATTTTTGAATGCCGAAAAATCGGTAGGCAGTCATGTTAAAAAGTCTATAACTTCGTTGTTTTTCAACAGAATCACATTTTACTTGGCAGTTAGATGTAGAAGGTTTCAGTAAATAAAGCTGTAAAATTTCATATTAAAATCCCAAACAGTTGCTGAGAAAACGGCAAAAAAATTAGAGGTCCACTTTTTTGACCGCACCGTGTACGTAGCGGTTTTAGTTGGTAACGTGGTCGCATGAACGAAGTTAATCAACGCCATGCCCGGTAAGTACTTGGATAGGTGACCGGGTAAACCATTTCTGCATGTAACCAGCCATCCAGGTCAACTCAACTTGATCATCCCCTCGTAAGTAAACGCAATGAGTACCAGCAAAAGCTGAGACGTAAATAGGCACACCGCGAGATGCACTAGCTCCGTATCTTTGGTCTCGCAGTGTAAACTGGTGTCCGGAGCAGAACATTATCGATACTGCTGTCAATGAATGGAGAAAGTGTCGCCTGTGTTCGTATAGTGGACCAACACTTCAAGCAATTTTACTGCAAGCAGTTGAAAAATGGACAAATGGATGAAATATCAGCCAAAGTGTCAGAAATGTGAACAAAATGTGTTTTTATGTGTTATGTTGATTAAGTAACCATACCGCGTTAAATAAAAAAGTAATATTTTATTGGTTCTGTTTTCCTAGGTAGTGCAAAAACATTTATTGGATGAGGTGGGGAATTGATTAATCATTTGATGGCTAGTCGTTTTCAAATATTTGTACCGAAAATTATTAAAATCTGATCATCAGTTTTAAAGTTACAATTGAAAATGTTTGGGATGTATTTTGGAGACAGTGTAGTATTACTATTAACACAGCTGGTGACGCGCCGTAGCCTGTCTGTATCAAAACAACGAATCGCAGACTCGAGAAGTAGTTACGTGACTATCTAAAAGAGTTGACATAAATGAGTTTTAAGACTTTTTTAAAAGTGAATGAAACGTAGAGTTGAAATCATCCATTGAGGTGGACGGTGATGAGTTCTAGACTGCGGGAGCGGCACGATGCTAGCTGGCCCAGTTACGTGAATCAAACTCATTTGTCTTCACATCAGCGTGACGCAATGGATGACGCAACGCCACGTCATGCATTAATTGTCTCAATAATGCTCGCCAATCGTGGACAATAATGCTCATTTAATGCACCGATAATCTATGGTTTAGCACGCGCTAACCGATGTTCACCATATATTGGCCCTCTAGCAACAAATCAAATCGTCAAATTTTCTACGTGATTCCAAGAAATTCTTGGGTAGTTAGACGTTTGAAGAAAACACGTGATAATGTAAAATAAGGCTGCTATTTAACATCTTTCCATGCGTAATGGCGCGTACAAAACGACGTAACTGAACTGAACTGAACTGAACTGGAAGCAGTAATGCATTTACTGTAATACATTACTGCTTTCAGTTAAGTTTAATTACGTGAGCATCTGGCACCGTCTAACGACGTTGACGACTTGCTCGACTACGCTCACGTATGCGTCAACCAATGACAAATGAGCTCGCCTTGCTTGCCCATTGTCAGTTCGTCAAAAACTAAACCATATCATTTTAGTTTAGTTCATTCACGTTGCTCAGTAAGCGCCCTAATGTTCCCAGCTTTTAACAAGACGAGTGAAGCTTGTAGCATAAGACTTAGTCGTCTGTTGCGTTCTTGGCGACAATATTGACGACGTAGGCCCTATTAACGTCACTCTCCTGTAGTATCTTACTCCAGACCTACTCCGTTTGAACACTATGCATGCCTTTGGTTAAATGTGAAATGTTGGGGCGGTGATTGCAGCAAAATATATACACTGTGAGGCATATAAAACACACCACAGTTTTTTTAACCATAACTTGAAGAAAAGTTATCCAATTTTAACAATTTTTGTGGATACATGACACAACTGGCCATCGAATGACCGTTTAGTTTTCCACTTCACCCAACATCTGCTTCTGCACTACTTGGAAAAAACAAAACAGACAAAATGTGCATTAAAATCAACAAAAAACTTTATCAAATTTCATCTTTCCAGATATGTGGCCACTAACAGCCAATCAATTACAAGGTTTGACTGTTGTGCAGCAGCACGTGTATTAAATTGGCCTAACATTCAGGAATATTGATGAATTCAAGAAACGACTGGTGAAGTTTGAATTGGTCTGGAGCAGAACGTTATCGACCCTGCTATCAACGAATGAAGAAAGTGTGTCAGAGCCGAGCCCATGTTCGTGGGCCAACATTTCAAACATTTATGTAGGCAGTTAAAAATGACAATTAGATAAACTATTAGCTAAATGGATGAAAATATGAACAAAATGTTTGTTTTGTGTGTTGTTTTGATTAAGCAATAATACCAAAGTGGTTAAAATGCAATATTTTTTTGTTTTTTTCCCAGGTAATGCAGAAACAAACAATGAGTGAGGTGAAAAACCAAACAGTTATTTGATGGCTAGTTGTATCAGGAATATTCGTACCAAAACTTACTAAAATTGGATTGCATTTTTTAAAGTTATGATGAAAAAAATTTGGTGGTTTTATGCTTCACAGTATATAATAAAGTTATATACAATTCGAGCTTTCGATGGGTCTCATGAAGCCTGCAAGGAAATATTTTTTAATTTCCAGTATATCACATATAAACCTTGCCGACAATGTTTTTTCTTTCTAAGCTGCCTGTCAACTTCAGACGTCAACGTTTTTACTGAAGATTTGCAGCCGGCGGTGATTAAACACAGCTTTGTCTGTTTTTATCGTCGTCGTGTTTTTGCCGCAAATTTCGTTATTACGACCGGCTTCTTGCTTGCTATGTACAAATTGCTAGTTGCTGGTGGCATGTCGCACGTCAGCGATGAGCGGACGATCGCTGCCTAATCGGATCCAGCGTGTGCGGCAAGCGACGCCACTATGACACGCATAGCGGCCAGCCTATAGCTCCTCCGGTATGAATATCACGGAAACGCGCCGGAATTGTCGGCGAAATGATGAAAACGGAAATTATTTCGGAAAACACGCCGGCGCCGCTGCAGCCGCCACCGTTCGTAGGATTGCCGTAACAATAGTCGTATCAGCAGCCGGCGCCTGTCTGCGGCAATCATGTCGTTTGAAAATGCGAGCGTTTGTGCTTCGATGATTTTATTGATGTTTTATTGAGAGTTTGACACTGAGCATGGATTAGACTGAGTATGTATAGCGACTGCATTTGCATGCCTCTAAAAGCGTCTTTCTTTTTGCCCAACGTCAAGCAGTATTCAGACAGAAGACAATGTAGGCGTCGAACATTGCGTATCGGTACGATACGCGAGAAGCACGCCAGAAGACACAAAAAAACGAATGCTTTATTATACCGACCGAACTTTAGCTGTTGGCTCGAGTTGTCGTCCGTCTGTCTGACTGTCCGTCTGTAACGGATGTATTGTCGCTAACCGGTAAGGCATAGGAAAAAATTTATTACACGAATAATTAGCCATGGGCATTAAACTCGAGCATGCATAATTTCAGCCATCTACTCTAAGGAGAACATTTTCAAATTGGGGGTTAAATGAGGGGGCGGGCAAAAATGCGTTTTCCAACGGAGAACTGGCTATATCTTGGAAATGGTGAGAGATACGGCTTAGGTTACTATTAATCACTAATAGAAAGTTGCATACGCCCTGTCAGATTAGATGAAAATCATTGACCTTGGATAACCTTGAAGGGTCATAACGCACTATGCAATGTTAATTGTGCGGTATTGTGACTAAAGGGTAAGTCGTAGGGGGTCTGCGATGGTACAAGCGGATAGGGCGGTGGCGACTTTTTATAAGCTGTCAATAGTAACCATGTGTCCATCTGCAGCAGTTTGGCTGCAATTTTGAATGAAACGTTTAAAGCTATAAGTGGCCGTATCTCGGAAACGGTGAGACTAGGGTTTAGCGTCCCACCCGACTCAGAGAGATAGGCTGAGAGATACGGCCTAGGTCACTATTATCACTAATAGAAAGTGGCATACGCCGTGTCAGATTAAACGGAAATCATTGACCTTGAATGACCTTGAAGGTCAGTACTGCAACAGGAATATATATTAGCTGTAGCGTGCCTTTCCGAGCAAGGCGTTTTTATTGTGAGAAATATTTGCAAAACCTGCGTCCGATATTTTCCTTGTTTGTTTACTCTGTAGCAATTTATATCACCTGGCGAGATAACCACGTGCGTGTAACTGTAGCTATTTATATCGCTTTGCGAAATGACCACCTGCGATGTCTGTTATACTAGCGTTCATTATACCTTTTGAGACAGCGTTTCGTTAACATAGCGCGCATGGAACTGTCACCTATGACAAATCGCTTTTTCTTCGTTATTAGAATTCGGACGCTGGGCTTCGAACGTAAGCGGTACGGTCGGCTTTTCCTAGCGATAGTTGGACTTCATGATTGTCTACAGTATACTTGATGAGTTTGATCCTACGTTGTCGGGCCTACATTTTAGTGGACTACAATTACTGGGCATTAATGAGATGCGTAGGCTGTACGCTAATTGTGAAAGCTATTTAGTGCCTCGTTGTTATTGAATAAAATAACGGCTAACTGCGTTTGCGCGAAGCGACGACAAAGGCTCGTTTCCGAGAAGACATGATTGTTCGGTGATTCTGCAGGACTCGCCTGGATTATAGTCCGTTCCATATAAACCGTACTCAAGGCATCGGTTGCAGTGCCATCCATCCGGTGGCGTCTTTTGTCGCAGACGAGCGTCGGTCGACTGGGTGGTCGTTTTGTACCCAGTGGGTCGATCATCCACGCGATACGATCAGCCGACGTCGTTAGGCGGCACACTCACTCACTCGCGCCTATAGCATTGTCACTGATGCCGCCGCGGTCCGGTCTGCGCTCGGTCGGTTAATTAAGAATAACGCCGATAATCTAAACGACGCATTCCGTACGACCGTCGGTCGCACCCAGGACGCCGGCGCAGCATATCGCTATCATACCGCACAGACAAACGGACAGACAGGCAATGTCTGTGGTCTTGCCGAGCCTCTATCTCGCTCATTGTTACGACGGTCACGTGGCCGCCTCCGCATCACGCGTAAAAGATGCACTTGCTCTCCAACTTCCAAGACTCAGCGAATGCATCCACAAAAAGCGTGCATAACATATTAATAATCAAATTTCGCGATTATTTTTGACAGTAGGCCTAATAACCGATATTATAAATGCATAGTTTAGCTATACTTCAGAACGTTTTAGTGTGTTTGAATCTCACGTTAGACGAGAGCTGTGGTATGAGCTGATGTAGTTAATAAAGCTAAATACCGCTGTGTACCACATCCCGCGTGAGATTTCATCAAAATTCGTTCACAACGTGGGAGTAGTCTAGGGCACAGACAGGCAAACGAGATGAAAACATATCCGGTCACCACTTTTTGGCGGAGGTAATCATTTTATTTGCGTAATAATTATTTCCGCCAAATAGGTTATGTGATATTCGGCATTTTTATATTAATCTGTCTGTTGGTCTTTTACCAGGATTACACAAAAACTTTCAAGCGGATTTCGGTGAAATTTTTAGGGAAGGTTGGACTTTGCTAAATTCAGAGATGATTAGATTTTGGTGGTGATCCGGATCAGCATCTGGAACTAGGATTAAAAGATTTTTACCGTTGTCAGATAGAGCAAACCTGTACTGCTACCCAGTGGCGGTTTTAGGCCTAGGCCGGGGGAAGGGGCACAGGCTCCCAAATCTTGCTCCAGGGCCCCCAATTTCGTGGTTAACCATGATTTTTTGCAAAGATAACACAAATAACTGATTTTTTGCGTTTACAATTTTTAGGAAAGTGGGCGAATTTGCGGATTCCATTCAACGTCCAAAAACCAAAAGTACTTCAGCTTCAGGGGGCTTCGCTCTCCTGGCCCCCTGACCAGGGGCTCTGCCCTCGGACCCCGCTGAGAGCTCTGCCCCCAGATCTCGGTTATAGGCTCACGCTGCCGCGCTTGCCATGGGGCCGTGCTCCACAGATGTTGCGGGCTAGAACCGCGAACCGCCACTGCTGCTGCTTAGCAAACGCTACGGAAAAAAACTTGCATAGCGTTGGTGGAGGATTGGATTGGTGGCGTGGCGTAGCGGTAACGCGTTTCATCTGATCAACGAAATTACTGTACGCTCAGCCTTTTGTCCTTCCGGAGTAGGTAAATCGAGTACCGGCCGGTCTAGCTGGGATTATGGCGTGGCGCGTTCACCTGTGTCGGGTGGCAGGTAACACTGTGTGATCCCATACGGTTGGTCACCGTGGGTAACGCTCCGTAGCTCTGAGATGGGTTGCCTATGAAAAGCTATAGCATTCAACCATTTAACTTTCCAGTGACTTCATACGACTCGGTTGGCGGTAGGTCCTGAGACGTGGTGGGTGTATTACCCGAGCGCCTCGGGAGGCAACCAGTCGCCGATAGACATCGTGACTGAGGACGCAATCGTCGAGCTGGACTATGCACCGGGCGCCAATCCTCTCCAGGTGAACTACGCGTCAGCCGGCACCGGCGCACTGACCGGAAGCAGCGGCGTCAACGAGTCAATGGTCCTCGTCAACACTGGCAACACCGCGCGCGTCAACCTCACCGACTCCAAGTCATGTCAGTCTATTAATTACTCTCAACTTTCGTTCATAGCGCCGACTTGTCATGAACACAATGTGATTAATATAATAATAACTAAAAATACGTTCTGTGGAACGAAATCGTTCGGGCCACATTGCTAAGATTTCAACCCCTTAATTGTTCTTCCGGTCGGACTTACGGCACCTAGCGGCCTCACGATGGGTTCTGCCCTAAACTTCTGTTTTGTGTTACAAATTGCACAAGAAACGAAAAATACTTTAAAAACTAAAATTTGGACTTTTGAGCGTTTTGTATGTTTTAAAACCTAACCTCAATATTTTCGAACCAATTCTCCAGCCTTGACTTTGAGACAAAAATACCAACCGAGTAGCAACAGCAGTAATGCAATTTTATGTGTAAGCATCAACTTCAATGTAAAATTAATTAAAATTTATAGGCTATTTTCATCACAGTTTTTGCGTTAGACTCCATCATTGGCAGAATGTTAAACAGCAACTGCCTTCGGCAAATTTTTATCAATTTATCACAGAATACCATACATCTTTTTGCAGCCCATTTGTTAAAAAAGCAGAAAACTGGTGATTGGTCGATCGAATAATGCAATTCGTATTTACATATTTATATTCATTTACAATATGGCGAGAACGAGAACGAGAACAGTGAACAATAAAGTTTAACACGTAATATTCCACATAGGCCTATTAATCGGCATGAACTGATTTTTATATCTAATTTTCGCTGTGCAATACATAAGTATGCAAGCAACAAAATCTTGATGCTTTAGTCAATAGTTATAACAATGCGAACAATAATTTTAGTATCCTTTGCATTGTCAAGCCCATGTGCCAATACACATGAGAACAATTTGATTCAAACGAGAACGCGAACCAATAGCGTTGTGACTAAGAGTCGACATGTTCGGCAAACAGAAAACTAGGAGAACTAGAATGAGCGTCACTAGTAAGATGTTACAAACAAGTACGTCTTTAAATGACGCTTAAAAGTCGACAGTGACGACGATAACGTGACAAACGATGGCAGACTGTTCCATGCACGGGCAGCAGCAACCGGGAATGCGCGATCCCCGATCGTGCTGCAACGAGTCACTGGAACAACGACCGCCGTTGATGAGCTGGAACGCAGACTCCGCCTCGTGGTGACGACAGTTGCGCGGTTGATGCTGTCGGCGAGGTACACAGGTACTGTGCCGTTGAGAGACCGGAAGACGAGGCACGACAGCTTGAAGTTGATCCGTTCCAGAATCCGAAGCCAATGGAGTTCACGGAGTAGTGGTGTCACGTGATCGAACTTCCGGGCACGGAATACCATCCAAGCAGCGGCGTGGAGGACGGCTTAAAACGACTGGTAACAAATTATTGAGTGACTGGTTGATATCGTTGCAGATGTAACTGGCGGACCGTGCAAAGAGTTCAACTACGTTTTGGAGCAGTTTCAGCTTCACTGGGGCGAAGATGACGCCGCCGGCTCAGAGCATCTGATCAATTCAACAGCATACGCCGCAGAGGTTAGCTCCTTGACTTTGAACGAACGCTCAAGGTCACGAGAATTATATAGTACGAACTTTTACCTTTTCTGTTAACCTGCGTTCGTTTGAGTTTTTTCTCTCGGACTTCGAAACGTGACTCGCGGTCGCCGTTAGAAAATGCTACAGCGTCACTGCAGTTGCACTTACACATATAGATCCACGCTTTCGCAGAGCGCGAGTCGCCGACTTAATGAAACAACGTTTTTTTCAGACGTGCAGTTGAAACAAGTCGAGTGAATGCTGCAAAAATGAATGGATGTTTGCCACTAATAGGCAACGACGTAAACTTGAGACAAGATGTCCGGCAGGCTCATATACTAATAATACGACTGCTATAAACAAACGGATCCTCGCCCACAGTGATAATTGTTTGCTTAGACACCGCGGCTGCTAGTCGTTAAGCGACACCAAACAAAGGAAAGTGTGGCCGGAAAATGTCCGCTTTTGGCTTAGCACGGAAATGCCTGTACGGGCAAATATCTATTCCAGATATCGCGTTTTTGTCTAGTTAACAATAAAATTAGTCGTTATAACACTGTGACAGCCTATACGCCGACCACGATGTTTGCTAGCAGTCAGGGGAAAAGGTAAATCCGGTACTTGCTGTAGCGCTTCTTAAATGATACGGACACAAGACCAGAAGCGCTTTACAATCTCGGAAGTGTCAGCTGATTGGCATGAGCTAATGATGCCGCAGCGGCAGCGCCAGCGAACAACTGGACCCGCGGTTTGCAGCAAGCAGACATATCACCACGCCAATCAGCCACATTAAGCCTTCACCCTGTAGCCCGAAAGCTACTACTCATTTCCCGTCCTACAGAGGGTAGGAGGCTAAGTTGATCTGACTACGACGGCATTTTGCATCGGTCGTCGTTGCGACTGACCGATCTCTCGTTATTCTTAACGGGCAAACAACTGCCGACTGATTAACCAGCAGCTAAATCAACCGCGGTGCTCGTCGAAATCAGCAGACGGTCGAACTGAGTATACTTTTCACCGAGCGTAGAGAGAGATACGACTGCAGCAGAGTTACGCTCATGACATTTCCCCGATTAGCAGGCCATGCAACGCGACGATCGTGCCTAATCGATTTCCGCCCGGCCTTATCTGTGATCTAGCGATTACGCAATTGATTCTATAGCGACCCTGTCGTTGCTGGTCGTGGGAATGGCGGACTCAGCCTATCTTTCTTGCGTTCCCGATGGTCGCCGTAGCGGTCGTCAGCGTACCGTACCGTACTGACGTCGTCGAGTCGTCAGCTTTTCCTCCTCGCATGGAAAACAGATCATCGTTAGCAGCTTTTGCTAACCTGCTTTCGTATATTGCCACACGTTTTATCTGAAATCGATTTGCATGTCGCGCCTCAATTTTACATATCTTGATACGCCGAATTAGTAAAAACTTTTCACGTGTATGCATTGTGCTAGAACCTATGTTCTGCTGTCTTGCTCGGCGTCAAAAACCAGCAACCGACAGCACGTCGCAGCAACAAAATAGAATAGAATAGAGGAATTGCTGAAACTGCTCACTTCTGTGTCAAAAGTCAGAAAGTTCGGCAGTAAACATTACAACATTACAAGAGTCGCCTTTCCAAAAAATTTAAGCTACTGAATTATATACAAATGTAGTGGTCGCAAACTTAATTTATGTTAAAGCGCATTATTTGACGCAGTTAGCACTAAAGCAGACAAAGTACCACAAAAATTGTTTTCTCGTAGGGGGTTCTATCGCAGGGTGTTGTCTGTACGTTGTCGTCGTCGATTGTCGGTGGTCGTCCGTCAGCTCACGGTCTGATCGATCAGTTGTCGCCGCCATGACACGCCAAATATGTCTCCCGCCCGCCGGTCAGTTCGTTCTGTGCAGCGCGTCAGCAAATCGATTGCGAGTTCAGCGATCATCAAACGCTTTATATTATCGACGTGACTGTCGATCGGCGTTGCAGGGACAAACATGCTCGTACAGTGGTCCCGGAATATATCAATGCAACTCAAATTGTTGCCGGTGTCATTAAAACTGTCAGGCCTATATGAAAGAACATGCCGGCTCGGACGTCGCCCGGTCAAACAAGGTCCGCGATACCAGCTGAGCAATCGGGGTTGGGTCGATAAATCAGCTTCCGAAAGAAAACTCAAACCATATGCTAACAGTTGGAACATGGAATGTGCGCACCATGTGGGCACCAGGCAAACTTGAACTGCTGGAGAATGAGATGGAAAGATATCGCTTCGATATACTAGGA
>Ga0209671_1002354_pt1 | contig 17196 bp, 13 predicted proteins | sample WorMetHERISLAND2_2_FD_187401 | JGI IMG/M metagenome (GOLD analysis project Ga0209671, IMG submission 187401) | Marine gutless worms symbiont microbial communities from Max Planck institute for Marine Microbiology, Germany - Olavius geniculatus... | ecosystem: Host-associated > Annelida >...
TTCTTCAGCTACATCTGGTAAAAATTTTGTGTAAATTGATCATCATTTGAGTGAATTATGAAAGAAATAAAAAGGGTGCCCGTTTTTTTGAAACACAGTGTAGAACCAAACCAGGTGAATTCAATTTCTGCTGGGTTAAGCTACATTGCTACAAGCAGAGATGAATAGTGAATTCAGGTCATTGATGAAAGTTGACTTCTATTCATCAATGTAAGTAAAACAGCCATATTTTGTAAAAAATATATTTTGAATTACTGGCAGTCCTCTGTCAGCTACAACTGTTAAAAAATTTATTTATATAAAATTACTGTAGCTGAACTGAGTTAAAGTGAAAACAAAGGTAAGTGTGCCTTTTTGTTGAAACACTATGTGTAAATTTGTTGTGATCGAATGATGATGCAAATCAATACTCTCACACTTTGTACAGCACACGGGAGTCTCAAATTTCCCGGCTTTTGTGCAACCCTAATTCCGAATATTTGTCAAAATGTGGTGCAAATAATTTCTGAAAAAATAACCTTAGCTGCTGCAGTTTTTAATACGACACCTCAAAGCATTGCAGCTATCATTTTTTACCAACATGACATTCTGCATGGTTTGAATAAATGGCATCAAAGAATGCTAGTTTGCTAGCAAAAAGTTTCTGAGTTGTATGCCATCAATCATTAGAGTAACTAGCTAAGTACCCACCCTAATAGTGGGTTACTTTGCTAGTGAAATGAACACTCGCAAGAGTTTGGGAGGGGTTGTAAGCATTACAGCTGTGGTACGTGGTTGTAATAACGTGTAGAGAGTGCCACTGATACAATTGCCTGCACACGTCGCAGAAACTATAAAATTCATGGCCGGCCTTGAGGCCTTAGGCTGCGACCTTTAAGTGGTCGTCATTCACCAGATGTCGCCACGAAGCTGAGCACTACTGACGAACTTGACAGAATCAGCGGGGAAAGAAGACCCGGCAACTCAACCCCCGCCCCTTCAGGCTGCCCGTGGGGGCAGGTGGGGGGCATGTACCCAAAGCCTAAGAACTGAAACGCCGCAGTCGGGGTCCGCGACCGTGCAACAGGGAAGGCGCTAGAGAGGGCTGACAGACAGACTTTCCACCCATTATGGTAAGATACTAACAATCTGCCAAAGAATGAATAAATCTGTATCACCTGATTACTGAATCGATCCAGTACAATGTCAGCATCCTCTATCACCTATCACCATAGTAACAAGCAGTGAATGAATAATCTATTCGAACTATCATTGCTCACATTATTATACGTTAATACTTCTAAACCTAATACAACCCGCACTTTAATCAAAATCCTAACCTAATGATGTCCCTTATCTAACCTTTACCCTTACAAAACCACACTAACCTCACAGCTGGGCAAATAATTTGTATAAAGTATTTGAAATACAAAATACTTTTCAAAAAGTCTTTCAAATACTAAAATACACAAGATAATGTTCATACAAACAAGGAGTCTGTCCAATGCACCTCGATAGTTTACAACATATGTCCATATAAATATAAGCAGTGAGCTGTTTAGACTGGTAGAAAAAAAATCAAAAAGTAATCTTGATTTGCACAGCAGCAATGTTACTGTCATCCTTCGCTATTATTATAACTAAACAATAAACATTGTCAGTCACGTGACCATTCGATTCATTGCCAGCGCTTTACTATAAATGGTCTATCGTCACCATGTGTCTATCTCGCACCATTGTAGAGATATGGTGCCTCAAAGATAATGGGGTCACAACCTTAACTTTTTGGGGTCACGTGACGTCATCGGTCACGTAACCATTCGACTCCCATGGGTCGACTTCCTATGGGTGGTCTATAGTGACCATGCGTCCATATTGCATCGTTATGGAGATATGGTACCTCAAATGTTAGATGCACGAACGTGAACACGGAAAGAAAGAAGAAAGAAGGGAAAGAGAAAGAGGATAAAAGGAAGGGAAAAGGAAAGAGAAAGTGGAAAAGGAAGGGAAAGGGAAAAGGGAAGGAGAAGGGAAAGGGAAGAGAAAAGAGAGGGTAAAGGTAAGGGGAAAGTAAAGGGAAAGAGGAAGAAGAACAGAAAGCGGAATGAAAAAGGGAAGAGGAAAGGGAAAAAGGAAAGGGGAGGGGTAGAAAAAGGGGAAAGTACATGGGAATGAGAATAGGAAGAAAGGGAAAGAAGGGGAAAGAGATGGTAAAGCGAAGGGGAAGCGGAAGGAAAAGGGGAAAGGAAAAGGAAAGAGGAAGGATAAACAGAAGGGGAAAGAATAGGAAAAAGGAAAGGGGAAAGAGAAGAAGAAAGGATGGGGAGGGAAAGGGGAAGGAAAACGGGAAGGGAAAAATGGAAAAGGTGAAAGAGAAAGGGAAAGGAGAAGAGGAAGGAAAAGGAAAAGGGGTTGGGAAAGAGAAAGGGAAGGTGAAAAGAAGATAGCTCAAGAAAAGTTGGACGCACGGACGGATACATGCACGGACACTCAGGTGATTTTATACTCTGGCCAATGCTATGCATAGCATTGGACAGACAAAAAAACTTTCTACTGAGCATTTCAAATACTAAATATCAAATACATATTATAAAATACTTTTTCAGGAATACAAAATACTAAAACATGCTGACACATAGTGAAAATTTTCTTCCAAAATGACTAGACACAGTGCTATCAAACAATCATTCAAGTCATAACAGCAGTTTGAAAAGACTAACAAGAAATCTTAGCTAATGCTCATGATACGTGCAAGAGCCTATAGCAGTTCCTGTTCACAGGTAATCTTGGTCTATCTCCATCCATTTCGTCGCAATTCACTCTTTTGCAGCCAAAAATCGCCAAAATCACTTAAAATCAATATCTTTAGGGTTCAAGGTCATCGATGTTGACATTTCTAAGAAGCTTGTTGTCAGTGCTCGTTATGATAAGCATATCTGTGCCTATCTGCAACCATTTACACGCTAGATAAGCCAACAGCGGATAAATAACCACTTTTTGAGGGGTAACCCTATTTGACACCCTCGTGCTCAGACTTCCTTGAATATAGAAGGTCCGGACTTGGACCGCTAATATCTACATTCCATGTTGAAAATTTCATATGCAGGTTGTCTTGGTCTATCTCCAGCCAATTCGGCACAATTCACCCTTGAAATGTGTGTCACAGCCCAAAATCGCAAAAACATTACTTAAACTCCCTATTTTGGAAGTTCAAGGTCATTCAAGGTCATCGATGTCACACACAGTAACAGTAACACAGTACACAGTATTTAATAAAATATTTGACAAACGCACATAAAAAAATAGCAAAACAGAAGAGAAATGTAATTTAGACAAGGTAACATAGCATAAAATAATTATACACTGTCAAAAAGTGATCTAACTAAAAAGGACTGTTTATGCAATTTTTTACTACAAACAGGCAACACATAATCATGTCCACGAGGGCGTAAACTGTCTGGACGCTCGGTGTAACATGACAACAGTTCATGAAGACAGTGACCAGGTTTCGTAATACTGTGAAAAAGATCACATGAGCAAGATTCCGCAATATCATTAAAAGACATAATCTGAGCTTGTGTTGACATTTCTAAGAAGCTTGTTGCCAGTGCTTGTTATGATAAACAGCATGTCTGTGCCTACCCGCAACCATTTTCACGTTAGACAAGATATATAGCCATGAAATAATGCTATTCTAAGAGGGGTGCCCCTCTTTTGCCCCCTCGTTCATGGACACCCCCTTTACCCAGTGGCATAAAATTTTGTCACAAAATACTATGGACTCTAAGCTATCATATGGTGAAAACCAAAAGTCTTTATCTCACCTGGTCTCCAAATGGTACCGAGTCGTGACAAACAGGCAGACGGACGGACGCACAGACAGACAGAATTACCTTAGCTAATATGTGCTATAGCTATGCTAGCGCTCGAACGCAAAAATGCAAAATCCTCAACAGAGTTCCCAATAACACAACCAAAGTGCACAAATTCTATGCAATGTACACAAACTACACATATTGGGTAAATTAAAAAGTATTTTGGAAAAAGTATTTTAAATGCATTATTTTCCAAATATTCTTAAAGGCAAAATCGTATTTAAAATATTTAAATACAAAATACTCAGCAGTGAGTATTTCAAATACCACATGCTAAAAGTATTTCAAATATATATCTTAAATACAGGTATTTAAATACTGCCCCTCTGACTAATCTTAAACAAAGAATAATGTTAAACACTACTCCAGATCTTTACCAAAACCAAATTTGACATTAATCACTTCAAAAGAACACCACTCAAAGACAAGTGCATCAGAGTTGAAAAAACTGGGCTTCTTTGTCAAAAAGGCACTAGTTGAAGATCAGCTTACTTGCTCTATAAAGCATAAAATGTCCAAAAAGTCGGAAATTCAAATTTTTCTATAATTTAACCAATAACCATGATAAAATTTTCCATCATCAGTGGAGCAAGAAACTAAAATCGAATTAAGTTCGGGTCGATTTTTACAATAAAACCTGCTGGATTTTTTGGTATCAACCTGGGTCTCTGAAACCAGCAGTGAACAGAGCCAGTGATAGGGTGACCATTTTCCAGACACTATGATATTCTTTGAAATTTCCCTGGTGATTTGCAACACTCCTGGCCATTTTAACTGGTACGCGTTTCATGCATGTACTGCTAGTGTTAAATTCACTGATAAAAACTGTTTTAAAGCTTGTAAGGACAATGAAACCAAAACAAAAGTAAGCAAGATACAGCAATAAATAGCATAAAATAAGTCTCACGCACAAGATTTTTCGCCGTAACAATTTTCCAATTTCTACTGAAATCCCAAACAAACATTTCCCCGACATTTGTAAAATTCCCCGACATTTCCAGATTTCCCAGAGAAATGGTCACCAGGTAGAGGACTGATACATACGAGATGACATAGGCGGTCCAAATCGGTCGCGCGCTTTTCAATCATACGCAGCAGACACTCTGGCGTAGTAACAATAGCATCAGCTCCATTCGCCAGCTTTACCTGCCGCAAGCACATTCAACATTATTAGAGCACCCGTACAGAGCTTCATCTGCCACATGTGATCACACAGTTTGGGTGACCTGTCACCCAACACAAGTGAATGCATCATCATCATCATCATTTCTGGCAAGCACCACTAAGAGTGCGTAGCGCCGAACGTAGACATCAATCTCCAGAGTGGACGGTTCTGAGCCAAGTCAACTGCGTCGTCCATAATGAGGTCGCTGGATTTCAGATCCTGCTGAATGGTTTATGTGAATGCAGTGAATGCAGCCGGCATTAACTCCATCCAAGCAGAACAGTACTCAATTTATCTACCCCGGAAGAATGAAAGGCTGAGTAGACGTTGATGTTAGTTATAAATCAAGATAAATGATGTCATCGTAACGAAACTCACAACTGATATTCAGAATTAAATTCCCGACAAAACATAAATTTTGCATTTTTAATATTTCGAAAACTAACAGAATGACGCTGTTTTGTAACATACTTATCGAACGACCCTCATAACTACAGTAACGGTCACTCCAGGCAATCACAAATCCCATGACAAGCACAAAAAGCAATCTGCCACTTAAGGTTGAACAGACTAAGTTCCAATGCTTGATAACAGGCTTTCATTGGCCAGATTTCATCTCCAATCTGTCCTCAAAAAAACCTGAACTTCACAAGGTAATGCAGCGACAGCATAAAAATGAGATAGGCAAATCTACAGTCATTCACGTCAAGTTTCGTAGCGATGTAGCATGCCAAAAATTACCGAATCGACCGATTTTTCACGAAGCTATTCAAAAAGTGTTTTTTAGATGTGATTTATCACACGAGGCAAACATTCTGATAAAGAAAAGTAGTTTGTTCTCTCGTGGAGAACTTCTGGCATATCTGTCTTACCTCTACATCACGGTCACCGCTGGCACCATACATAAGCAGACACGAGGGTGGTCTGGTCACTTGGGTACTACGGTTTGGCTCTAGGTTGCAGAACATATCATAAATATGACGAGCCGCCTGCCATGTCGCACACAGCACTATCATGTACGCCTGCACGCACACAACACCGGGGTTGAATCACCCCGGCAGATACCCAAACCACCCAACGAACTTTGAAGTAAACCCATCTGAAAAAACCCATCCAAAGTACCCACACCAAACTTAATCCAATTTTAGTCATGTTGTTCAACCAATACTAAAATATTTGATCACAATTAGGTTTCTGAATATCTCAAATGTACAAATGTGCAAATATTGCAGTACATTTTTGCTGTAGGGAGGGAGCTAACAGATACTTGTATGAATCAACTAACTGAAAACCATAGAAATCCCAGTACCCATCAAGTTGAGCCAATGAGCCCTTTTATAAAAAACCTTAAAAAACAAAAACTCAATACCCAATGAACCCAAAAAACCACCTGGCTGGGCTATTTTTAAACACTCAGGTGTTTTGCAACCCTTCGATACACAGACAGATGCTGTCTTTCAGCAGACTCACAGGCTGATTTTATAACTTATAAGCTACACAGGTAGTCTCCCGTAGCCATAAGTGCTCTCCCACAGCTCTGTAATTGTAAGATAGGTGCTCGCCTCCGTTTCAAGGCCCAAGCCAGTGCACTGATAAAGTTAGTTGCTAGTGGTTTGCGTAAGAGTGTTAAAATGTGTACAGTGTGACGTAAAAAGAACTGAACCGAACTGTCATGGTGTAGTTTTTGACAAACTGAGTCAACTGACCATTAGCCAAGCAGTAACGCATTACAGTAGGCAGTGTCTAACGGCATCGGTGGCCTACGTGACTATGCTTAGAAACGCATCCACCAATGACCACTGGGCTTGCTTGCCCTGTTTGCCCATTGATCAGTTCATCGAATACTAAATTGTATCAGTTCAGTTCAGTTACACCACTCTGCGTGTGCCTCTAAGTTAGACCAACAGACCCCAACTCCGCTTGGTGGCAGCGTGCTGTAGCAATAGTTGGACTGCAGCATGAAGTGAAGTGGAAGTAGGTAGGACGTCGTTTTGCCAGACTGCGATACACCGACCACGTTACACCCTTGAAATATTGCCGGCCATGCGTATTTCTGCAGTTTGTTTGGCCCGCGAATGTTTTGCAGAGATGGGCACTACAACGCAAATACAACACAAAATGCCGAAAAGTTGTGCGTTCAACTCCCGGTTGGTTTGTTATCAAGTGGTTACTACTGGAATGGGTGACTGTCTGCAGATTGGTACACCATCTCGGTATATACATGGTGTTTCATAAAAACAGGACCCTTTTTTGTTTTTTTTCATAATTCACTGAAATGATGATCAATTTACACAAAATTTGTACCAGTTGTAGCTGAAGAAATATTAATTCAAAATATTGCAACAAAATATGGCAGCTGATTAAATATTCTTTGACGGTCGTGACGTAATGCTGACGTCATAATGTGTCATGAATACAAACTTGCTTGTCTCAACTGGTGCTGTCAGATTTTAGTCATGCAAAAAATTTCTTTCGAAACATTTTGCTAAAATCCGCATGACTCTGTGACGTACAGTTGCAAAATTATAGTGTCATAAACTTTGTGCCGTTTTCTAGACCACCCTGTATATATCACACCAAAGTACAACTCAGCCTTCCACACCTCCGCGGTAGGCAAATCGAGAACCAACCTGTCTAGCTGGAGCTAAAGCAGAGTGTGCTTATCTGTGTCAGGTGGCAGGTGAAACTGTGTGATCCCACGTGGCAGGTGATGTTCCGCGATGGGTTTGCCACACACCAACCTTTCAGCCATAAGTTCTCACTTTCCATAAACTGATCCACGTTTTCCTAAGCTCTTTCCCAATGCCCAACCTTTGAGCTTTTCCAGGTCATTCTGTTTAGCATATCACATGATATTGGGAGTCCGTAGTACATTACAAAAGTATATTAGTTTCACGGCTTTTCCAGCAATGAAACTAATTATACTCTTCTCATATTGCCGAGACGAAACATAAAAATCAAAGTACAAGAAGCACATATTTTCAGTTAGTTTGCTAATTAGAATACTCTTCAAGTTTTACTCCAGTCCCAAACAGTATAAAACCTATGAGGATTGCTACAGCAGGTTTTCTGCGACAGAATCACAACTGACCAACAGATATCGGCATAAAAGCACTGAAAATAACTAAATAAAACCGAAAATCAGGTAGAGTCGTGGAACTGTGGCAACTGCCCACTACCCCTCAATTTTAGTCTGTGACAGAACAGTTTTTTTGTCAAAACATTTTGTTCCAAAAATAAATCATAATATGAAACAGGACATCCTTCAATTTGAGATAATTTAAGAGCAAAAATTGAAATTTTGGGCATTCATGTCTTCTTGGTCAGAAATTTCCAGCTGTCTGTTCAACTGGGAGCTGTTTCAAATGAGACAGTCTATTCACGATGTGTATAGTCCCCATTTCACTCTCTGAACTTGTACGTCTCTGAAGACTTGGCTAGACTGGACATGTTCTGCATCACAATGATCTCATTGTCCACGATGTCTCGTTTTCATACGCCAATTACAGAAAACATAGATGGGCAATTTTCTGTACCCAACCTTTTTAAACCACTACGCTGCAGCTGAAAACAACTTGATTTGAGCAAAGCTAACGTGATGCATGATAGCAGCGGTCCTGCCACTTTGGCAATCAGTGTAGGCCTACAGCAATAAGACATTAACGATAACATGAAAGAGGCCTCTATACAGAAGATTCCTTGAATTAAGAGATCAAAACTTAGATTCTTAAAAATGAACATTCTATGCTAAAAACGTCATACGCATGTTGTCGAGGAACATCGCCAGCCATTTCGGTTCTCTTAAAATGTGTCGCAGCTGAAAATCGCAAAAAATTCACTAAAACCCCTCTTTTGGGAATTCAAGGTCATTCAAGGTCATCAACGTTGACATCTATAAAAAGCCTGTCACCAGTGCTTGTTAAGATAAGCAACATGCGCGTACCTATCTGCAACTGTTTTCACGCTAGAAGAGCCAATAGGGTCAAAATAACGTTTTTTAGAGAGAGTACCCCATTTATGCACTCATTTGAGGGAAAACTCAGCACGCAGAGGCACGAAATATTGTCACGAAAAACTAGAGACCTTGAGGCAGCCCATGGTGAAGATTTTCTGATTATAGCTTGCACCGTTTTGATACAGTGCCAGGGTGTGACGGACGGACCAATGGACAGACAGATGGACGCCTAGACGATGGCTATGATGCGTGAAGCATTCTGCTATTGCGCTAAAACTGAAACATTCAATAACTTCAGGCTGACGGAAAAAAACAGATAGTAAAAACTCACAGTGGTTATCTGCTGCAGGTAAGGGACGGAGCCAATGTCCGTTATTGGTCGAACAGGATCCCCGTCAATCAGGATATCTCGCTCGGTGCTCATCAGGCCCTGTATCATTCACCAAAAATGCAATATTTATTCACACAGTAGTGATGCACTCAAAGTGTGGCAAGATATTTAATAACTGCATTACTGCAACTTTTCCAGACTAAGTGCCAGTGAAATAATTTTCACAAGAAATTTGAGCTAATGCTCACGAGACCCGCGAAAGCCTATAACAGATCCGGTTCAGTAGTTTAGCTGAAAATTGGGAGTATTCATGCTAAGTTAACACACAAATACCAAATTCTCTATCTAGATCGCATAACGATAGTAGCGTGGCACCACCTTGTGAATGATATAGACTTGTGACGCATGCCAAAATCGCCAAAAAAATCCACAAAACCCCCTATTTTGGCGTTGGTCATTCAAGGTCATTAGCCTTATCTGAGATGCAGCGACCTATTGGCCAAAAATCGCAAATTTTGCCCCCCCTCTCATTTAGCACCCTTGTTCAGGGTGACCCCCTTCGAATTTATGTAAAAGATTTACAGTTCCTAAAACTAGAGTATCCAGGCAGCCGACGGTGAAGATTTAGTGATCCTAGCTTGCACCGTTTTTGACTGATCCACCCGTGTGACAGACGGACAGAATTGCAATGACTAAAATGCGCTGAAAGCAGTAGCTGCTTTCACACGTAAAAAATCAGTCAATATTTGGTGAAAATATCGACAAAACGTGGAGATTTACTTTTGTTAACCAAACCTGTAGGTCTAAGACTACAGGACTAAATTTTTAAATACTAAGTTCATTCACCTAAGTAGTACATTTTAATTGAGTCATTTATTCAATAAAAAGCTCAAATCGAAAGTAAAAACCTAGAAAGACAATGTAAAACAAAAAAAAACAGCCACATTAGTGAACAATACAAACGTCAACACTTAAAACAGTCTGAGATAAGAAAAAATAAAAGTACAATAAAGCAGCAGCATGTACAGCTGAGCTAAGGCAAGTTTGTATGAAACAGACAAGTATTTAACTGTCTTAATGCAATTCTAATTTGTTCCATCAACCAATGGTCCACTGCTGAATTCGTACTTTTCAAAAAGACAGACGCTTATAATCCAGTTGGTCTGAAGTCAGAAATGAATAGATGAGACAGGAATATCAGATTCATAAACATTACACAAGTCAGCTCACAACTACAGACTTCTTGCAAACTTTTTAAGCAGAAAATCTCACCATTTTCACTGCCTTTGTTGCACCAGCTTCGCTGTTATCCGCACCAATGCAAGCAAAAACACACAGCAGTTTTTCACGACAACATACTGAAGACATTGGCAATGCGATAAGAAAGATATCACGAAGCCTGTGGTGTTTCCTTGAGAAAATTGGGATGGTGACAATGCTCTAGACCGGGAAAGAAAGATCAGTGAGGGTACCAAGCACGTAAAAAAGTTCTGCTCTGAAAAAGCATGTTGAGTTCTGGAGATCCAGTCTAACATGCAACAACTGCAGAAAAAAAGTAAGTTAGACAAAAACAGAAAATAGCAAATAACTAATCTCCAATGACTGTTCTGGTAAATCTTTTGGCAAATCAATGTTCAACATATTTTTTCCGTTCTTAAACACTGACGACAACAATGGCAACGACAAGAATGGCATCGAGTTAAGTAAGCAATTAAGAAAACAGGTAGACTACTTTGACTAGTAACTACCGTACCATAGGTAAATGTGAGCAGTTTCGACAAAATGAAACCTCAAATGTCTTTACCTGGGATTAAAACTAGCTGCAGGTACTTCACTTCTTTGCAAGCACACTCCTATTCAGGCTTTTATCACAAATGAAAAAAGAATAGCAACTATCACAACTTACTTTTCCGAGAAAAGAGCCTTTTCTTACAAAGCTCCCAACATTTCAAACAATCTCTCTCTCAATCAAACATTCCATTTCACAACCAACCTTTAAACGTAACCTCAAAAGCTACTTACTCAGTTTATCATACCACCCGTCCGCCCATAGTTCATCTCTACCTATCTAGCAACTGGTGGCACCTCAGATTCAGCCTGCTAACACTGTGCGTCTTACAAATGACTATATTACTATTATTAATTACCTGACAGCAGCTGGCGCGGCAGCTGAGTGACGCGTTACCGATTCACTGCGAAGTTCAGGAATGACGTTGAAATTGTCACTTCTGCCAAGAACAGCGGACGAAGCACTCGCCGACGAAGAAGGAGCGAAACGATGAGCCAATGGTGAAGGAGACTTCTGGCCACCGTGTGGTGGGAGTGAGACTGGTGTTGTTGTTCCTGTTCTTGAATTGGACCTACTTGCTCCTGGTAGCACAGATGAAGATGATAACACTGGTGTCTCTGGTCTAGAATGTGGTCTCAGTGCTATCTTCGGCAGACGTTTAGTAAGCATCTTCGATGTTGATGCAGGGCGATCTCCCACCTTGCTGCACAGTGAGACATCCGCGCTTGACCCTCCTGGAGAATGCTCGAGATGAACCGAAGAATCACATGAGAGAGGAGTATGGCTGCGTCCCATCTGCTCCGATTGTGGCCGAGTGGTCGGTGTGGCTTGTTCACCAGGCTGCAACTGACCGGAAAGATTCTCACCCGATGCTACGCTGGGTGAAGGTCTTGGTGTATTTGTCATCATTGCTGTATCAGTCGTATTTTGTGCCAAAGCTGTGTTATGTACATCAACATCATGTTGATTCATTGTATTAGTTGTTGTTGGCAGTGCTGTGCCAGTCACACCCACATCACATTGATTCATAGGCTCTGCGATGCCTGACTGGCATTCTGATGATTTTGACGAAGTCTGCTTTTCAGCAGCCAACTGCACTGGTACCTGATGCCAGCCTTCACCAGGATGAGGCTGGTCATGGATCGTTTGCTGTAGAAGTCCACACCGCCCGTCATCGAAATGCGGCACATCCTCGGGTTCCACTCGGCTCTCAAAGTCTTCATCCAACCAACCAGAAAGCACCATGTGCTTCGGCATCTGTTCCAGATTCGTGCTCGAAGGAGGCTTTCTACCGCTACACCAATTTTCAGCAGAATCCTGGAACTCTGAGCCGATGCTCAACTCTGGCGACGAATGTGACGCCGATGCGCCGACTTCTGTCTTCTGGGCCTTCAGCATGGCCAGCAACATCTTTCCACGTCCGGCACCGGCATCCTTCTCTGCCAAGGTAGCCGGAGCCGAGTCCGGACTCCGCAACGATTTCAGTCCGGCTAGGAAGGCTGACAGACGACGTGGACCAGCAGATGATGCCGAGTGTGGAGAATGCACCGCGTCGGACATAGAAGTAGATGGCCGAGTTGACTGCTGACGCTTGCTTCCGACAAAATCAGCCTGGCCAACACTGGGAGAGATTGGTCGCGAATTATTCACAGAAACTGCCGACGCATCCGGGGAAGAGCTGATGACCAGTGGCGAACGATTCTCCTTGGGAGACTTCATTCCCAACACACTAACAGAATCCCTCAAAACCAGCTCAGCCATCTGTGTTGACTCTGCAGCAGAAGTGTTTTCCGGTGAGGATGATGTTATCAATGGAGCATGTCTGGTGACATTACTTGCGGTTACCAATCCAGGCGAAGAATCTGCAGGTGAAGACGTCCTGAGAAAGCGAGCAGACTGCGAGAAAGTCATGGCATCGATCTGATCCAGCTCCCTACTCGTTGCATCATCATTTTCACCACGACCATCAGCTCTCTGGATGGTGGGAGATTTCTTAGATGCAGACTGCACGGTTGGTGACGACGCAACTGCAGCTGAACCTGCTGGAGACAGAGACTGCTTGGATGGCTGAACAGGTTTTGAGGTCAATGCACCAGAATCTAGAGACGAAGACTGCACGGTGGGTGACAGACGTTTTGTGGCCACTGTTCCAGCACTTGGAGACAAAGACTGCATGATTGGTGATGCCAGCTGTGAGGCCATGATAGCAGTATCTGGAGACACAGACTGCGTGATTGGTGAGATAGTCTTTGAGCCACCTGCAGCAGTAACTGGAGATGGACTTTCATCATCATCAGCTGCTGCTGCTGCCTTGCTGACCGGTCGTACATGTGACTTTGGCGGAGTACCTGAAAAAAGAAAACAATACACCAGTCGAGCTCATTTTCCCAATACTACATGGCTCATGCTAGCGAAATAAAGCACACAAGTAAAGGTGTGCAGAATAGTTTTCTTTTTAAAATTCGGTAAAGTTTCGGTTCAGTTTTTACATGCGAGAGCTAGCATACCTATAGCGCATATTAGCTACGGTAATTCTGTTTGTCTATCTGTCCGTTTGTCCTGGTATCAAGTCCCGGTACCAACTGGAGCCCAAGTAAGATAGAGATTCAGGGTTTCCACCACATGATAGCCTAGATTCTCTAGTATTTCGTGACAAGTTTTCATGCCGCTGGATAAAAAGATTCCCCTCGAGCAAGGGGCGGAAAGAGGGGCAGCCTCGTGAAAAAGACATTATTTTGCATCTATTGGCTGTTCTAGCATAAAAATTATTGCAAATAGCACAGACATGCTGTTCATTATAACAAGCACTGGCAACGAGCTTCTTAGAAATGTCAACACTGATGACCATGAACCCAAAAATCAGGGGTTTTCGTGAATTTTTTGCGATGTGCTGCAACACACATTTAAAGAGTGAATTGCGCCAAAATGTCTAGGGATAGAGTGAGACAACCAACGTCTGAAATTTTTGCCATTAAATGTAGATTTTAGCAGTGCAAGTCCTGACCCCCTAGATTCAAGGAGGCCTGCGCAGGCGAGTGTCAAAAAAAGGTACTCCCTAAAAAGTGGTCATTTCACCTCTATTGACTAGTTTAGCATAAAAACGGTTGCAGATAAGCTCAAGACATGCTGTTTGTCACAACAAGCACTGGCAATGAACTTCTTTGGAATGTCAACATTGATGACCTTGAACCCCCAAAATAAAGGTTTATAGTGATTTATGGCTGCAGAAGAGTGAATTGCGATGAAATGGATCAAGATAGACCAAGATTATCTGCTAACAGAAACTACTATAGGCTCTTGCACGTCTCATGAGCATTGGCTCAGATTTCTTGTCAATATAACTGCAGTTTTTGGTTCAGACTGATCTTTGGTTCAGTTTTTGTCTGTCCAATGCTATGCATACCATTGGACAGGGTATAAAATCACCTTTGTGTCCCTGTGTGTGTCGGTGCGTATGTCTTAAATTTCTTATGCTATCTTCCTTCCACCTTCCCTTTCCCTTCCCCCTTCTCCTTCCTCTTCCCTTTCCCCTTCTCCATTTTCCTTCCCCTTTCCCTTACGCGCGCATAAAAACCGACTGAATAAAAACTAAAAATTCTGGACAGTTCAGTTTGGTTTTCTTATCTAAGAACTGAAAACCAAACAGACTTTGTTTTCCACACATCCTGTCTGCAGAGAGGTAAACCATCTCAGTGTATAAAGAACCATAACTGTCAACTCAGCCTTCCAACCCTCTGGAGTAGGTAAATTGAGTACTGGTCTGCCTGGCTAGGGGTTAAGGAACAGCACGTTCACCTGTGTCAGATGGCAGGTAACACTGCATGATCCCAAGTTCCAAGATGGGTAACCATTAGAAGCTATAATCAATCTATCATCAATCAATCAATCAGGGTTTTTTAAAGTAACCACAGTAAATGCAAAATACTGCCAAGTCCACTAGTAAAAAAACAATTAGTCCAGCAAACAGTCACAGGCAATGATTTTGCGAAAAGATGAGCTTTAAGTCGCCGATGGAAAATGGACAATGACTCGGCAGATGCTACATCATCTGGCAGGTCATTCCAGATTCACAAACTGACAACCGACAGCCCAGTTGGCAATAGTAAAAACAACTTATAACCTTTTTATCCCTTTTTATAACCTTTTTAGCTACACACCGTACTGGCTGTCGGCAGAAACTGTGGCATATTTCTCTTGTACAAGCAGATCATTGATGCAGAACTGACAACCATCCTGCATGCCACACAGTCTGACTACTGAACAATGGTTCTCGTCTTCTCCAATGATGAATGCCTGCCAGTCGGTACCACCTAAAGACCGACAAATACTCCATGTAAGTGAATGAAAAATCCTTCTAATTTAGCAAATTGAGGGCAGGTGGCAAAATATCTTATCTGTTGTCAATTGAAAACATTTCAAGAAAAATAAAAACAGCATTCTATGCGATGCTTTTGTAAAACTTTCTGGAGCGTTTTCATGTTCTGATAAAGTTTGTTAATAAATGACCCAAACTTGCTTGCCATATTTCACTTTGTAGCATTTTGAAGAACTATACATGTACCTTGTAAGTAAAACATTTTTATTATCATTATTACTGCCGTTATTGCAATAACTTAACCACAATAAAGTATGCCATCATTAGTGGCATGATAAACTAAAATTGGACTAAATTTGGGGAGAGTTCTTATCGATAGGTTCATCGAATAAAACCCGCTAGTATGTGGGTTTAAATGGGTTATTACCATCTCAATCCTAAAAGTCAGCAGCTACCTAGCATGGTGCTACATTCATCAAATTAACTGAGTGACCTCTGCACTGACTTTGCCATAATGACAACACCACATACTGACACTTACTGACATTTATTAAACTTATCACACTTATTATTATTATTATGCATGAGAGCCGGCTGACCCTAGACTACCGTTCCCTACCAGTCCCTAACCTCAGCAGTATTGTGGGCAAGAAAGAGAATGGGGCAGAAGCTGCCATTTTCCAACAAATACTGCAAATTTCGGACAAATTCCTGATTCTGCCCCTAAATTACACCAAAATAAAGCATTTACAGCCCCAAATTTAGCATTTTTGGACAGAAAATTTCCAAAAGCCAAAAATAATTGCCCCATTCCCTTATCACAATGTCACTGCGCAGCCTAATATCTGGACAAGATAAAACAAAACACAGACAAGCAAACAAAAACATTACAGCAACTAGAAGGTGATTCTGTATTGCTGCTGAGTGCAGAACGACTTGTGTTAAGATATCTGCATCAGTCGCACTTGTAATGAAAGAACTGAAAATCGTTTTTTTTTAAATTTTCAGGCTAAAATTACATCACTACAGGTTAACCACATAATGAGCATGTGCTACATGAAACCTATTGGCTAACTATAGGTCAAAGTATATGCTAGATACACCTCATTTTTGAGCTTCTTGGCTTCTGGTAGCCTTAGTGCTTGATCTTATGAACTGTAGAAGATGACAACAAGTCATCTCCAGGATTAATTCACATTATATTAAAAGGCTTATAATATATCAAAATTATTGACATAAATTATAATTTCCGGACCTGCTGAAACAATTTTTTTGGCATTTAAACTCAAGGGCTCAAGAAACAAGTTATCTGGACTCAGTTTTGGTAACACATCACGTAACAAATTATGCAACAAAATATGTAACTACCAACCTGCAATCAGTTTATCCACAAATTTGAAAGCAGACGAGTCCCATTTCTTGCACGGCCTTAAACAAAAAAATGCAGCACCCACTGGCTTAACTGTTTATGTATACTAAACAACTAACATACAGCTTAGTAACTACAAACAGAAAATACAGCTATTCCTACACAAACAACTCCTACTTGATAAGTCTTTATTCACAATCAGGGTGGCCACAGTTTGGGGAAAAAAAATTCAAGGACTTTTCAAGGATCTTAAACTCACTTTTCCAGACCTATTCCGCGGACGTTTCTGCCAAGTTACAGAGGTTTTAGTTATGGAGGATTTTCACAAGTCACAAAGTAAGTAACACTAATTAAGTAATCCAGCAACTCAGTAAGTAAAATGTTGTGTACTGGATATTTTTGATGTACGAATTAAGAG
>Ga0209671_1002355_pt1 | contig 17195 bp, 15 predicted proteins | sample WorMetHERISLAND2_2_FD_187401 | JGI IMG/M metagenome (GOLD analysis project Ga0209671, IMG submission 187401) | Marine gutless worms symbiont microbial communities from Max Planck institute for Marine Microbiology, Germany - Olavius geniculatus... | ecosystem: Host-associated > Annelida >...
CGATCTACCTTTAGCCACAATACATCCGTTACGGACGACAACACACAGACAGACAGGCAAGCGACAATCGTGACATAAGCATAAGCTCGACCGTTATTTAAGTACGGTCGGCTAAAACAGGAAAAAAACAGAAAAACTTAGCGTCAATGCTGAAAACAGTACCGCTGTTGCTACCGCGGGCAGTAACTAAACTTTAGAACTAAGTTTAGTAAGTTGAATATGTCTTATTGGGTGTCTACACGATCGAGCAAACATCGAGCAAACGTCGAGCAAATGTATTCAAAATACACGTGCAAATTGCTCGACGTCTGCTCGACATTTGCTCGACGTTTGCTCTCGACGTCTGCTCGATGTTTGCTCGATCGTGTAAACACCCTATTACTCACACGGAGCGGTGAACATAAAAGTTTTGCTGTTGAGTATGGTCGTTGTCATAGCCACCGTTTGATCGTCGAGTTTCAGTAACAGTTGAACGTCATCGGCAGTCGCAGCGACGTCGTCGTCCAGCGCTACGACCACTTCGCGACTGCCCTGCAAACACCGTACACGAGTGCCAAGGTTGGACAAAGAAAAGGCCTAAGAACAATTACATCCTTTCCCTTTCCATCTCAAATAACGCACATTTTCTAGTTGTTAGAAATACAGATTCTAACCTGAATTATGCGTTATATACAGATCACACGCAAATTCCTTCGACCAAATGAGCAAAACACCAATCATATGCAGTGGCAGTTCCAGTTGTGTCATAAAGCAAAAAAACATTTTTGTATTGTACTTGCACACTAAAAAGGGAACTTACTTTGCCACCGCAATGCATAAAATGTTCTTTTTTTCTGGCGAACTGGTCATGATTTGGCCTCACACAAGCAGCAAGGGCGGGCACCATAATCAATCTACGATCGATTGAGAAACGTATTGACTTGATTGTTGAGACGTTGTCTGCATAGTATCAGACCCGTAGCTTAAGGGTAAAATATCGCTGCTGTCTTCTGCAATTCATAAATCTTATCAATGACATTAGGCTAAAGTTTACATTTCTGAGCACGATAGCACCCATTTAAGGCCAATGAATTATCTCTTATAAGCAAAGGCGAAGGACGTTCACGGGAATTTAATCAACGTTTGCTGTTGAATTGTTATCACATTTATATTGTTCACTATACTTTTGGCCTCTTGACGATTAACTGCTATAGCTAAGCATACAAAGTGTAGGCCTAGTAAAAGGCATGTGCCATTAAAATGCTGAAAAAATGCGGAGTAACAATATTGTGTCAGGTAAGCTCAGTCACTTTTGCGCGCGAAAACAGCTACTGCTTTCAGCGCGTCTTAGCCATCGCAATTCTGTCTACTAGAATCACCAAATCTTCACCGTCGGCTGCCTGGAAGACTTTAGTTTCAGGAACCTTAAAGCTTTTCCATAAATTCGAAGGGGGTCACCCCGAACGAGGGCGCTAAATGAAAGGGGGTAAGTAAAATATGCCATTTTTTGGCCAATAAGTCGCTGTATCTCAGTAACAGTGCGAGATAAGGCTTAGGTTACTATTAATCATGCACTAATAGGAAGTCGTACACTGGCTCTCGATCGGCGTCGAATTCAATGACCTTGAATGACCTCGAACGCCAAAAAAGGGGTTTTATGAATTTTTTTGGCGATTTAGGGCTGCGACACAAGTCTACATCATTCACAAGGTGGCGCCACGGAACTATTGTTATGCGATCCAGACAGAGAATTTAGTATTTGTATATTAACTTAGCGTGAACACTCCAATTTTCAGCTAAACTACTGAACCGGGACTGCTATAGGCTTTCGCGCGTCTCGTGAGCATTAGCTCAAATTTCTTGTATATTCTTTACGCTTTAGACAGTACACTTCAATCGTGTCAACATTCAGCACTAAATGCAAGTCTATATACAGCAGGAGTGCTTGAGGCGTCGGCAGATTTATTTCCTCGTCAGTGTCACTCGTCACTGACAACTGAATAGGGCGATGTTTTGCAGCGACAAAGACCGAAGGCAGATGAGTGACACTGTCGAGTCATAACGGATAACGGAAGTAAACATACACATTGGAAATTACAGATTATGTATTCCTTATTTTAGCCTCGAGATAAAAATATTTTTGTAGAGAATGATAAACATTTGAACGTAACTCGTTACCATGCTGTAGGCCTACGTCGTAATGTCGTAAAAAGCATCTAATGTACGAGTTAGAAGCCAGTAATATTAAACATTGTAACTTTGGTTAAATAGCCTTGAACATTTTTGGCCTACAAAAAATAATATGGTAATTTGTACACTGTCCCAGTAACCCAAAATGAGAGATATCATGCCAAAAAATATGCAAGTTAGCGTAATAGCGTTGATAAAGAGGTCTAATAAAAATAGACCAAAACAGAACATCGCGCAATCAGCATAAGTAAGGCTCCGGAACAAATTTATGACCAGTTTCTAGTTCTTAGCCAATAGTTAGCTATTTAGTCGGTTAGCTATTTAATAGCAAAGATAGTAACTCCTCTTCTGGAATGACGAAACAACGGCCAAATAGCTAATTTTGGCCATCGGTTAACTGTTTGCAAGCAAAATGACAGAAAATTTACTGATTTCATACGACTGAAAAACGATGCAGAAAATAGAAGCAACTTTTTTGTCAGAAACTTGCCGTATGCCATCTGTATTCGAGGATTAGCTGTCCATGATAAAATATGTGTTGCGATCTTACCTCACATCTGACTGTCGTTGGAATGACACGAAAGTGAGGCGTCGCGTCGTCTGACGTTTCCGCGAACACGCCGCCGCCGGCGCTGGAACGGTTACTGGACCGGTTACTAGACGCGCTGGAGCACACAAGAGGCATGGACGGCGAAGATCCACGACGACGATTGACGACGTCATTCGTCGGAGCCAAGTAGATCTGTTCGTCCTGCGCCTGCACCGAACAACGTTTCGACAGCAGGCGACCGACCGCCTTAGTCACCGGCTGTCCGTTGTCGATGTCCTCCAGCTTCGTCCAGCCGAAGAACTGGTTGAATATCGGATTGTCCTGGTCGGCTATGTCGCTAAAACACGGAACACCGCAGCGGAGCACGAGCGCGTCGGTGGCGTGGTGGTCTACCAGTGTGCGGTAATTGAGGACGTTCTGTTGACATCGCAGGAAGTCGAGATGTGACGGGGACAGTACGACGATGACGATGGCGGAGCGCGGCAGTCGATGTCCGGGCCGCGTCAGTGACGTGTCGTCCACGCTGTGGACACGCAGTGGCGTGGCTCCTCCCTCAGTGACGAACTGCGTCACCAGGCGCGTGATGTAGTCCCTCCACGCATCGGCCTCGGCGTTGTACACGATACACAGGTCACATTCCGCCACCGTCGCACCAGCCATCTTGTATGCAGCCGTAGTACCGCCGTCTACAATGTTGCAATCGTCCGTTATATAATCATTGTGCACTCAGTAAAGTTATCGTCAAGTTCCTACCATTTTTTTCCTGTTAGGTATCTATACGTTTGGTATAATTTTATAACTGTTTTTCTATTGTGCAGTATTAGCTAAAGGCCAGTCGAGATCAACAAAAATGTTACTGGTGGGATCTAGTCTGTGTGTAGCACAGGCACAATAGCAAAATGCAGCTTTAACCGTATAAGTATATATGAAAATATTGTAAAGCTCTGACATTAAGGAATGCCTCAAAATTTCGAGTATTTTGCAATTTTGAAGCAATATAAGGGAAGCGATGACGAGGACAATGCGGATAGCGTTAACCTCCCGTTTATTAAAAATATTATTTATAGCGTAAATGTACATTCTGTCAGTGTGAAGCTAATGAAAAACTATCGTAAAGATTACGTAGACGTGTCGATTCGGCAGCCCGTCAATCACTTATCGCAAGACAAATTAAGTCTTGCAACATGTTTTTTCAACACATGTTTATTATTGTCACCTAAAAACACGTATCGGTACTGCCAGTAGCCTATCCATAATAGCACGCACTTCCTGCTTGATGGCCTGCACGCTGTGACACGGCGCGTAGGGCCATCTGCGGTGTATTTTTACAGCGCGTCAGCATGGCTTGCTATGCTTCGGCAAGGGTGTCCGTGTGCGTGCGTGTGTGTGTGTCCGTCCGTCTGCCTGTCCGGCACACGGCTGTACTATGTCAGAACGACGTAGGGTAGGATCAAGAAATCTTTACCATCAGCTCTGTGAATGACCCTACTGTCAGAATTTTGAAGGTTTTTAGAAAATCACACGGGTCATCTAATCGAGAGAGTCCAATAAAAAGGAAATAAGATAAACTCGCGATTTACAGCTAATAAGTCGCCGTATCCCGGAAACGGTGCCAGTGCAATCACTAAAAAATCACACGCGTGATTCCGATTGGTGCCAAAATCAACGTCCCTGGATGACCTTGAACGGCCATTATGCTCTCTATTGTACGAATCATGCAGGGGTTCTTCAGAAAGCACACGTCAAACAACTGCGGGTGCTATGCTTGCAGTGCAATGCACTTGCTACAGGCATGCGCGTGTATCTGCGTTGCCAAGTATTTTTTCCTGTCAATCCTAAACGTGGCGACTTCAACGTATAACTAAACCGCTAAAAGCCAAATTCTTAAAAGTAGCATCATACTGAAGAGACCTATAATAATGACGCCCTGTTCTCTAAGTTGTAGCCGAGTTTCTTGTTGCTGACGGCATTGAAATACAGCAGTGACGTGTCATGATGCATGCCTCAGCCACTCCCTGCGAGTCGCTGACTTACAGGAAAGTAAAATTCTGAGCAAAACATATTATATAGTTTTGCCACAATGGGACCAAATTCAAGGGAAATTTAGCCGTTTAAAAAGTACCGGTATACGTATATGCGTTGTGGTCAGCAGTACTTCACCGATTACCTGTTCACAGACAAATTACCTACAATAGCTACTTACATGTACAAGACACGATCTACCGGCATTCTCCCATCTGATCTCATTTATCTACCAGCATGCACTTAACGATCATAAACGTGACCTCGCCCAGGTGAAAGAAACTATTGGATCTCTCGGCAGCAGGTTTAAAAACTTATCGCTTATCAGACAGTGTAAAGATCCACTACAGCAAATTTCATCTTACCCGTAGCTTCATCGTTTACCATCATCTTCTGCAGCCCGTTGGTCGGACTACTTTGCATTAAGTGTGAGCAGCAGCACTTGGCCATGTTCAGTCAGCAAGTCAGGTCACAACTATGAACTCGGTCAAGTTCGTGACGCTGCCTTATATGCTCAGGTGATGTCCTTAAACCCCATCCGCATCACCGTAAATGAAGCCATGGTCGCGCTTGAGAATACGACGCTATGGTGGTTTTGCAGCTATACGGTGTGAAGAAAACGGAAGAACCATGTGGCAGATCGAGTTAAGTCACGGTTACACGTACGCAACGATTGCAATACGAGTGCGAATGTTGAGTAAGCTTACAGAGGCTTACGATAAAAATATCATATGCTGATGCCTGTAGTATACACTTAGGCCTACTGTTCTTTATGCACTGAAGTTACATGAATATCGTATTAATTTTGTGAATACAGCTTTAATTTTCATATAGTAGGGCGTACGTCCATTTTACGCACATTTGTTGTGCTCGTTGGTGGAAGTGAGTTTGAAAAATGTTACGCTTTAGTGAAAGAAAAACAAAATATAAAATTGTTGCTCAAAATCTGACTTAAAGTTTAATGGATGTTAGCAGTCACATTTGTTTACGCCCAACTCAGCCGGCTTACGCGTATGTGTTTTATTTCCCACCAAAACGTTTCTGTTCAGGAATCACATAACGCTACCGCAACGTTTTGCGTCCATCTGCCACGCCTCGGCGATACGCACTTTGACTCCTGAAATAACGTTTCTATAAATATGGCGCGTTTTCTTCACATACAATTAATTCGGTGCTATAGTTAGCAAAGCCTTCACCTGTCTTGACGGACCCGATGACCGGGTCACCGCAAGCTGTCAGCCACGGTTCAATCCGCACTGAGCTTGTCAATCAGCATAAATCATTTCGTTTTACTGCAACCGAATCGCAGTATCTTGGTCTGCGGTGCGGTCCGCTGCCTTTGACATGCCGAGATCACGCTGATGACCCAGTATAGGGCAGTACGATGCTGCAGTGTCCTCTTGGATACGCTCAATAAGTCTACCTGGCGACATAACCTACCCACCCGGTCGCGGGTTAGCCAAAGTTCAATCGTCGTCAACACCGGTCAAACGCGTCTGTCCGAGGCCTGCCCGTGCACCATTAAATCACCACCAGCCGCAACAGCGCCGCATCCGACTAGCAAGGTAAGATATTTATGACGTGATGACCGGGCAACACACTGACCTCAGAAACCGCATCAAACGAGCTTGACCTGACTCCGGCCAACGTACATCTGGCACCGGTTCAATTCTGACGATGCCTACGTGTTTAGGTTCATATCATCATCATCAGCTTGCCGTGCCCGATGTAAGAGCGTGGGCGGCTTCATGAGCTAAGCACCGGTAACCTTTTCTGTTCTCTGCCTGTCTTACCATTTCGACCAGGCTTCTCTCGCCCCATTGAACGATATCATCGATCCACTGTTTCTTCTGACCACCTTGCCGACTTTTTCCGGGCATGATGCCCAGCATGATGTCTTTCTCTAAACTCTCGTGTCTCGTTGTATGACCGAAGTATTTTAGTTTGTGTGATTTCACTTGTCCCAACAGGCCCCTGTCCTGGCCTACCCTTCGTAAAACCTCCTTGTTCGTCACATGTTCAACGTAAGAGATGCGCATAGCACACCTGTAACATTGCATCTCAAACGCCTCTACATTCTCGCATAGTTCTTTGTTCAATGTCCATGCCTCCGAGCCGTAAGTGACGATAGGTCAAACCAGTGCTTTGGTAAGTCGAACTTTTAGTTTATTACGCACTGTACGTGACTTCCAAATTGGAACTAACTCGCTCGTCGACGATCAAATCAAAGCCAGAAAACCGATAATTAAAAGTAATCACGTAGGCTACATATGTAGACCTAATTGAAGCGTACTGGCTAACGCTAAACGTCTGCTTACCTGTTGTCGGGTCAGTGAATTCTATAGGCCGCTACATTGTGCGTATACAGTATACTATGCGTGTATTTTTTGGGCCAATAACCACTTGCCGGGCGCGGTTTTGTGGACCGCTGCAGCAGTCGTGGTAGAGCAGACAAACGCCACTAAGTGGCGTCCCGCGTGAATCGGACGCTCAGAAGGCGTAGTTCTTGATGAAGTCGGAAAACAAGTTAGGCAGCGCACCTACGCAGAAGGGCTGCGCAGTTCGATAAATTGACTGATAATGTTTATTGCATCTAATAACCACTTATGGTATTTGCCGACAATAAAACGTACACGATACCTACATCAAAGCCCGGCGCTTGCGCTACTCAATATAAATTCGTTGTTGTAAATGGCTAAACTACGACTTCTGCGTTTCACAAGGTCGTCTGGTGACAGTTACGAATGAACTGCGCACTCCGATGCTGAGATATCTCGCTTTACTTTAATGTCTGATAGAATGTCGGAAACAAAGTGCGGAGAAAAATATTCAAAGCCAACAAACCGTTTTTATTCATAACGAAAAATACCGGTGTTTCTATTGCACAAAGCTCACCTGTAAGCTTTTTTTGTAAGCAATTGCATTTTATCAATGTTATTCATCATAATTCGTGCGTTATTAAAACGATGCCAAATTTAAAAAAAAATTAAATTAAAGTTTAGTAGAATAAATAATAAACAAATTTCTGAATATCACACGAATTGGCTAGCAATATGAAATAGAACTAAACACAGATTATTTAAATATCTCAGCACTGGGTTGGCTTCTACAGCCAATGTGCTGCAGGCCGCTATTAAATACCATAATGCTTTGAACTGCTTGCTATGGGTGTATGCGACATAAGCCTAATATGCGGAAGTACACTGTATAACGTATAAGCCAACAGCTATCAACGACAATAGGACATTTTTTCTGTAAGCGGATTTGTGTAGACAGAAATTTTACATTGTGCAAAATACACCCATGCCACGTTTGACAAAATTAATACACGTAGGGCGTAATAGGCGGCTTACTCTTTTGCACACAAGAAACTTACCTGTTGTAGAGAAACCGTCCGTGCGACTATCTACATACAGGATGGGCCATAAAAACGTGGCGCTTTACTTTTGTCCATATCTTCGCCAATTAATGACCGATTTTTAAAATTTTTTCACTGGCACACTCTGCGGACAATTTGCAATAGTGTGATTATTATATATCTCACCATACCGTAAATGCGTATTTACACTTGTAGCCAAAATTTTTCTTCCCCTATTCACCCGTTTGTTTCCTAATTCGTTCCAGTAGTCCATCGTCCCTTCAAACAACCCTCTTAGGAAGAGTTTATGAGTTACAACACTTCAACACTGTCCAAACCTCACCCTCTTTGATGCTTTTGCCGATTCGTATCCCAAAAATTTGCTGCTCAGAAAACGGATCGGTGTGACCGTCACTGAGAATAAACATGACGTTTGACGGACAGCTTAAAACTGATTAGTGCTGAGAGGTCTTGCAAAGACGAACCTTTAGCTTTTAAACCAATCTTATTCACCAGTGCATTTATTTTACGCAAAAAAACCTATGCTAACAATAAAAACAAATCGTAAAAACAAACAAAAATTACAAATACGTCTTATGTCGTTTATTTTACAAAAAGTTCTAATCGACTGTTGTTTGTAAAGTAAACAGTATTGTTGTATTTTGAAAAAAAGTTGTCTGCAATAAGCCTATCGTTCAGACGTCTGCTAGATCGATCATCAAGTTCTAAACTCGGATCACGGCGTTTACAGTCGCTCTTTTTCTGATTTCTGCCGCTAAGAATATTCCTCATCTCTGATATAATAATATAGGATTTTTTTCTTATGCGTGGGCTAGCAGCAGGGGCAGTTTTTTCGTTATCTTTTCCTATATGGAGACTCACGATAGTTGAGTTCAATGACTGGACACAAAAAGAACACCAAGATCGTAGTTAAATCGAGTTCTACCGATGCGTTTCTTCTTCAAAAATCGGTTCTGCATATTGGAAAACATGAAAATAACAAATTAACCAGCTTCAGTGAAAAAATCCGACAGTCAACCGTACTTGCTTTGCCACTAAAATACAGACAATAGCCAACAAGAGCTATGCCGCCAGTTGACATCGAACATAGACGGCTGCTTGACTATGCCGGTGACTTAACGCAATTGCCGATTAATCTATCAACTACCAGAGTAAGCGCAACATGGCGATCAGTTCTTGCTCATCAATGGCGTTATAGCGGCGGCGACATCATGCTGCAACAGTCAGCATCACATATGGACTACAGCACGCTCTGTTGATTATGAATGTCTCTAAACGTAGCATATACAGTCAAACCGTGTGTGACATTCGCATTAGGCTTGCAACAACCGGCTATGGTGCAAAATTCTACGCATTCAGAGCCAAAAGAGCGTCACCTTTAAGAACGAATTTTGTCAACAAATTGTTTTGGCTGGTCGAAAATGTTTTCCGTAGCAGCGACTTAAAATTTACGGTAACTGAGATCAGCGGAAAAGCGAACGCAAACACGATGACAAAAATACAGAGGGGGGGCGTGTAGCGACTAGAGTTCAACTCGAGATAGCTTGGTTTGCGGGCCTGATTTCTTTAAGCAGTTTGCCACGCCATTCAGCTACGTGTTTGTAATAACCTACTATACACCGAGCCCATTACAACAGACAATAAGTACGGTAACGTCTTCAAACACGCCACTGCAAATCACGCACGCTCTAGAAGACCGCCGCTCTACGCTAGAAGTATCACACACGACGTGGCCGTACAGTCTATTCCTAGTAGCATGCTAGCAGCTAGCTAACCAACCATACGGGAACCTGTACACAAAACACACACATACAGTTTAATCAGTATTTGTTCAAGAAACTGCGAATAAAGATGCACCGTCAGCAAACAAAACACAGAAGGCTCACAAAAAGCACTTACTTACCGTAATTAATATTTACTTAATAAAAGATGCTAAACGCACGATTGATAGGGTGCTGATAAATGGTAAATTTAAACGTCGATTTGACGATGTGACGACAATCACATTGACTTTGTAAATGAAATACTACGTTAGGCTAAATAACACAATGTGCAAAGGCAATAACAATGAGTACGTAAAACTGCTATAAGTGGGTAAATAAATAACGAACTTGTAAAACGTTGCTTCGTAGTCAAGTCATAAAGGCTTTCGTTGAACTAATCTGCTGATCTTGTGTTGGTTTTCTACAGCCCAGCAACATCAACTTGTCATAAAATGGGCAAAAAGGAATAAAAAGTTACTATGAAAGTAGTACCTAAATTATACTCGTACAGTGACTTTTTAAAAATGTGCTATTTTAAAAATATTTCTTTTTAATCAGAGAAGTATGCTTCATAAACATACAAGTAGCATTCAAGTACACCCAAAGTTACTAATGCAAAGCAAAAACTGCAAGTTTTTGGGTACGTTCTCAGCTATAGTAAACAGGTAGCAACACATGAATTGCACATTTGTATTATATGGGAAGTTTGTCATTGCAAGCGCACAAAATATGCATTCAGCAATTCATTTATTCCACTACACATTGTTCTCAAAAAAGTAAGCCTATCACTTAGCCTCTTGTTGTGGCTTTGCTATTTACTTTCTTTGTTTTAACGACATGTCATGCTTGTTTTAGTTATTCTGCATGTCAGCGGTGATCGTTGTGCCGTTCGCAGTTTGTTTCTGACATAAATAAATGAATAAATACACTGGTGTAATACCTGTGTGACGGTGGTAACAGTGGTGCGTGTGGCCGAGGCACTGCTGCGGTTCTTTGCTCTCAGCTTGGACATGGCGCTTTCTGCTTGATCTGCCCTTTCTTCCGACTCCTCCAGATCGTGCTGTACTTTACGATATTTGGCCAGGTTGATCGCCGCCAACTCTTCCTGTTAGCACCACAAAACAATCGTACCTGTGTCGCCATGGCAACTGCCGTCGCAGCCCCGAGCGGGCTCTCACGTCTGCTAAGACGCGATCAAGTCAAAACATGCATCTGCTTCAAACTCAAAGACGCGTTTTGTGATGAACGGTCAATAAATCAATTCTATCAATCAATTTTTAGTACAGTTACAATGAGTACAAAAAGAGGTTTAGACGACAATATCTGGATGAGATTTTTGAAGAGTCAGGTCATACAACTGTTTTTGCTTAAGAAACGATGGTAATTTCGGTTTAGAAAGTTTACAGAGCTCAGAGCCTTTTGTCAGTTCTCCATCTGCAAGATTCGCAAGACTTAAAATGTGAATAAAATTAGACCTATTAGCAAAAACTAACAGAGTTGGCGGTATGTAAATAATATGGTCTAAAAGTTTTTCTTGCATGAAAGTTCACCAACTAGCTATCGGCGCTGCTGCGTTTATCAACAATAGAACGACCGAACAAGTAATCGTTTGCAAACTGACCGCTTCCTCGACTTGTCTTTTGTATGTCTTGACCTTCTGCTGCAGCTGGTCGATGGTACCTTTAAACTGTTCGTGAGCCTTGCGATCTTCCTCCGCCTGCAGCGCCAGCTCCTTGACCCGGCGCTCCTGTTTACGCATGTTCTTCTCGGTCTCCTGGTAGCGTTTCTGTTCCGTCTCCAGCTCCACTTCCAGCTCGCGCACTCGCTGTTCCAGCTTGGCGACCGTCTTGCGACCGCCTTTCATCGCCTGAGCGTCCGTCTCGTCCAGACGAGCCTGCACAAAGCACACAGTTAACGCCGCCGTTTACGTCTTACAGCGTTCCTCGCTCACGTGCAGTAAACTACGATAAAATGAACTAAAACAACTGAAAGTGGTCATAGTCCACTCCGTTTAGGCCGACTGTTTTTACAAAAGAAAAAAAATATCGCACAAACAATGCATGGGAGCTCACCCCCTTTTCGGCGCCTCAACCGACTGGGTCTGGATGCCAGCAGTCCCCGTAGTAGGGCCCCCTTTTAGACAGATCTCGTCGTCTCTTTTTTCACAACGGTGGCCACCATTGACAGTATTCACTTCGCCTACCCACGAAGGGATGGCCAGGTTGAGTTAGTCCAGGAGCCCGCGAACGGTTACAAACCTCAATATTAACCCGGCTCCACTCCGACTAACTGTGTTAATACGACCAACGACGTTACCTGTAGAGTATAAGCTGTCACCGCTTTTATCACAAAACGAGTCACATTCCCAACTTTTGAGATCACTGTGAATGCAGCTGTCTTAGTCCAACCCACGCTCATCGTGGTAAGTCCTGCAATGCACTAAACAGAGTGGACTGACATACCTGTAGTTCTTTGATCTGTGACTCGAGCACTCGTCGCTGTTTCTCGATAGAAGAGGAATGTTCCTGCTCGTGGCGCACCTCCTCAGCCAGCCTTGCCGCGTCCGCCATCGCCTTCTTTGCATTGTCCTCCGCCATCTTTAGCTCGTTGCTGTGATCCTCCAGATCAGCCTGGCAATCAATCAAAATTGTCATCTTCTATCCTACAGCAACGCCTTATATTGTACTCAGCCGCCGTATTATTTACGTTTGCATTCTGTCTAATCGAAAAAAAATGGACAAACAACCTATAGAGGACTTGTGCAACAAGGATATTGGCACCCTGTACAGATTAGCGACAGACAGGACGAGATGGACTCATTTCGTGAAATTTATATCGTGGACACCAACGGGCATTACGTTCATGGAGCAAGAGAGAGAGAAACGTTCTGTCTGATTATGCAACAATTACAGTACGGCAGGTTATGTAGAAAGTCGCACGGAAGCTATAGAGCAAGCTGAGTATCTAATCTATTGACCTGCATCGCCTGGATGTCGTTTTCTAGCTTGCGTTTCTGCGTGGCAAGCGATGAGTTGGAGTTGGACAGATCGCTGACTCGGTCCGAGGCCTCGTGCAGTTCGCTCTCGGCCGCTTTGCGCGCTCTCTCGGCCGCCTCAAGCTGTGTTCGCAGCTCCTCGATTTCTCCGGCAAGAACCATCGCACGACGCTCCGACGACGCGTACTGCTCGCGAGCCTCGCCTGCCGTCTGATGCTCCGCCTCCACCGCCTACACCAGCAATACTCGACAAATCATGGGCGTCGATCACAGGGTGGACAGGGGGACACGTAGCCCCTATTTTTTTGAATTAGCGGAACGTAGGCATAACGTGTTTTGTCCCCTGCGTTTTAGGCGAAAAATATCTAATATGTTGTAAATTTATTAAGCGATTATGTTATAAAATTATAAACGTTGTAGCACACCGATTTCATATAATAATGCACAGTAAAACGCAATTGAAACGTTTGGCGACCTAGCTTTGCCCGGACCTTTTGGGAGGAGAACTTACTGCAGTCCCTCCTACTTTTTTCTCTGGGTCACATCACGCTTATTCTGCATCGTCAGCTAGCACCTAATATTCAATCTTTCGAGCAATGTTTACATTCTGCTTTGCCGCCAAATTGACAATTTCTTGTGTAATATTCTTTGAAACAGTAGACACTATTTTCCGATACGGTCCAGTTGTCACTACGTATAATCTGCATAAACGATCACTTATTGTAAACTGTCGTTCGAACGTTTTTAATCACGATTGTTTCTCGCTCAACTTACAAGTGTCGCATTTGCGTTTGTTGTGTGTGAAAAAGATAATTTAGTTACTAACTAACTAACTAATTAACTAATTTACTTACTTAATGCTGCGTGGCTGTTCTATTAGGCCGCAAGACGGGTCTTGCTCGCGGCTCGCCTGTTTGTCTGTCTGTCTGTCTGCCTGATTATCAGCTCCTAACTTAAGAACAAAAAGGCTTTAAAAACCAAACTGGTGACTGCAAACATTCCCAATGACCGGAGTGATTAAAAACTAACTGCATGGTTTGCATTCTATTTACATCTGTTTTTATCAATCGAGCCAGAGAGAAAATGCTGAGCGCTGACCTGCTCGACATCCTTGATCTGCTGCTGAAGTTTCTTGATGTTTTTCTCGGCGTCTGCCCGTCCCCTGTTGGCGCCGTCCAGAGCCACCTCGAGTTCGTTGATGTCTTGTTCCAACTTCTTCTTACTCTTGAGAGCCTCGGCCTTGGCGCGCGCCTCCGCCTCGAAGCTTGCTTGCATCGACTCCAGCGCCCTCTGGTGATTGCGCCTAAACACATTATCATGCTCGCGATAATGATGAATAATGACATTATTATTAATAACGTAGTGAGCAGAGTACGTATTTCTGTTAGGTTGCAGTTTCAGTGACTCTCGCGTTAAACGCGTTCTGATACTACATGCATTTCTTCAATTTCCCTTAATTTTAGCAGCAACAGCTACGAATTATTAGATTAATCCGCGGCATAAAACGAAAAAGTAGCCAAAATGCGTTGCGAGAAATGTGAAAGTTTGAAATTTTGCGTACAGTGCTGTCCCTTTAGAGGTAAATAAGAAGCGTACCGTGTGTTTTCGAACTCTTCGTCTTTCTCGGCAATACGCCGGTCAATATCCGCTCTAATCGCCGACACTTCCAGCTGCGCCTGGGCCACCTTCGCCTCCTCGATCTCCAGGGCCGACTCCGCCTCTTCCAGTGCCGCCTGGAGCTCCTCCTTCTCCAGTTCCAGACGACGTCTCGCTTTGTCCATCTCGTGCACGTTGCGGCCGCCCTCTCCCAGCTGATCCGTCAAGTCGTGAATCTCGTCTGCACATTAATGGGGTGTTTACACGATCCAGCAAACGTCCCTTCCAGCAAATGTATTCAAAATACACGTGCTAATGCTGGACGTTTGCTGGAAGTTTGCTGAAAATTTGCTGGACGTTTGCCGCCATATGTTATAATGGAGCTGGACGTTTGTCCGAAGTTTGCTGGAAGTTTGCTGGACGTTTGCTGGATCGTGTAAACACACTATAATAGAATAAATAATCCTCAGCTCACATTACCAATGCTGAAAAAACCTCTTGAAATCGAGAAATTTTCTAGTTTATTAGAGTTTTATAATACGTTACAGATTTAAGCATGTGGGCTAAAAACTTACCATTTCTTTACAAATCAGTGTAAAAAAAACTTCTTAATTATAGTACTTTACATGTAGATTACTGCCTTGCCGTGCCTGTGTCCAGCAGTGAAATTTGTTGTTGAACAAATAAAATAAAAATTAAAGTACGACTGCAAAGGTAGACTTTAACAGCTTTTGCCCACACGATACAGCGTTGAAATCCAAAGGGTTAGGCTCGGGAGCCTACGTTAATGGCTAATGTACAACAACACGCCTTTAAAACTGTGTCAGAAGTTAGTAATAGGCATATGTGTGGTTCTCTGTTAAGAGAAAGATGCACGTGGCGTACTGACCAGACAAGTTCTTGTTCTCTCGTCGCAGTCCCTCGGCCGAGTCGTTGCTTTCTTCCAGCTGTGACCGGAGCTTGTAGACCTCGGCCGCATTTGCGCGCGATTCGCGCTGCGATCGCTCGAGCTCGGCCTGAAGGTCAGCGACCTTGCGTTTCCATTCGTCGACGACCTTGTCGAACGACCGCTGACGCTTCTCCGCCTGGGACGCCAACGCCTGCGACTGCACCACAATCACACAACTGCTGTTCACGAAAATGCACGGATTACATTACAGAGTACATATAACTTAGGATTATTCTGTGCAAATGTAAAACAAGATATGCCAGTATTGCAGCTATCGCAGCTCATTAGCAAATAATACGAACTCCTTCCGGTACAATGCTAAATCGTTTTATTTTGTTCTACAGATGTCACGTAAAAAACAAAACAAAACATAGGTGCTAAAATATACAATCACTGCTTTAGAAGCCCGTGTGCTAAAGATAAAAGATAAACTAGTAACTCATTTACTACATGCATATGATTTTGATGTGCCAAAATATCAGTGTTCACTAATAATAATAAATGTCAACAGTTAACAAGGTAAACATCTAAACTTTTTGTTTGTAAAAATTTTTGTAAATAAACAAACTAGACAAAAATTATTGAGGTGCTTTGAAGTTCGAAGCGTAAGTCTGCAATTGTGCTATAAGAGCGACGAGTAAGCTTAATGAAGAACGATAGAAAGAGTTAACATACGCGCTCGACTTCGATGGTAAGGTCTTCCAGCTCTGCCTTGAGGCGGTTGTTCGCCTTCTCCAAGTTGCCGGCTTTGCCGAGAGCCGTCTCCAGCTGAGACTCCGCGTCCTGAAGCTTCGCCATCAGCTTCCTCTTGAGCTCATCCAGCTCCTCCGACCTGACACCACCCTCGCCGCTCTCGACTTTTTGCTTCCAGACGGACACCTCGTTGTTGGCTTTCTGCAGAGCTCGCTGTATCTCGGCCCGGCCGCTCTGTTCCTCCTCCAACTGTTCTCGCAGCTGGTCCAAGTCGGCCTGCAGGTTGCGGTTCTCTCCCTGCAGCTTGGCCTTGAGGCGAGACTCCTCCTCCACGCCGGCCTTCGCCTCCTCCAGCTGCTTCGTCATCGTCTGCTTGGCCTTGGTGAGCTGGTTCAGCTGACTCTCGGCTTCCTCGAGCTTGCGCCCGGTGTCGGTTGCCTCGGCCTGGGCTTTGCTCTTGGCGCTCGTCAGTTCCTGGATCTCGCGCTGAGCCTGCTCCAGCTTGGCGTTCAGTTCCGCCAGCTGCGCCTCCAGCATCTTCGTGTTCTTGTCCGAGCCGCCCTGCACGCAACACGCACCCACATCGCGTCAACATCTTACCAACTCCAACGTCAACTCAGCCTACCATCCTTCTGCGGTGGATTGATCGACTACCGGCCTGACTGGCTAAAGTTGAAGGCGACGCGTTCACCTGTGTCGGGTGGTAAGTAACACTGTGTGATCCCATACGGCAGGTGAAGCTTCGTAGCTCTGGCATGACTTTTTTTTATAAAAAAGAACGATACACCACCTTTGATCTTTAACATCTTAGTCTCAGCTCGTGGCCAGACCTGTTCACAGGTTTACACGACTCCAACACCTGGCTGCATAGCATCTCTCCATTGATCCAACCAGAAGACCTTAACAGCGTTCTAAGCTTTCAGTAAAGTCCTAGCCAAAGTTCCAGCCACAAACGTATTTTACGCATTTCGAGCTAAAAAATCGCATCTGGTAGTAAAGTTTTTTTGGATATTTTATGCTACATTTCCTGGTTCCGGCTGGCGGGAGAAGAAACTTGATCGAACCCATCGAAACTCCCT
>Ga0209671_1002356_pt1 | contig 17192 bp, 10 predicted proteins | sample WorMetHERISLAND2_2_FD_187401 | JGI IMG/M metagenome (GOLD analysis project Ga0209671, IMG submission 187401) | Marine gutless worms symbiont microbial communities from Max Planck institute for Marine Microbiology, Germany - Olavius geniculatus... | ecosystem: Host-associated > Annelida >...
CCCCCAAAATTTCGGACCGGGATTATAAAATCGAACATACTTCCGAGCATCGTGCAAAATTTCGCGGCGGTCGGTCCACGGAGCTCGGAGATTACGCGAGGGAAAAAATAAATTTTAGCAAAACGCAAGCCCTCCCGAAAACTATCGTTTCTGGGCGGACTAATAAAATAATGTGAATAACGTTAGGCTTGAAATAAGCACTCTATTTAGGCTGCAGTTCTTGCAGCACCTGCAAATGCTGTTTTTCCGTAAGTCGCGCACATAGGCACTGAGCGGAATATTAGCCAATCAGCAAGCCCCGTACGCTTGTACTTCTCCGTGTAAACATGGCGTCATGTAGTTTTACTTGTTGGCTGTACTTTTCAGTTCGTAAATGAATATGACAGTAGTTTGCCGAACTGACACTTAAGCGACGCTTAAGCTCACGGTCGGTATATGTGTGCGGTATTTGCAGGCGGTCAGCTGTTACATTAAAGTAAGGCTCGACAGCAAATACGGGACCGAACTGATGCGTCCTTGCTCCTTGTACATGTATAAACTTACTGCAAAATGAGATAATACTTAATCAGTACTGATTACATTATTAATGCTTGTAACACTTTCATTATCACACAATATCAGTGTCCGATCACGTGGTTTTGATTTGTTTTATAGGCAATCATGGATCGTAGAAGAGAGATACAGAAGAAATCGCCGCCTGGTTCGTCTGGTAGGACATCGGAGTTTGGTATCAACGTACCTTGTTTTCCTTCACCGATGTTTTCATCGCATTCTCACATGCGTCACGTGCTTCCACAGATCCCAACGCGAGCCGGTCACCCGAGGATGGCAGTGAGCAAGGCTAGCACGAAAGATCCTTTCCTCGGTCGTGTGTCAGAAGGTGAATTGTTCGCAGACGTTATAACGACGCACCAGCTCGATGACAGCTTGGAGGAGACGCCACATCACATCGTTGCAAAGGATTTCCACGACGATTGGAAGTTCCGTGATCGAACACGCCCAGAAATTCACAAATCAGCTACCGGAGGGGGAGAGAAAGATGTGTCCGCACAACAGTCCTTTGCAGACTTACCATCACATCTGTCACATGGCGATGTGAAGGGATGGAGACCTTTGCCTTGGGAGGAGGATGTTGATCATATGTCAGCTGGTCTTACATTCTCTTCTTCTCCGTCGCGCATGCTAAACACTGGAGAAAGCACGGCCACAAAGAAAAGACGCGCCATGAACAAATCTCCAGGCTCCACCACTGAGTTTGCTAAAGAATCTAAAGAGTTTTTGACGGTAACTGCCAGCTCTGATTCAGGATTTGTGACGACCAACAGCAAGTTGACCAAGCAGAGTGGTAGGCTGGATTTTGTACAGCAGCAGCAACAAAAGTACTCGAAGCCCAGAGACCTTGGAAAGTCGTCGTCGTCTCTTTTTCCGATGTTTGATGAGGATGATAGCGATGATGACCACGGTAGTGCTGGCACACCGGTGGCAATAAACTTATCTCTGGCAACAAAATCAGCTTTTCGCTCGTCACCTGGCACAGAGTCATCGCCACGGTTTCCTGCCCCTCAGCATCAGGCTAGCAGCTGTGGCATCAGCGCAAGCTCCGTCGAAGGTTCTTCACCACTCAATGCTATCTTGAAAATGACCAACATGATCAACACCAGCAAGAACCAGCCACCTCCACCTCCACCGCCACCATTTTTTGCAGCAAGCACCGACATGGTGGATCGTAGTTTCCGACAGAAGTTTTCCCCAACTTTCACTCCGGTTCAGTTGTCCCCCCCTCGAGATGCATGGCCGCGGGATGCTCGGATTTTTGGGAGCAGTGGTTCGCCGGGTATCTCGTATGGAAAGATCGCAGCAGATGGAATGTTAAAACCAACGACAACTGTGTTGCTTGATTCTGACAGCGCTCAAGCTCAGAATACCAGCAGCCAAATGTTCAGTGTTTCATCAATGCCTGCATCATCAGAATCGCAGGCTGTGGACTCTTCATTGGAATCATCCAAGCAGTTCGAGACATCGCTGGACAAATCCGAAGAAGATCACAAAGGTCCTGCACCTTCGCCGATTACGCATAGTTGCAATCCAATAAAGCTCCGAATCCGTCGCAGCGCCGATGGTGATGCATCATCCGAGCTCAGTATTGTAACATCATCGAAGCAGATGAAGGATGTTCCCAAAGTCGATGACGTGGCAATGAAACCTTCCCCCGGTGGAGATGCACCACCAAAGCGGCTTCATCCTTCCCCGCTGGCACTGTCACTGCTCGGTGCCACTCCATCAGCCAGTGGCTCTGTGCCCTCGGTTGCTGCCAAACTCTCAGTGGCGGCACCCATTCGTGCGAAGACAAAGGTATAAGTATCAAATTATAATATTCCATGAAAAACATTTGACAGACTTAAAATAAATGTTTAACAAACATAATTGGGAGAATGATTTCTTAATAATTTTTCATATAAATTGCTGCAGTATACTGAATGACTTATTTCAACAGCAGACCTAGAGGCATCTGACAATCAATCACTGTGACTGTCTATGGCTGTTATCAATTCTTGTTTGTATTATATGCATTGGTCTCAGTTGTTTATTTTGTAAGAATTCCGCCACAGGCTGCTATATTAGTTTGTTTTTTAATATTTTTTTTTGTAGTACATCACATATTTTATCTTGCCTGTATCTTATCTTTGCATGCTTGTTTGAGTGTATGTGTGTTTTATACATGTACATAGTAGATAGGGCCTAGGTTACTATTGATCACTAATAAGAAGTCACATATTGGCTTTCAGATGATACAAAAATCATTAAACTTGGATGACCTTGAAGGTCAGTACTGCAACGGGAACTGTATAAGCTGTAGCATGTCTTCACTATCAACAGCTGAGCTGTCTTGTTGTGCTTATTATAGACAGCATACATGAGTGAAGAAATGAGATTTTGAAGTTTCATACAATAAAATGGAAAGTTGTATATATAGGGTGAGCTGAAGAAACAACTCATTGAGAGGAAAGAACAGAGACTACAGCGGACAGATGGCAGTCAAGCGTCAAGCCCGGCCGGCAGCACAACGACTGCGAGCCCTGCGTGCAGTCACGCCGATACACTGAGCCCACTGTCTGTGAGCATCGATGGGGGTTCAGTGACACCACAGCCCAGTCCACAGCTCAATGCTGGCAAGACCAGTGCTGTTTCCGTGGCTGTCACGTCTCCTGCTGCTGAGAAAGTGAGCATTTCTTTGTTTGTCTGTTAGTTTAGTAGTAGTAGTAGTAGTACTATTAGTGGACATAGTCATACTCATAGTGGATTAGTCGTAGTAGCACAGTATTTATGTGGTACATGAAAATGAGAGTCACTATGCAGTATGCAGATCTGTGTCAGCACTGCTGTCATTTGTTCTAATATACTGTCTTTGTATGTAACTATGCCAGTGCCACGCAGATCAACCAGGCCTGGTCATTCCTCCATGTGTAGGCATAAGAGTGCCAGCGAAAGCTGGGGCATAAATAGGCACACCTCACGATGCGTCAGCTTCATATCTGTGGTCTTGCAGTGTAAACTGGTGTCTGGCTGAGGGTTGAGAAACTAGAGCTTTGCACTGCCCTTAGGAAAGACTTTGTCTTTTTTACAGTGTATGACTTAAGTGTAGTTTATTACAACATTTTTAAAGACTATTTGCAATTTACGATGTGTGTTAATTGTTTTGACACTGCTGGTTCAGTGAACTGTGGATTAGTACATAATACACATACTATGTACATAATTATTAGTAATCGCTAATCAGTACTGATTACATTATCGTTAATTCTATTTTCAGTTCGGCGAACTGATAGAAGCAACGCAAAATTTGTTACTTTCAGTTTGGGGAAAACGGATAATGCTTGACACCTGTTATGCTGAAGCTGTTTACTTACTTAGACTTAGTTCCTCCAGTTCTATGCGGACATTAATCGACGATTCGTCTCCAGTTGGCACAATCGCCAGCAGCAGTCGTCTTGTCGCTCCAGTCTATGTCCATCACTTCCAGATCTTCTTTTGGTGTGTCTTGCCATGTCCTCTTGGGTCTTCCAATGTTCCTCTTGCCATCTTCAGGTCTCCATTCTATGTCCAGGCTAGCTAGCCTTGTTGGTGGAAGTCACAGGATGTGTCCGATGGAACGTCTACTTCTCTTGCTACTGTGTTGTGCAATGCCGTTTGTCCAGAGCGTGTCATTACTTCATCGTTTGTGATGTGATCATGCCATGAAATTCCCAGGATCCTCTTAAGGCAACAACGGTGAATAACATCTATCATCTTAATGACTTTTGCTGTTGTCTTCCATGTTGCATAGTCTGTTTACCGTATTTTTAACTGCGCTTTAGTAAATTATGTCTTTCGGAGCTGTAAAATGTGCGTGTGTTATTGCAATATTTTGTGCACAGACTTGTGATGCTAGTGCCACGAAGTGGAAGCTTGGAGACATGTTGTGGGCCAAAGTCTCAGGACATCCGTGGTGGCCGTGCATCGTTCTGCCTGATCCTGAGCTTTGCGTCTGCTCCAAGCCAGTCCAGAGTATGATTTTCATTGTGTTCTGCTGTAACTAAGCTGATGTATAATTTGTGGCAAGAAAATCGCATCTGTAAATTTGTATTCATCTCGTAACAGTGTGATTGTTGTGACACAGCTCATGCCCAAGATAAAGATGAGTAATATCCGGTAACGATTAAAGTTTTTTAAAGTAGGTAACTTCTTACAAATTCACGATTAAATATTTATTAATTGTAACTGTCACATAATTTACGGAACTTCTTCAAACTTTCTAAAGTGTTTGTGAAACTAATCTAAAAGCATGTGTGCTAATATTCTTTAAAATTATCCATTCTAACTTGGACTGAACCTTAGCGCAGTCGGTAGTCCTTTAGGCTCTATGTACAGGCACTTTTTGTTTTGTTGCCAAGTCACTGCGACAAGCATCGTAATATGCTCAGATATATTTTCCGATGTAGCACAATCATGTATAAAGCGACAGAAACGTACTTAACTGAACTGTTTAGTATACTTCACATTATGAACTGAAATGAAATTGACTGCGTTGTCGGTTTGTTTACTTGGTACATTCTTGTGAGCGTAGATGAGCTGGCTTTTTAATTCCGTTTAGTTTAGTTGATTTCTTCTGCTTGGTGCACACTGGTAGATGCAACTGAACTGGCGTTTCATTTTAGGTCAGCTCAGCTCAATGCTGTTGATTATTACGTGTTTTGGATACCACTGGAATGAACTGAACTGAGATTTCAAGTTTTACTCCTCATGCGCTACGTTCCTAACGTAGCGAAGAGGAGTATATGAGATCAGTGTAATATTGAGAATCGACCGACCGACGATCGATCTCTGTTCCGAGTAGAGCCTTCCTGGAAGAACTTCAAATGGCTATATCTCCGTAACGGTGCCAGATAGACGCGTGGTCACTATAGACCACCCATAGGAAGTCGACCCCCGGGAGTCAAATGGTCACGTTACCGATGACGTCATGTGACCCTGTAAGGTCAAGGTCGTGACCCCATTATATTTGAGGCGCCATATCTCCGTAGCGGTGCCAGATAGATGCATGCATTGAGGTATAACTTGATAAATGGCAACTACCGTCATCAACCATTATTGAAAATTTTTTCTTCTCAGTTCCTAAAATCGGGCAATATTTTATGAACTTTGGGGAGACAATTTCCAGTAACGACCTCGACACCAATATTAAATGGGTCTCAATTATATGCCGGGTCTCTAATACAAGCCAAAAGGAACGAAAAAGCTCTTAAAAGAATACAAAAGAAAATGATGCGTGCGAGGAGTACATTAGATTGACAATCTAATAATATTTTTTGTGTTTCTTTGTATATGCCTCTAGTTGACGTGCCCATGTGAACGTCTGTGTGCAGGGAGACAGAACGTGGTGCAGCTACAGTACCATGTGCATTACTACGGTGAGGCCAACGAGCGCGGTTGGGTTTCCGACACGTCGGTCATCAGGTTTCGCGGCCGTGCGGCCTTTGATGTTTACGTCGAGCGCATGGTCGTCGAGCATCGGCGTGATCGTAAGAGCTTTTCCGTCAGCACCAGCCGGAAACGAGCGTGGGAGATCGCAGTGTCTGAGGCAGAGATGGCTCTCGGTTTGTCCCGGCGACAGAGAATCGAGATCTGGATGCCGTCAAAAGATCTACAGATCCCCGACGATAGGGATAGTGGTTCGGAACAAGATCAGAATGAGGATGCTAAACCTGCTGGCAGATGCAGGTTAGAGGATTGTGGGTATACTGGAATTAATGCTTCTCCAGTCTTCTTATAGACCTAACAATGCTTTCCAGTCAAGTATCAATGGTGAATCTAATTAAAGTTATATGGGCAATTGAATGACCAACTCACACTATGACAACATTAGGCCTGTGCATGTGTATGTGCATTAGCCACCAGCATTTCATTTGTTTGCTGTGATGTTGATAGTCCTGAATTTTCATAAGTACAGTCCATACTTCATTGAATTTTAGTTTGTACGCGTCATGCATTTGACATTGGTACTTTCCATTTCTTACTTCGACACCGCAGTTAGTTCTATTTTAGATCACGTCATATCAAATGCTCCATTTAACAGGACGTGGTATGAAATGAGGCTTTTCATTCTGACTGTGCTTTGGTTTAAGTTCACTTCTACACCAGGTTCAAGTGTGAGTAATGGTCAGACGGTGGGTCGGTTTGGGTAAAAAAATAAAATTTGCAGATCACATCAAGTAGAAAATGTTTCTTGTTTGCACTGGTTTAATGCAGGCCCAGTCCTAGAGGCAAGAAGGCGAAAGCGGCATCGGATAGAGCGGAACCAGGTTTGGAAGTTCTGCCGAAGTCGGACCACATACAGTTGCCAAAGAGCATCTCAAACCGCCAGAACGCCCAGTTTGCCGTCTTCTGCCAGAAGCGACGTATCTCGCTGCGGTCGGAAAACCCGGGGATTACCGACGAGGACGTGGACTCACTGCTGGTGGATGAGTGGCGGCGTTTGGACACTAAAACGAGGGCGAGATACATTCCGATGGGCTCTGACGTGATTCACCTCAGCGATGTCAGTGTTGTCGTATCACCCACTGGCAAGACTGATGGTTAGTCTTGTGTCACGGAGACAATATGTTTCTGCTTTTCATTCACGTTGCTTTGTGTTCGTGGACATTGAGATTTTGTATGCTTCAGTGATAAATATGTTTGGGTTACTCATGCACATAGGGTCAAGTATGCTCTTGCATATGCTTTGGTGACAGATATTTGCCCGTTTTTCATACACGATGCCAAAGTGTATATTCTTTGACATTTAGATCTGTTGATCAGAGAGGTTGTATTATTACATTAGAGCATGATATATTGGAAGTTTGTTTTTTGGCTTACCTGATTAGGTGTGCGCTGTGAATTGTTTCAGATGCACAGAAGGCTGCAAAGAAGTCACCTAAAGTTGGACCACACGCTCAACATAAAAAGCCAAATGCAGCACATATGGTATGTCTTTAGTTTCATAAGATTTTTCTGGTTGGCCAGTACTTGCTCAGACTACCGAGTCTTTTTTTCTTACTTCTTTCATTGTGGCAGCGTTCGACAGTTTAACCCCTATCACCCACCTATAGATGCAAACATCTCGCAGATATCTTTTACAGAAGCCGAGTTATAGCCCATTTTGTCCCAAATTTCATTGCCATCTCATTGGAGTAAAATTTTGTTGGCAGCGTTCAATGGCTCAACCCCGAAAACCCCCTATAGATGCAAAGGTCTCACAGATCTCTTACAAAAGCTGACTTATAGTCCATTTTGTTCCAAATTTTGTTGCTATGGCAACGCGGGTCAGTTCGGTGTAAATATAAATCATCATCATCATCATTTCTGGCAAGCACCACTAAGAATACGTAGCGCCGAACGTAAACATCACTGTTAAATTGCCGAACTCTGATAACTACATCCTAAAACCAAACTGGAAGTGGATCGGATTACTGGTTGCTGAGATATGGCCATCTGAAGTTCTACCAGGAAGGCCCTTCCAGGAACGGAGGTCGGTCGGTCGTCATTATTACACTGATCTCATATACTCCTCTTCGCTACATTAGGAATGTATCGTGCACAGAGTAAAAAGTGGAAGTTAGCAGGAGTGGTACCAACCTGTCTGGGGTTGAGTTAGGAAGCGATCACCTGTGTCAGATGGCAGGTCATACTGTTTGATCCCATATGGCAGGTGACACTCTGTAGCGCTGAAAGGAGTTATTACATGCTCTGTATCTTTTGAACTTTATGCTCACCTATTAGTGAATTGATCTGAGATTTATAAAGTTGTTTCTAGGCTATGTAATACAAATTACTGCAAGGTCTACTAGAGAGGTTACATTGAGGCCAGTCCACGGAATGGTCAGAAAAAGGATTTTGTCGTTGTCTTTGTTGTTGTTATAATCATTGTCATTATTGTTATGATTGGGCTGTGGTCCATCCCTTTGCTACGGTTGTTGTTCGTCATCCATCTGACCATTCGTTTGTAACAGATGTATTGTGGCTAAGCTTTAGGGCATAGGGGAAAACTTTTCACACAGATAATTAGCCAATGTGTTAAACTCGGGAATGCAAAATTTTAACCATCTACTCCAAGGGGAACATTTTCAAATTGGGGATTAAATGTAGGGGGTAGGAAAAATGTGTGTTTTTCAATGGAAAACTGGCCATATCTTGAAAATGGTGATAGGTATTGTCTAGGTTACTATTAATGACTAATAGGAAGTGGCATATGCCCTGTCAGATTAGATGGAAATCATTGACCTTGGATGACCTTGAAGGTTGTTATGTGCTATTGTGGCTAAACGGTGCAAGATAGGGTCTAAGTTGCTATTGATCACTAATATGAGGAAGTGGCATATGTCTTTTGAGATGAAATGAAAATCATCAAACTTGGATGATCTATAAGGTCAGAGACAACCAGTACGGTCGGCCCCACCCTAGCGACAGCTGAGCTTTTTATTTGTTTTTGCAAGACGAAGGTATTATGTATTATGTCGGATGTGTACAGAAAGAAGATGAATGTGAGAGGAGTGAGCGCAGGCGAACACGAAGCAGTGAATTGATCAGTGAAGACGGTAAACAGCCACAACGTACCACTGGTGAATTGATGAGTGAAGACGACTCACCGCTGAGCAGACGTGAAACCCGCAGCAGAACTCTCTCAACTGATACGCCAACAAATGATGCTGGCTCAAAGCTGGTAGGTAACTCATCGGAAATTTATAATTCGTTTGACCTTAGTTTTTTGTCGGAATTGCTTTTGCAGTGCAAATGATGCTGCCTATTCCTACACATTCTTTATAGCGCAGTCTGTCTGTCTGTCGTCTGTCATGTTCATGCTTTCTGTTCAAACCACTCGACATATTGACATGCCAGATTGACATGTACTTATGTGTTAGATGTTTCTTGTTTTTGATTTATTTATTACTTCAATGCTGTTGGTCAGGCAATGGAATTGGCCACCTGGCTTATAAAATTTGCTGCAGAATCCCCCAGTTTCTTTTTTGTACACTCGGCCTAAAAAGAGTGAGTCTGAGGTAGGTGGCTATAACGTGGAAGTTGAAAGTCGCAGAAGTAGTATTAGTGTGTGTTGGAACATTTCGATGTGATTGATTATATATTGTACTTGCACAGCTATATCATTTCAACTTCTGGCATTTTTTTTATTTCAATGAATATATTTTATATTAAATTATCTATCTTATCACATGTATAACTGTGCAACGTGCGTATTATCGATTGATATTTACTCAGGAGGAAAAGGAACAAGTAAATCAGAGACATGTCATTCGAGACCCCAGGACAACAAAACCATCAGAGAAGAAGAGTCTAGGGGCCGTCAAAACGTCAGCAGTAGCAGCTAAGAGTTCAGTTGTTGAAACGTCAACGGCTAAGAGACAGGCTGTCAAAACGTCAACAACTAAAGCAAAAGACGTCAAAACTTCAAAGTCAACCGAGAACATTGCTACTGTAATAATCTGAGATCAGTATATGTCATCTTAATTGTTACTTTGTCCCACTGACCACTGTGAGACTGCTGTGCTTTACAAGGACTTCGCGACTAACTTAGCTTAAAGGTCCATGGTCACGGTCAAACTCACTCGCGCAATTTCTGTAGATTTAAATTGGACATTTAACCTCGCATATATAATATGTCGATTTGAGCTTCATAAATATATGAAATCAATGCGTGAATTCAAACGAAATGCGGCATTATGTTATGTTATGCGAAAAATTCTAATCTATCAGTGCCTGCAGTGACGTCATGACCCTAGCCCACATAGATCATGAATATTAATGGCTAGCTGACGACGTCATCATTCTAGGCTAGGCCATAGCCTATAGATGTCATGAATATTAATTCATGGCGTCTATAAGCTAAACTCATGACATCATCGCAGACTGTCATGGCGGCGCGTTTTCTACGTCGTTTTCGTAGATCGCCGACTTCAAAGGTAAATTTTTCCGTGTTGACAGAACGCTGGGCGCTGATATTGCTGTCAAAGTTATCATAAAATTCTGTACTTTCCGGAAAATGGATAAAATGTATAATATTGTATATGTTAATTTTGGCGTCCACAGACCTTTAACTGTTGTAGTCATATTTCTTGCGTTGTCTGTGCTCTTGTTCTCCTATTCTTATGCTTTCAGTTGGTGCTGTTTTTCGAAACTGATATTTCACAAAATAGAATTGTGATATGTCAAGGTGCGTTCGTTAGAGAAGAGATTGTTTTACGGTGTGTTTTGAAAATTGGTCATTAACTCGACAGATACAAACAAGTCTTCTGTGTTGTTTTTGACTCAAAAATGAAGCTGGTTGCCGGGGTTAATTTTGCAAGTGAAAATATAAATGCAACATGTATATGTAGAAGTAGATATTATTATACAGTATTTATACAGTGCTTATACAAATGAGGATAAATGTAATATTGGAAGAAGACTGTCAGTGTTACACTATATAAAGAGAGGAAGAAGATATTCTGTTGGTTTCAGAGACTTCATCGGGAGAGCAAAGAGTTGGCACAGACAGAAGAAGAAAAGGTCAGAGTCACGTTTCCACCAAAGAAACGTCGACGTGAATCCATCACAGATGAGGACAAAACAACCACACCTGCTGAGCCAGAGAAGGTAGAACATTATATACAGTATCAGTGTCATGTTTGTTATTCTGTATGCTGTACTAATATCACAGATATCTGGACGGCTCACAATTTCTTCGTTTGCATTTTTGTTCCATTTTTTCTGGTTCAATATTTTTTTGCTGTTTGCTTCCTATTTCAGGCTTTTATCTCTCCTATGACCATCTGTTTCTGGATTTTTTTGTCTCATTTCAGTTTCGTTCGCACCAGTTTTAGTTTTTTTGTCAGTTTATGTGTGCTAGATTAAATTGGCAGCTTGCGTCCCATTATTCCAGTGTTTCTCATATTGTATCATAGCCTATTCAGGCAGCAGTGCTCTTTGGCTGGGAAGTTAATCATAGTGAAATCTGCTGAGGAGTTATTTAGAGGGGCATTTTATGTTAAAAATTGATACCAGGGCTGCAAAGCAAGCACTATATATGATATTATAGGGCTTGCCAAAATTTTTAGTCGTTCATTGTTATATCGGTTGTGTTGTATTGTAGGCGAAGCCACCAGCCACTGACACTGACAGTGCTGACAGCGATAGCAGTGATCACACTGACAGTGGGAGTGAGAGTGACGATGATGTCACTACTGACACTTGCCCAGTGTGTGACAAGCCGGTGACGTCTGACGCTGACACCGTACGCTGTACGTCACGCTGTAACGGTGCTTTCCATCGCGCCTGTTTGAAACAATCGCACGCTGCTGCTGACGACAAGTCTTTTGAATGCACCGACTGTAAGGCCAGTACGTTGTCAATTCACATGCTTGCTTTTATGCAAGTTTTGGCGGGCTGTGTGTACAAACCGGTAAAACTCGAAGCATGTGGCAATCCAGATTCACGGGGATAATGATCGTTAAGTCTGGTATGTAAATATAAATTTTGCTTCTGTTTCACCCATTTGTTGACAAGCTCTTTGATCTCCGTGGATAGATTTGGACGAAATTTGGTGTTGGGTGTTGTCTCGCAGATGTAATTGACTGTGACAAATTTTATTTCAGTCAGGTGGTTTTGATTTTGTTGTGGTTGAGTTTTTGACCTTTCAGTAGGAGTGGGGCATTGCCATTATAACGAAGTTTGAGCTGCCTTTCAGCCTTTGATGGATTTATGTTATTGTTTTTTGTAGAGGTGTTTGTTATTTTGTTACATTTATTTCAATTTGTTTTGGTTTCATTTTGATCAAGTTGTATTTTTATGCTGAATTTGACATTAGTGTGCACGCATTTTGTGCGCCTGTTGTCGTGGAGCAGGGAAGCAGAAGTGTTTCGTGTGCAAAGTGGACAACTCCGATTCACACACTATCATCTGTTCCGAGAAGTCATGCAGTCAGTTGTATCATGTGTCGTGTGTCAAAACATTGCTGCCTGACGATGAACTGTCGAGTGAACAGACGTTCACATGTCCACTGCATTGCTGCGCAACTTGCCAGGCGCTTGGCAAAACCACTTTTCCTGGTGCGTACTGCATAGTATTTGTCTCTATTTTAGGAGCAGACAAGTGCAGTGCATTGGTAAAGACTAACAAAGGCTAATGAACAGCTTCCCAGTAATCTGCTATTATCCTCCAATTTTTAACGTGTCTTAGCCACCGCAATTCGGTCTGTTCGTCCATTCGTCTGTCCGTCTGTCTGTGCATCACACGGGCGGATCAGTCAAAAACGGTGCAAGCTAGGATCACCAAATCTTCACCGTCGGCTGCTTGGAAGACTTTAGTTTCAGGAACCATAAAGCTTTTCCATAAACTCGGAGGGGGTCACCCCAAACGATGGTGCTAAATGAGAGGGGGGTAGGAAAAATTTGCGATTTTTAGCCAATAAGTTGCTGTACATATCTCAATAAAGGTGCAAGATAGGGCCAAGGTTACTATTAATCACTAATAGGAAATCGTACACTGGCTGTCGATTACCACCGAATTCAATTACCTTGGATGACTTTGAATGCCAAAATTGGTGTTTTAATGGATTTTTTTGGCAATTTTGGGCTGTGACATGCATTTTAATTGCGAATAGCTCTTAAATTAATTGAGGTGAACATGGAAAAGCTGCATATAAAATTTTCAGCATTGAACGTAGATTTCAGTGATCTAAGCCCTGATTTTCTAAGTTCACGGAAACCTGCGCACTTAGGCATCAAAGAGCGGTACCCTTGTAAAAGTTATTTTACTGTTGTTGACCAGTCTTTTGGGAAAACGGTTGCGGATATCCATGGGCATGCTGTCTATCACAACAAGCTCATGCTCTAATGACGAGCTTGTCAGTCGTATCAACCTCGGTGACTTTGAAAGATCCTGAACTTCCAAAATAAGGGTTTTTTATTGATTTTTGCTATCTTTGGCTGCAGCACACACTCTAAGAATGAACAGCAACGAAATGGCTGGAGATAGACTGACAGTTTGCAAACAGGAACTGCTTTAGGTTTTCGTGCTTCTCATGAGCCTTAGCTCAAATTTCTTGTTTATATTGATATCAGATTGTTTTATAAGAGAGGCACATTCATGGGAACTACTTGTCCAGAGTCATTGTATAGTGCCAAAATGGTAAAGTGACAGACCTGTGATGTCTTGATTGTGAAACCAGTGCTGTAATAATCACTCCTAGGATCCATGGATTATTATCAACGTCATTAGTAAATTATTATTGTTGTTTGTGATGTCATTATTGCCAGTGTACTAGTAGCAGTATTGACCATGCATATGTGCAGAGACAGTGAATGCAACATATACTTAGCTTGTGATGACATACCAGTAGTAGCAGTAGTAGTAGTATCATGGCGTAGTTGGAGGCGTAGCATAGTGGTTAGAACGTCGGTCCTGGTCGGTGAACTTTCCCTATCCTGCGCTAGACTGATGGATGATCGTTTTACCACTTTGTGGGTTAAGCGTCTGCTATCAGTCAACCAACAAGGACAACTCAGCCTGCCATCCCTCCGGGGTCGGTTAAATGAGTAGTAACTCATTTACGTGGGTTACGGAAGGTGGGGACATTGATACAGCTGACTGGGGTTGCCTAGTCGACCGCTGCACCAGCCTGTGTCTGCAGGCTGCACACGGTGGCCGTGTGGCAGGCGGCTCTGGTTAGCGACAAAAGCGCATTAGAGGCGTGTTCGCGACGATGCGCTATACAAATTGACGACCTTTACCTTTTACCTGTTTTATCATGGATTTATTGTTTTGTCTGTAGATGGGGAGTGCAATGTATACTTCCAGTGTGTTCAGTGTCCGTCGGCCTACCACGCTGACGGTGGTCAGAAATGTGTTGCCGCTGGCAGCCAAAGTGTTGCCGGTCTCTGCATCGTGTGTCCGAGACACTTTGAGCCGGTCAAGTCAAACACACATCATTCTCGCGTTCACACTTCCTGGTGCTGCATCTGTCAGCTTGGTAATGCAATAGTAGTACTTAGAGCTGTCAAATTAATGCGTTAACAAATTAACATGCATTAAAAAAATTCACGCACATGCTTAAATTTATTAATTTTACTTAATTCTGAGAAGCAAAAGTTTCAATATTTCATTATCTGTGGTTATTTGACAATCCAATGAATTCAAGTAACTAAACTGTATAGTTGCCATTCCATCACTTCTGTGAACAAATGATTATTTAGATGACAGGCTAATAGATTTCTATGCTAGCGATTGCGTCAGGAGGGGCCCCCAAACGTTGTGGGGTCTGGGGTAACTTTCCCCTACTCTTCCTTTTGATGGGCCTGGGTGCATTGATAATGCATTAATGTGTTAAAAAATTAAAACAATGCATTAATGCATTAAAAAATTAACACTTTGACAGCTCTAGTATTAGTAGTAGTAGTAGTAGTAGTAGTAGTATTTATTATCTGTATATATCCAAAACACTTTGAGCCGGTCGAGTTCAACACACATCACTTTCGCATCCACACTTCTTGGTGCTGCATCTGTCAACTCAGTAATGTCCTGTTTTCTGCCACATCAGCACTGCAGACTATAGCTTGATTCACTAGACTTATGTCTTAGAGGCTGCAGGGCAAGTTCACAACTTCACCAGTTCCCCTGTGTCGGGTTGTAGATAACGCTGTGTGATTCCGTATGGTGGGTGAATCTCTGTAGCTCCATGATTGGTTTTCTGTTAACCCTTTTAGATCGTAGACCGATTTTTGCTTAGTTCGTAAATCGTTACTAATCTGTTAGTATTGCTTAACAAATTTACTGTTTGTCACGCCCAGTTAATGCCAAGATTGGTGAGGTGATTGTCTGCAGGCAGGTAAACCATCTTGGCATTTTACCAGTGACCCAGGTCGGCTCAACCTTCTAAATTCTGTACGATTGTTCTGCGATTAGTATCAGGTACTAACCGTTATGACTAGACTAGTAGGCTGTGTGCTGCGGTCTTCAGGTGATGAATTGGTGGCCTGTGAACGTTGTCCTGTCTCATATCACATCAACTGTCTGCCTACGTCATCAGCAGCAGCAGCAGCAGCAGCTGGTCCTCAGCTGTGTCCAGACTGTCGGCAGGGTCGACCATGCCTCTACGGCGACATGGTCTGGGTCAAGTTTGGCAGCTACAGGTACTGATGGATTTCTGATTTCCTGTTTCGAGTGTAGGCAGGCAGCCCAGAATTAAAACACTCAAGTACATAGCCAAGAAGCAGTAGGTTTTGTTTGTTAAACCCATGACCAAGGCTCACCTCAATACCTGGTCAACTGTTAGTATCTTGAAAATGAATTTTTTTATTGCAATTGGGTGTTTGAAACTAGATGTTTCTCCTAGGAATTTGGCAGTTTTTTTCATGGAGACAGTATCTACCAGTGCCCATTCGGATAATGTAAAACTTGTTAAAACTCTGAAATGCATACAGCTGGACCTCTGTAAAAAAGCTGGTTTTAACCCCAAAAGAATCAAAACCGTGTAAGACCTATCACCTTGGTCACCTTGTTCTTAGCCAATGCAGCTCGGTAGGTTTCTGTTCCAGTTTGGGCTCATCAGCCATCTTTGTGAAGACGTCCTTTATAACTGGGTAAGTTTAAGAATCTATTATGAGTATTTTTACTAAGGATTGGACTGGTTGTAAATATTGATATATCGTTTTCGATATCGATGTATCGTATTGTATTACCAAATTTTCGATATATCATGATATCTTCTATATATTAAAATATTTTCGATATGTTGCAATATTTTACGCCAGAAGTTTATATTTTTATTACTGCATTACAAAAATGTCGAGAACAAATGGAGAAAATAACAAACTAACCGAAGCAAACTAACTATAGTGTCGTAATTTAATGACGCTTACGACAGTCTATAGTTAATTTTTAAGTTCACTGACACATTTTAGTATCTACGTAAAGCAAGCTGCCTTGCTAAACGTTCATGTTTTGTCCTTCTGCTTGCATAAGATTTACATATCATACTTATCATTTTAAATATATTGATATTTATACCACAATATTTTCAAAATATTGTATCGAAATTGAAATCCTGATATCGAATCATCACTAAGTCTTTCAGCCTAGCTCATGTTCGTCATGTCCGAGCTTGCACTGAGAGTCTGGTCTGTTTTCATAACCATGTGATCAGCAGTGTGCAATAAGAACTGTGATTATGAGTAACAACGGCTGTTACTAGATGGTGTTTGGCAAAGTAAATGGGTAATTAGGCAAGAAAGACAAACTGGCTCGAAATCTCACTGTATCCCCTACTTTTTGAAGATTCATATTTATGAGACTTAGCCTGAATGAATGTGGCAAATAAAGATTGTCTGGATGTATGAGAATTGAAAAAAAATATTTTTTTTTGATTTTTTGGATTATTTTGGTTCTGATTTTTGTTTTTTATTACTAACTCTGATTTCACTGTGATGTTCAGATGGTGGCCGGGAAAGATTTGTTTTCCGGAGGATATTCCGGACAATATTTTGGAAAGGCCGCATTATGTCGGGGAATTCGTTGTCCGCTTCTATGGCTCTCATGATTATCTGTGGACCCATCGTGGCAGGTATGAATTATCTACCTGACTCTTTATTCACTTTGTCAGAAACATGAACGAAAGTGTAGATTTTTGG